>Ga0070698_100004838_pt1 | contig 14785 bp, 15 predicted proteins | sample KBSK1502metaG_FD_65477 | JGI IMG/M metagenome (GOLD analysis project Ga0070698, IMG submission 65477) | Corn, switchgrass and miscanthus rhizosphere microbial communities from Kellogg Biological Station, Michigan, USA - KBS K1-50-2 metaG | ecosystem: Host-associated > Plants > Roots >...
GACTGCACTCGGCCGGAATGATCTCCTGGACGCTTTGCTCCTGGGGGCTGCGGTGTTCGGGATGGTGTTCCAGGCGCGCGTCCCGCTCCTGTCGTACACCGTGGGCGCTCTGGTCGGCGCCGCGACCGCCATGGGTGCGCGCGCTATCACCATCAACGGCGGTATTCGAATCGCGATCGGGTTGGCGATCGGCTGCGCGCTCGGAATCGCCGCGGAGCGCGTCGCCGAGATGCTGGGGAAAATGAGGGTCGTGCCGGCAATGTCGCATCGTTAGGTGCAGGCGTAGGCGGACGCATGGCACGCAGTAGGGGCGCAGCATGCTGCGCCCCTACTTTTTTTGCCTCCGAAAGACCGAACCCGGAGCCATTGTGGCGCTCCGGGTTGGCGAGATCGGGCGAAAGTGGCCGTCGACACTTGCGCCGCGATCTACTTGTACCTCACGCACCAATGTAGGCGCTGGCCGCCGCGGGATGATGCGCGCGGCGTGCGAGCTTTGTCAGGGAACCGTCCAGCCGAGTTGACCGAGTGTTGCCGACGGAGCGTTGGGGAGGGAATCTTCAATCCATGACTCGTTTCCGGGTGCGACGCGGCGCCGTCGTTGCGGTGCTGTTGGTGCTCGCGTTTGCCGTGGCGGCTGCCCTCGGCGTGCAGGCATATGGGACGGCGCGCTATCACCGCGCGCAGGCCGATCGCGTGCTGCGCGACTACGCGAAGCTCGCAGCATCGCGCGTGGCGCTACAGAGCGCGCGCGGGATCTACTTTGCCGTCGTGCCGCCACTGAAAGCGCTGCAACACGTGCATGAAATGGCGCCACACAAGCCGTTGCCGCGCCCCAAGGACCTGCATTACGACATGATGGAGCACGAGTTCTCGCTGGCGCCCTACATCCGATTCACGTTCCGCATGGATTTGAAGACCGGCGCGCTCACGACTTCCGGGCAGACGGTCCCCGAGCGCGTGCGGCGCTGGCTGGTCGACACGCTGCCCCAGCACACGCGCGCCGTCTACGACACCTCGTGGCATATGGGCACGGTGCTCGGACAGCCGGGAGGCGACCGGCGGTACATCGCGTACACGGTGCTGCGGGACGCGGATGGGATGCTGCGCACCGCGGTCGGGCTCGAAGCAAAGCCCGCCGCGCTCCGGCCGCTCGTCGCCGAGGCCACCGAAAAATTCGCGCTGCTGCCGCGGCCGCTGACCGGCGGCGTGCAGTACGACTCGATGGGCTCGATCATCATCACCGACCGCTATGGCGTCGAGATCTATCGCTCGGCGGTGCAGTACACCTCGCCTTTCACCGGGAGCGACACGGTCGGCACCGACATGGGCGACCTGTACGCGCAGACGACGTTACGTGCATCGATGGCCGATAAGCTGATCATCGGAGGCCTGCCCAAGTCTCGGCTGCCGCTGATCCTCGGCCTGCTGGGGCTCACCGCAGCGTTGATCGGCACCGCGCTGCTCCAGCTGCGCCGCGAATCCCAGCTGACCCGCCTGCGGACCGATTTCATCTCCGGCGTATCGCACGAGCTGCGCACGCCCCTCGCACAGATCCGGATGTTCTCCGAGACGCTGACGCTGGGACGCGTGCGATCCGACGAAGAACGGCGCCGCTCGCTGGCGATCATCGATCAGGAAGCGCGGCGGCTGACGCATCTGGTGGAGAATCTGCTGCACTTCTCGCGGTCGGAGCGGCAGACGGCGCACATCGCGCCCGAGCCGACCGCCCTCGCGCCATTGGTGCAGGAAGTGATCGACGCCTTTGCGCCGCTCGCCGCCGCGCGCGGCGCGACGGTCACCGCGCAGATACCGGAGGACCTCGTCGTGCCCGCCGATCCCGGCGCCGTGCGGCAGATGCTGCTCAACCTGCTCGACAATGCCGTGAAGTACGGCCCCGCCGGCCAGGAAATTCGCATCGGCGCGACGCGCGAAAACGGCGCCGCACAGCTCTGGGTCGCGGACGGCGGGCCCGGCATCCCGCGGGCCGATCGCGAGCGCGTGTGGGACCGGTTCTGGCGGTTGGAGCGCGACCGCGGCTCGTCCATCGCGGGCAGCGGCATCGGACTCGCCGTCGTGCGCGAGCTCGCCAGCCTGCACCACGGTCGTACCTGGATCGATGACGCCGGCCCCGACGCCGGCGGGAGCGGGACCCGCGTCGTGATCGAGCTGCCCGCATGATCGCGTCCGCGATCGGACCCAAGCGGATCCTCGTCATCGAGGACAACCCGGATCTCGCGTACGGATTGCGCAATAATCTCGAGATCGAGGGTTACGAGGTCGAAGTCGCCAAGGACGGGACGAAAGGTCTGTCGCGCGCGCGCAGTGCGAATCCCGACCTCGTCGTGCTGGACCTGATGCTGCCGGGGATGGACGGCTTCCGGGTGCTGCGTGCGCTACGCGAAGACGGGCACGGCATGCCGGTCCTCATCCTCACCGCTCGCGGCGAAGAGGCGGACAAAGTCCGCGGGCTCCGCCTCGGCGCGGACGACTACGTGACCAAGCCGTTCGGCGTGCTCGAGCTGCTGGCACGCATCGAGGCGCTGCTGCGACGCGTCGTGGCGCCGAGGAAGAACGGCGGACCGCCGGCGCCGCCGTTCGAAAAGTTCGGAGATATCGAAGTGCTCACGCCGTCGCGGACGGTGTTGCGCGACAGCTCGCCGGTGGCGCTGACGCCCAAGGAGTACGATCTCCTCCTCGCGCTGATCCGGCGCGACGGCGCCTGCATCACGCGCACCGAGCTGCTCACGGAAGTCTGGGGCTACAGCGCCGAAGTGATGAGTCGTACCGTGGACACGCACGTCGCCGAGCTGCGCCGCAAGCTCGAGCGCGATCCCGCCAACCCCAAACACATTCTCACCGTCCGCAAAACCGGCTACCGCCTCGCGAGGTGATATGCGTCATGCATTGGTAATCCTGCTCGGCCTGCTGACCAGCAGTCCGCAGCGCCCGATCACGACCCCGCAAGAGCTGCTCGCCGCGATGCGGGCTCGCTACGACGGCAAGTGGTACCACACGCTCACATTCCGACAAGACAACACCCAGCACCGTCCCGATGGCACCGTCGAGCATTCGACGTGGCGGGAGTGGCTGCAGGCGCCCGGCAAGCTGCGCATCGAGTTCCAGCCGGCAGATTCGGGGAACGGCGTGCTGTTCGCGAATGACTCGATCTTTCCGTTTCAGCACGACTCCATGCGCCCGCCGCGCCCCTTCGTGCATCCGCTGCTGGTCCTCGGCTTCGACGTCTACATGCAGCCGGTCGAGCGGACGATGGCGCAGCTCAAGCAGGCGCCGCGCGGGTTCGATGTGGCTGTGTTGAGTGAGGGCACGTGGGACGGACGGCCGGTCTGGATCGTAGGCACGAAACGTCAGTTTTGGGTGGATAAAGAGCGGCTAGTGTTTGTGCGCCTGCTCGAGCCCGCACCGCGCGACTCGACGAAGACGGCCGACACGCGCTTCAACAAGTACGCGCCGGCGCCGGCCGGCGGTGGGTGGGTCTCGGCTGAGGTCGAGTTTCTGGTCGACGGCCAGCAGCAGTTCCTCGAACAGTACAGCGAGATCCAGACGAACGTGTCGCTGCCGGCGACGCTGTGGGACGCCCGGCAATGGAAGGCGGCGCGCGCCGGCCGCGGAGCGACCGGGAACTAGGGGCGCACGGGCGCGATCGCCGCGGAGTCGAACACGAGTCGGATCTCTCGCGCGGCGTCGAGCCGCGCGTCAGTCAGATTCGTGACGAGCGCGATCACCACTCGTGAATCGCGGTCGACACCGAAGGCGGTGGTGCCGCCCACCGATCCCCCGCCGTGAAAGACGTAGCGGTGGCCGAGCGTGTCAGTCCCGATGAACCAACCGATCCCGTAGGGAGTCGCTTCGCCCGACGTCGTGTGCTGCGGCGTGAACAGGAGCTCGAGCGTCGCCGCCTTCAGATACCCCGGGGCGAGATGCGCCGAGCCGAATCGCACGAGGTCCTCGGCCGTCGAGACGAATCCGCCCCCCGCCCACTTGTAACTGTTGTCGACGGTCGGCGCGGCCACGAATTCCCCCGTCGCAGTTCGATCGTAGAACCGGGTCCGGTTGGGAATGAGGCTGTCGTTCTTGTCGGGCGCCGTGCTCGTCATCTTGAGCGGCTTGAAGACGTGGCGGCTCATGTACGAGAGAAACTCTTCTCCTGAAGCACCTTCGACGGCAGCACTGATCACGTTGAAGCCATAGGTCGAATAGGAGAAGCGAGTGCCGGGCGGCGCGACGAGGGGGTCGTTCTGAAAAATCGCCAAACCCGCGGTGACGTTCGGAAATCGCTGGTTCAGCATGAATTCACTTCCCCGATAATGTCGGATGCCGGCAAGATGACCGCCCAACAGACGCGTCGTGATCACGGCGCCCTTGTCGGGGAAGGTGGGGACGTAGCGCTGGATCGGCGCGTCGAGGTCGAGCTTGCCGTTTTCGTACAGCTGGGCGACCGCGTCCGCGGTCAACGACTTCGACACGCTGCCGATCCGGAACTGCGTCGCGGGCGTCACGGGGCGCTTCGCGTCGAGGTCGGCGTAGCCGAATGCCTCCGACCACACGACCTGCCCGTCCACGGCGACGGCCAGGGCAAAGCCCGGGATGTTCGGCGCCAGTTGCTCGCACGCGATGGCATGGGCCCGCGCGCGCGCCGCGTTCCACCGTTGATCAACGGACGGCAGCTTCGCGGGTTGAGAGACGCAGATTGTTTGAAGAAGAAAGAGAGCAACGCGCACCCTTTGACTCCGCTCGAGGAACGGATAACATACGCGCGCATGCGCGGAAAAGCCGAGAGCTTGAGACGGCTGCACGTCGAGGGGCCGATGCTGGTCCTCCCGAACGCGTGGGACGCCGGCAGCGCCCGGATCTTCGTCGAGGCGGGTTTCAAGGCGCTCGCGACGACCAGCGCGGGAATCGCGTTCAGTCTCGGAATGCCCGACGGCGAACGCATCAGTCGCGACGAGATGCTCGCGGCGGTCTCCCGCATCACGCGCCGCATTTCCGTTCCGATCACCGCGGACCTGGAAGCCGGCTACGGCCGCACGCCCGACGCCGTCCGCGAGACGGTGCGGCGCGCGATCGACGCCGGCGCGGTGGGGATGAATCTCGAAGACAGAATGCAAGAGAAACATTTGATCGACTTCGCACTCGCCGTAGAGCGCGTGCGGGCCGCGCGCCAGGCCGCCGATGCGACCGGTGTTCCCCTGGTGCTCAACGCCAGAACGGACGCGTTCGAAGCGCCCGAGATTCCACGAGACAAACGCCTCGGCGAGGCCGTGCGGCGCGGCAACGCGTTTCGCGAGGCGGGGGCCGACTCGGTGTTCGTGCCGTTCGTCGGCGACTCGGGCACGATCGAGCAGCTCGTCCAGCAGATCCGCGCGCCCCTCAACATCCTCGGCGCGCCTAACGCGCCGACACTCAAGGAAATGGCCGCATTGGGCGTGCGGCGCGTGACGTTCGGGTCGGCGCCGATGCGCGCGACGCTGGGCCTGGTGCGGCGGATGGCGCGCGAATGGAGGGAGAAAGGGACGTACGGAACGCTGGAGGCGTACGGGATTCCGTTCGCCGAACTGCAGCAGCTGTTCGCCTAGTTCAACTCCACGTGCAGGTGATCGGCGGTGCCGACGTGGCGCCGGGTATCGAATCCCATCAACCAGAAGTAGAACTGCACGCCGCGATTCTTGATGACGCCACGACCAGTCGTCCGCAGGTCGACGGCATGGATCCAGCCGTCGGCTTGCTTGAAGTGGCGCGTGCGCGTGTTGGTCGGGAGCCCCATCCGGCCATAGTCCTCCGGCAAGCGGCCGGAGTCAGTGATCAGCATGTCGCGGTCGGCCAGGATCAGCGTGGACAGCGCCAGACGCAGCAGGGGATGCAGCGATCCGTAGTACGCCCGCACCGGCGGTGATTTCGCGTGCACGCTCGCGATGTAGACCAGCGAATACCCGCAGTAGAAAACGACCAGCGGTAACGCCACCCACTTCGCGAGCGGGATGATCAGCGCTCGGCCGCCGCGCCCGCCGCGGCTCGTGAACTTGCGGGCGAGCCATACGGCGTACGCCGTCACGACGCCACCGGTCAGGATCGCTGCCGTGAGCAGCGCGAGCCACACCGACGTTGTGCCGTGCTCGTAGAAGAACACCGACCCACGCACCAACACCGCGAACGGAAGCGCGATGATCAGCGCGATCTTGACGATGGCGGCGAGCACCTCGACGCCAAGCGCGCGCCATTCCGCCGCGGACGCCGGGGCGGCCTGCCGCACCTTCTTGCGCCACTTGCGCTTCCATTCCTTCTGCGCTTCGCGCTTGAGCTTCTCGAGCTTTACGGCGATGCTATCCATGTGGGGAATCTACGTTTACCGAATCGTCATGTTTCCGTGCTCCAGATCTCATGGATGGCTGTGCAAGCCGCCATGTGCGCGCCGTCTCTTTGGGACAATCCTCCTACCGGAGCGTCACCATGGGACGTCGTTCGCTGATCATGCTTGCCGCAGCCCTGCTGGTCGGGTGCACGTCGGAAGCGCCGGCACCCACAGACGGATACGCCTTCTACTCTCGTCGGGGACAGCAAGAGCAAACGCGCAGCGCCTCGGCAAGCCGCCCGGTACCGACGTTGATGGCGGTTTCCGAGGCAGAACCGCATGCCTCTCCCCTGCCTGACGTGCCGACGAACATGATCATCCGCACTGCCACGGCATCGGTCGAAGTGGATTCGCTGCAACCGGCGATCGTGCGGGTGAGGTTGCTGGCGTCGCGGCTGGGCGGCTACGTGGCCAGCTCAGGGATCGAGACCGGCAAGAACCAGCTGCGCCAGGCGGACATCGAGCTGAAGATCCCAGCCGCACGGTTCGACGAGGCCCTCTCGGGGTTGACGCCGATCGGGAAACTGGAATCGGTCAACGTCGATGCGCAGGATGTCGGCGAAGAGTTTGTCGACGTCACCGCGCGAATGGACAACGCCCGGCGGCTCGAGCGCCGCCTGATCGATCTGCTCGCGACGCGTACTGGCAAGCTCAAAGACGTGTTGGACGTCGAGCGCGAGCTCGCCCGCGTGCGCGAAGAGATCGACCGCTACGAGGGACGGATCCGCTATCTCAAGTCGCACACGGCCATGAGCACGCTCACCGTAACCGCACACGAGCCGCTGCCGGTCGTGGGCACCGCCGGGAGGAGCGTCATGGGAGAGGCGTTCACGCAAGCGTGGCGCAACTTCGTCGTGCTCGTCTCCCTGACTGTGCAAGCGCTCGGCGTGATCCTGCCCGTTGGGCTTGCCGCGGGCGCCGCCTGGTTCGTGATGCGGCGCCGGCGTACTTTGACGGCTCCTATTGGCGGGAACGGGGTTTGAAGAGCCGACGGTCCAGCCCTCAGGAGGATGCCAATGGCCTCACGCACTGAGCGGTTCAAGACGGCAGCGGTCAAGGCAGCCCGGACGGCCAGGAAGTGGGCGGAGACTGCCGCTCGCGAAGCCGACCGGTTGCTGAAGGAAGCGCAGAAACGCGCCAAGTCAGAGCAACGGCAGCAACGCATCAAGGCCGCGTTGCGACGTACCGGGAAGGTGCTGAAGGCAGCCGGACGCGCGGCGATCGTCGCGGGCATCGCGGCGGGCATCGCGTCGGCCCGGGCCGACAAGCGTGGCCGTAAGGTCAGGAAAAAGCGCTAGTCATCCACGCCACCGAGTTGCAGCACCCGTTTCCACTGGGGCGCCGTCACCGGACTCACCGACAGGCGCCCCTGTTTTACAATCGGCAGGTCTGCAAACGTCTTGTCTGCTTTGATCTGCGCCAGCGTCACTGCACGCGGCAGGCGGCGGCTCGCCTTGAGGTCGATCACGAACAGCCTGGCGTCCTTCTTCTTGGGATCCGCGTACGGCGCCGACACAACGGTCGCCAAGCCCACCACCGCTTTCTCGTCACCGGTGTGATAGACGAACACCTGATCGCCCGGGTGCATCGATCTGAGGTTCCGCAGCGCCACCGGATTCTTGACTCCGTCCCAGACCGCCGTGGTCGCGCGCTCGAGATCGTCGTAGCTGTAGGTGCTCGGCTCGGTTTTGACCAACCAGTAGTTAGGCATGCTCGCCCCGGGGCGTGGCCCCGGGGCTCATTACCCGGGCGATCCACTGTTGAACTGTCTCCGCCAGCTCGTTCATGACATCGGACTCGGTCTTGCCCGTTCGTTTCGGGACTTTGAAGGAGTGATCCCCCTCGTCGACGAGATGCAACGTCGCCCGATCGCCCAGGCCCTTCACGACCTGCTGCATTAGATCGAGCTGCGCAAACTCATCGCGCGTCCCCTGCAGAAACAGCATCGGCACATCAACAGACGTTAAATGCTCGGCGCGGCTCGTGCCTGGCTTCCCTGGCGCGTGCAACGGAAAGCCAAGAAAAACGAGGCCGTGGACCCCGGGGAGCGGCGCCTTGGCCTGTGCCTGTGACGTCATGCGTCCGCCAAACGACTTGCCACCGGCGATGAGCGGCAATTCCGGCGCCCGATGCGCAGCCGCGACGACGGCCGTGCGCACGGCACCCTCCGCGACCCCCGGCGAATCGGGGCGGCTCTTTCCGGCCTGCATATACGGAAACTCGTAACGGTAAGTCGCGATGCCGCGCGCCGCGAAGACGTCGGCTGCCTGCGCGAGAAAATGGTGTCGCATTCCCGCCCCCGCCCCGTGCGCGAGCACGTACAGCAGGCGCGCATCGTGCGGCCGCACCAGCATGCCCTCGTCAGTCTTCGCCAAGGCGCTTGTTGAGGCGTTCGAGGACGCCCATGAGCTTGGGTTTCAGCTCGATGACTTTCACGACGGGATCGTGGCCGAGCTTCTGCATGCGCTTTAGCGCATTCGCGATCGTGAAGTTGCTGTTGTGGAGCTTCCCGCCCACTTCGTCCCACTCGATCGGCATCGACACCGGCGCCCCCGGCGACGGACGGACGCTGTAAGGCGCGACCATCAGCTGCCCGGCGCGGTTCTGGAACGCGTCGACGTAGACCTTCCCTTCCCGCTTGCTGATCGTGCGCTGCGTGGTCGCGATGTCGGGGTGCTGATCGGTGACGAGGCGCGCGAACAGCATCGCGAGCTGCAGACACTGCGCGTAACTCAGCTGGCGGCCGAGCGGCAGCATGATATGCAGACCGGACTTTCCGGTCGTCTTGATGAATGCCGGCATTTCGACTTCTTCACACAGCGTGCGCATCGTCTTCGCGAGTGTGAGGACGTGCGCGAACGGCGCGTCTTTGGGGTCCAGATCTATCAGGCACCAATCGGGCTTGGTGAGATCCTCGATGCGGCTCATCCACATGTGCAGCGGAATCGTGCCGAGGTTTACGAGGTAGACCAGCGTCTCGACGTCGTTGCACACGAAGTATTGGATGTCGCGCTGCGTGTCCTCGCTCCAGATCGGTATCGTCTGAATCCATTCGGGCACGAAGCCGGGCGCGTCTTTCTGATAGAACGACTTGCCGTCGATGCCGTCCGGATAGCGCGTGAGCACGACGGGCCGGTCCTTGAGATACGGGAGCAGCCAGGGCGCCATGGACCGGTAGTACTCGATGAGGTCGCCCTTGGTGTACTTCTCGGCGGGCCAGAAGACTTTGTCGAGGTTGGAGAACTTCACTTCACGGAGCACGGAGCGAGGAGCAGGGAGCATTGTTGCTTCCTCGTCTTTTGCTCCCTGCTCCGTGCTCCGTGCTCCCTTTTCCGTCGGCATCACCACGTCCTCCGGCTTCTTGTCATCCCGAAACCGCACAAACACCGACTGCCTCAGCAGTCCATCCTTCGTGATTTCCTTGTAGCGGACGTCGCAGATGAGCTGCGGCTCGACCCAGCTGTGCTCGGGTCCCTGCGGCAGTGCGCCGCCCGGGGGTGGCTCGCACGGGGGCGTCCGGCGCACCAGCGCCTGTAACTTCGCACCGATCTCGTCGAGCTGATCGCCCGAGAAGCCCGAGCCGGCCCGGCCACAGTAGATCAGCTTGCCGTCCTGGTACGCACCGACGTGCAGTGATCCAAACCCGCCCCGCGCGCCCTTGGGCTTGGTGAACCCGACCACGACAAAATCGTCCATCCGGTCGGCGCGGATCTTCAGCCAGTCGGCCGACCGTCCGCTGCGATAGGGACTGTCCGCCTTTTTCGCCATGATGCCTTCGAGACCGAGCCGCACCACCTGCTCGTACAACGCCTCGCCGTTCTTCTCGAAATGTTCGGAGTAGCGCAGCGGTCCTGTCTGCGGCAGCACTTTCTGCAAGATTGCCTTGCGCGCGACGAGCGGCAACTTGCGCAGGTCGTACCCGCCGAACGCCAGCAGATCGAACACGTACAGCGTCGCGGGCGATTCGATAGCGGCGCGCTTCGCCTCGCGCGCGCCCAGCCTGGCGCGCGCCTGGAGCATGTTGAAGCTCGGTCTCCCCGCCTCGTTGAGAACGACCAGCTCGCCGTCGAGGATCACGCCCTCGAACGGAATCGCCTTGACCGCGCGCGCGATCTCGGGAAATGACTCTGTGTACTCGAGTCCTTTGCGCGAATAGAGAATCGGCGCGCCATCCTGAGACGCCGCGCGCATGCGATAGCCGTCGAGCTTCACCTCGAACACCCAGCCGTCCCTGCTAAACGGCTCCTCCCGGGTCTCGGCCAGCATCAGCTCGGTGTCTTCCACCCGCAGCGCGCGCTTGGGCGCACCCAGCTTCTCGAGCTCCTTTTTGATCGGCTCGGCACGCGCTTTGGCGTTGCGCAGCTCGTCATTGGTCAGTCCGGAGAGCACGGACTCGTTCGTGTACGGCTCGGTCGAGACGTACTCGTCGCGTTCCTTGATGAGCAGCCATTCCTTCTCGGTCTTCTTGAGCTTGATCAGGGTCCAGCGACCGCGAAGCTTGTAACCCTTCAGTTCAAAGAGCAGCTTCCCTTTTTCGAATCCCTCGCGCACATCCTCGAGCGGAACCCATACACCGCGGTCCCAGACGATCACGGTTCCGGCGCCGTAATTCCCTTCCGGAATGATGCCCTCGAAGTCGCCGTATTCGAGCGGGTGATCTTCGACTTTCACCGCGAGGCGTTTGTCGGCGGGGTTGGCGGACGGGCCTTTTGGAACGGCCCAGGACTTGAGCACCCCGTCCATCTCGAGCCGCAGATCCCAGTGCAGGCGGGTGGCGTCGTGCATGTGCACGATCAGCAGACCGCCCGGTTTGGGCTGGGGCTTCGGGCCTAACCCGCCGGGCTCAGGGGTCTGATCGAACGCCCGCTTCGCCCGATATGTGCTGAGCGCGTCATCATTCTTGGGCTGGGCCTTCCGACGTGCAGGCATGAGCGCGTATCATACCTTCATATGGCCGCCCATTCCATCGGTTCCGCCACGGTCTCGTTTGGCCTCGTGTCCGTGCCCGTGCAGCTGTTCGCTGCCGGCGAGTCGAAGGCCGCGATCTCGTTCAACATGCTCCACAAGAAAGATGGCTCGCGCCTGAAGCAGCAGTATGTCTGCGTGAAAGACGGCGAAAAAGTCGAACGCAGCGACATGATCAAGGGCTACGAGTTCCAAAAGGGGCAGTACGTCACCTTCACGCCCGAAGAGCTGAAGGCGGTCGAGGAGCGCGGTACGGGCGCCGTTGAGATCAAGGAATTCCTGCCCGCCGAGCAGGTGGATCGCATCTTCCTCGACCGCACGTACTTCCTCGGCCCCGACAAGGGCGGCGAGCGCGCCTATAAGCTGCTCGCCGAAGCGCTGGAGAAGACCAAGCGGGTCGCGATCGGCCAGTACGCCGCGCGCGGCAAGCAATACTTGATCATGGTCCGGCCGCTGAAGGGCGCGCTCGTGATGGAGCAGTTGCGCTACGCCGATGAGATCCGCGACATCGCCGAAGTGCCGATCCCCAAGACCGAGGTGAAGAAGTCGGAGCTCGACCTCGCGATCAAGCTGATCGACCAGGCCGCCATCGAAGAGTTCGACGCCAAGAAGTACAAGGACAACGTGCGCGAGCGCATGATGGAGCAGATCGAGCGCAAGGTGGAGGGCAAGCAGATCACCGAGGAGCCGGAGGAGGCGCCGAAGACGAAGGTGCTCGACCTGATGCAGGCGCTCAAACAGAGCCTCGAGGGAGCCGACGAGAAGGCGGAGGAGAAACCCGCCAAGCGGCGGAAAGTCGCGGGGAAGCGCTAAAGCATTATCTTGGGGCGACCTTCACCCGAGGGGACCCCAGTGCAAAACACGTACTCGACGAATGGCCCGGGAACGATGTTCTGGGTCATCTGGTGCATTGTCATCCTCTTCTACGTCGTCACGATGTGGAAGATCTTCACGAAGGCCGGCCAGCCGGGGTGGGCCGCGATCATCCCGATCTATAATCTCGTCGTGTTGCACCAGATCGTCGGCAAGCCGATCTGGTGGATCATCCTGTACATCATTCCACTCGTGGGCCTCATCATCGGCATCATCGTGACCCACGCCCTGTCGACGAGTTTTGGAAAAGGTGCCGGCTTCACCGTGGGGCTCATCTTCCTCGGGTTCATTTTCTATCCGATTCTGGCGTGGGGGGAGTCGCAGTATCTTGGGCCAAACGCAGGAAGTCCCGGGCCAGCTTAGGGCCCACGCCCTGCTCTTCGTGCTTGAAGAAGAGGTACGCATCGGTCCAGGTGCTTCCCAACGCCTGGACCTTTTGTATCCACGCTCTCAAGGCCTCCTCGGAGTAGCCCTCGTCGCGGAGTCGGAGGTAGCCGAAGTCCGCGGTCGCGACCAGCGGCGTCGTCCCTTCCTCTGTATCCGCGATGCACAAGGCCGTGTTTGTGCTCCGCAGGAGCTCATAGACGTCGTCTGACCACCACGATGCGTGACGGAACTCACATGCGGCGCGGACATCTGGCGGAAATTGAGTGAGTAGACCCCCTAACCGTTCGAGGTCTTTCTTGAAATTGGGGGGTAACTGAAATAGTACTGCCCCAAGTTTGGTGTTAAGCTTGCGAACTGTATCACAGAAGTACCGGAGCGGGTCATCAATATTGCGCAGACGCATGAAGTGCGTGATGCGTTGCGGCGCTTTCAAAACGAATGTGAACGCTGCCGGGGTCGCGGCATCCCACCCGGCGATCGTCTTCGCGCTGGGCATGCGATAAAAGCTGTAATTGATCTCCACCGTGCCCAACTGTTGCGCGTAGTACTCGAGCCGCTTGGAGCTCGGGAGCTTCGGCGGGTAGAAGCTTCCCTTCCATTCCGGGAAGTTGTAACCAGACGTACCGACGTGTAGCCGTAGGGGAAGCATCGGCGGCAAAGCTAGTCTCACCATTCTTGATAGGGGAGTCGTCCCATGAAGAAGCTGAAGTTTTTACTCGTGGGCGCAGTATTCGCCCTAGCCGCGTGCGGGACCTCGGCCGAAACCGAGCGCAAGCTGGCCGAGCTCGAGACGGCCAACGCGCAGAAAGATAGCCTGATGCAGGAAGTGGCCATCAGCTCGCGGCTCATCAGCGACGTCAACGCCGAGCTCGCCAAGGCGAAGATCCGCAACAACCGGCTGCACGTCTCCAGCGAGAGCCCGGCCGCTGCGTCGAATGACACGCTGATCGCCAAGCTCCGCTACGTGGTGGCGCGCGTCCAACAGACCGAAGGCGCGCTGACCGAAAGCCGCGAGCGCATCAAGAGTCTCACGACGCTGTCGGACAGCTTGCGCGCGACGCTCGACTCGACCGTGGGCAACCTGCAGACGGTGATCGCCTCACAGAAGACCACGATCGATCTGCTCACCGACCGCGTGAACGCCCTGACGGAAGAGAACGTCGCGCTGAAGGACAGCCTGGCGACGGGCTACTACGTCATCGGCACGCGCGACGAGCTCAAGAAGAAGGGCATCCTGACCGAGCAGGGCGGCGGCCGCGTGCTCTTCATCTTGTGGCGCACGGGCAAGACGCTCCAGCCGGCCCGCAACCTCGATCCGCGCCTGTTCACGGCGATCGATACGCGCCAGGTGACGCAGATTCCCCTGCCCAGCGCGCGCGCGGACTATCGGGTCGCATCGCTGCAGGATCTCTCGTACGTCGCCGAGGAAAATCACGACAACAAGTTCACCGGCGTGCCGAGCCTCACGATTACGTCGCCGGTCGATTTCTGGCGCAACTCGAAATTCCTGGTCATCATCCGCGAGGGCGCGGGCGATCAGGTCGCGAACGGGACTTCTCAGACCTCCGACTCGCAGGTCACGAGCCGCTAGAGCAATCGCAACACGTACGAAAAGGAGGCCAGGAAAGTCTTCCTGGCCTCTTTCGTTTGGTGGTAGTTTCCAGAATGGACACTCGCTGCGGCTGGTCCACGTCGAACCCACAAATGATCGCCTACCACGACACAGAGTGGGGCGTCCCCGTGCATGACGACAGGCAGCTATTCGGGAAGCTCGTGCTCGATGGATTTCAGGCGGGATTGTCCTGGGCGATCATCCTGCGCAAGCGCGATGCGTTTCTCACAGCCTTCGACGGCTTCAACCCCGACAAGATGGCGCGCTACGATGCCAAGCGCATCGCGAAGATCCTGAGAGATCCGGGAATCGTCCGCAACAAGCAGAAGGTGAAATCCGCACTTGGCAACGCCCGTGCCTTCCTCGAGCTGAAAGACGCGGGTGAGTCGTTCGATCAGTTTCTGTGGCAGTTCGTGGGCGGCACGCCGAAGGTGAACGCCTGGAAGACGCTGCGCGGTGTGCCGGCGGAGACCAGGGAATCGACCGCGATGAGCAAGGCGCTAATCGAGCGCGGCTTTCGCTTCGTGGGACCGACGATCGTCTACGCGTTCATGCAGGCGGTCGGCATGGTGAACGATCAT
>Ga0070698_100004839_pt1 | contig 14784 bp, 10 predicted proteins | sample KBSK1502metaG_FD_65477 | JGI IMG/M metagenome (GOLD analysis project Ga0070698, IMG submission 65477) | Corn, switchgrass and miscanthus rhizosphere microbial communities from Kellogg Biological Station, Michigan, USA - KBS K1-50-2 metaG | ecosystem: Host-associated > Plants > Roots >...
ACAGAGACACGGCAGCCTACTCAACCACCAACACCGCGCTCTACAAAGTTTCAGCAGCGGGCGGTGAACCGGTGCAGTTAACCAGCGGAGCGGACAGTTATTCACGCCCCGCGTTTCGTCCCGACGGCCGGGCGCTTTACGCGATTCTTACCGTCGAGGCTAACGGCAAGGTCTACAACCTGGATCGCCTGGCAAAGTTTTCGTGGCCGAGTTTGGACAAGCCCACCATCATAACTGCCAACTGGGATCGCGCGATTGGCAGTTTCGCACTTACCCCGGACAGCAAATCCATTTATCTGACAGCTGAAGAAGCCGGCAACGAAAAGCTTTTCACGATGCCGGCCGACGGCGGTCAAGTAACTTTAGCTATGGATATGATGCGCGGCGTTTATACCGGAATGAAAATTCCGGCCCGGGCAGCGTCGACGGTCATCATTGCCAACTGGGAAAGCGCGATGAACCCGCCGGAAGTTTTCCGGCTTGATCTGAAATCGAAAACCCAGATAGCGCTAACAAACTTTGATATCGACCAGGTAGCAAAGATTGACTGGCAACCGGTGCGACATTTCTGGTTTACGAGCAAGGCAGGCAAGCGGATCCATAACATGATCGCGCTGCCGCCAAACTTCGATGAAAACAAGAAATACCCGCTACTGGTGTTGATGCATGGTGGGCCTAATAACATGTGGCGCGACAACTGGGGTCTGCGCTGGAACTACTACCTGCTGGCGCGTCCCGGTTACGTGGTGCTGCTAACCAACTACTCAGGCTCAACCGGCTTCGGCGAAGAGTTTGCGCAAAGCATTCAAGGAGATCCACTAGCCGGTCCGGGAAAGGAAATCAATGAAGCAGCAGATGAGGCGATCCGTCTTTATCGTTTCGTTGATGGCTCGCGTCAGGCGGCTGCCGGCGCCAGTTATGGTGGGCACATGGCCAATTGGTTGCAAGCTACGACTACTCGTTACAAATGTCTCATAAGCCATGCGGGCTTAATCAACCTGGAATCTCAATGGGGCACCAGCGATACAATCTATTCCCGTGAACTCAACAACGGCGGACCCGTCTGGGAACAGGGTCCGATCTGGCGTGAACAGAATCCCATTCGCTTCGCCAAAAACTTCCGTACGCCCATCCTGCTGTCGGTCGGTGAAAACGATTTCCGCGTGCCCCTCAATCAAACACTGGAAAACTGGAGTGTGCTTCAGCGATTGCGAATTCCCAGCCGGCTGATTGTTTGGCCGGAAGAAAACCACTGGATACTCAAAGGGGAAGACAGTCGCTACTGGTACCAGGAAGTTTACGCCTGGCTCAGGAAATATCTCGGCGATGCAACCCCGTTGGCTGATTAGCCATGGCCAGTAAAGCGCAACGAAATTCCAAAAACGTAGACTGGTAGTAAATCGCATTGACAGGACTTTTTGCGAGCAGTAGCATCGACCTCGCCACTCAAACTCGTTGGTGGGTTTTCTCGCACTCTCACCATCTCTATTGAAAGAGCTCGCCAGAGGTTTTCTTCTGACTGACCCCAGTGGCCGCTATGCAAATCTGCAAAGCGTGTGTACGACCCGGATAAGGCGACGGATTACTTCCTCGCCGCCCTCAACTTAAGGAGAGTCACCATGTCTCAAAAGGCCAAGTCCCGCTCTGCTGCCACAAAAAAAGCAATCACTGGAGTCAAGCCAATGAAGTTACGTTCGGCCTCCCGCCGGAAGGTTGAAGTCAAACACCTCGAGGCTCCTCCCACGTTCGTCAAACCGAAGAAAATCCACCCGCGTCATCTGCTTCCGTTGGTAAGGGAGGGATTGGAGCGCGGTTTCCACAGCCAGAGTAATGAAGCGTTCCTGCGTCCGCTCGCGATGGCCCTGCCGCCTTTAGCCATGGCACCTCTCGCCGCTGACAACGAGTTGACGCTGGTCACTAATACCGAGCTGAAGAAAGCCGGTGAGCAGAGGACAGCTTCCAACGTCGGAGAACCGAGCGTTGCCATTAATGCCAATGTAGTTTTTTACACCGGCAACTGGTACGCGGCCATTTCTTCCGACAGCGGAAAAACTTTCAAGTTTATTGATCCTGCCAAGGCATTCAAGGATCCCAAGCCGAACTCCGAGTTCTGTTGCGATCAGGTGGTTCATTACATTAGCAAGATCGACACCTTCGTTTGGTTGCTGCAATACGGGCCTGACAGTGGTGACAACATTCAGCGGCTTGCTTTTGCGAAGACGGCAGATGTGGTTGCCGGCAAATGGACTCTGTTTGATATTACAACCACCAGCCTGGGCGTCGCCGGCGCCTTCCTTGATTTTCCCGATCTGGCACTCAGCGCAAATAACTTGTATGTGACCACGAACATCTTCGGACCAGGTAATAGTGATGTGGGCTCGGCTGTAATCCGCATACCGTTTTCCAGCATCGCCAGTGGCAATGCCACTGCTCAGTCGTTTGTTTCAATGGACTTTCAAAGTTTTCGCGTCGCGCAGAATTGCGAAACGACTGCATTTTTTGCGGCCCACCGCGACACCAGCACCCTGGCATTGTTTTCATGGAAGGAGGGACAGGCCACACCAGTACCGAAATCTGTGGGCGTGGCTCGATGGCTCGGCGGCAATGGTTATTTGTCGCGCACGCCTGACGGACGCCGCTGGCTGGATCGCGCGGACCCGCGCATTACCGGCGCAACGTTTGCTAAGAACGAATTGTGGTTTGCCTGGACGGTCGACCGTAACTCCAATCACCGGCCGAATCCTTTTATACAGATTGCCAGAATCGACGCCACGAATCTCACCCTGATAGACAACATAAATATCTTTGACGCCAATTCCGCGACTGCGTATGGGGCCTTATCAACCAATGAAAATGGGGAGGTGGGCATCTCCTATATGATTGGCGGCGGACCACTGGCACCATCTCACGTCGTTGGTATCCTGACCGGAGTTCGTAAAGATGTTGTGGTTGCAAATGGCGACCGCGGTCCGATTGATCCGAGTGGTAAGGGGGAGTGGGGCGATTACCTGGCAGTGCGCCGCGTCTATCCCAACCAAAAATTATTTGCCGCCACTGGCTTCACCATGAAAGGGCCGGGAGACGGATCTAATCGCGATTGCACGCCGAGGTTTGTCGTGTTTGGGCGCAGTAGCGATACCGGTGGACCATTAGGCGGAGTAACAGGCGGCGGTGAAGTGGTAGTTCCTCCGGTCGTCGTAACACCGCCAGTCGTGGTTCCGGTTGTTGTTGGAGAACCTCCCGTGGGTCCTCCATTCAAAACAGTCAACAGCCTGCCGGTGGTAAATGACACAATTGCCAAGCAGATTAAGGCTGCGGCGAAAGCGGAGGGCGCACTGGAAGCTCCGCTCGCGGAAGTGTTCATACCGCTCCTGCTGGTAACCAAACCTGGCGTGGAGCGTTGGCCAGTGAAGACCGGCACCGATTCGGATGTGGCGCTGGTGGGGAAAAATATTCTTGCCGGACACAGCCTCGGTGCGGGCATTGTGCGGGCTACGGTGGAAGAGTTAATCCTAATGGGCCGTCCCCTGGGGATGCGGCCGGCTTCGAAGAATTTTGATCATTCATTTCACGATACCCGACTCGGTGTCGTCGAAAGAACAGTCTGGCAAATCGAGGCTGATATCACGGCGCTCAAACTCGAGAAGGATGGCGATTATCATCTCGTGCTCCAGGGGGCTAGTGGAGAGACGATGATCGGTGAAATCCCGACGCCGACGAAAGCCTTTCTTAGCGGTAGTCCCTGGTTGACGAACATTAAGGCAGCCCGAAAACAGATCGACGATAAACTTGTAAACAAACTGACTCCGGCAAACTTCGTTCAGCTCGAAGGCATACTCGTGCCGCGCGAATCTTTACCGGAAACAGAACAGATGCATGCCATGTCTGCGCCCGCTAATATGCTGACGTTCAGCACGCCGGAGGACGGGGATGAGATAGCGGTGGCGACTTTCAAGACCAAGGTCAAACCCACTGCGGTTCGCATTACCGGAGTCGGTTTCTTCGATAAAGTGCATGGACAGATGGGAGTGTCCCAGTTAAATGGGATTGAGCTCCATCCAGTACTGAAGGTCGAATTTATTTGATCTGAGGGCTTTTGTTAACGCCTGATTGAACACAATCTGAGGTTACCGAACAATGGGCTTCGGCTACGTTTTTCTGATCTCTTATTGGACGGTGCTGGTAGCTGAACTGATAGGCGATAAGTCTATTTACACGGTGGCATCGCTGTCGCTCAGATTCCGGACCGGGGTAATGCTCTCGGGAATGTTTCTCGCTTTCGGCGGCAAGATGCTTGTAGCCGTGTTGGCTGGACAGGCCCTGGTCCAAATACCGGCACATTGGACGGCGATACTGAGTACGTTGATTTTCTTTACTTCGGCGATTCTGATCTGGTTCAAGAAACCAAAACCGACGCCTGAGCCGGATGCCCCAAAGTTGAAATGGTCGCGTGCGATGCTTGTTCCCTTCGCGGCGCTGTTTCTAACTGAGTGGTGTGATCCAGGTCAGATCTCCGCCGTGGCGTTGACTGCTCAATCGCACCTGCCGGTCGCCACCTGGCTTGGCGGCACACTGGCGATGATGACGAAAGGGAGTCTGGCCATTACGCTGGGCCTGAAGCTCAGGGATCGCATTCCCGAGAAGCGCCTGCGAACTCTCGCAACCGCTTCGTGTTGCATACTCGGAGTCATTTCATTCCACGGCGTGTTCGTTCACTAGAACCGGATAAGCAGCCGGGGCTTAGGCTACAGGTTTGGTCGCGTTGGATGGATGCGAGGGATCCGCAAGCGGCGGCAATTAATCGCCTGGTTCTTGATCGTCGTCAGGGCCTTCGGGGACGAGCGGTAACGGACGACGTGGATGGATCTGTTTGTCGGTGGGGGGCTCGACGGGGTTTTCCTGAGGTTTCACCACCGCTTCGCCGGCCGGCTTCAAAGGAACCTGACGTACCACCTGGCGTTTCTCAGCTTTGTTCTTCGCATCCGTTTCTCGATCCGGCATCGCACCACCCTCATTTTCTATCAGTACGGTTCGCAGACAATATACGCTCCTGATTACGCGAACTCTAGTCATGCCGTGGGTTCGGGCATTTAAGTGAAAATGCCTGTCACTTCGCGTCAGGCTTTTCTATCCACGCAGCCTGATCGCACGCCATGATACCAGCATCAGCCATGCACAGTTGGCCACCACCAGGAGCCGATTGGGCCATCCAATAATCACGTTGGGTCCGAATTTGCCGCCATTCTGCGGAAGTAAAACGAATATGAGCGCGCACATGATCAGAAAAGTAATCCAGGTTAGGTGGGCTACCCATAGAAGCGATCGCCGGGCCGAAGACCAAGTCTGGACACGACCCAAACTTAAGCTGATAAGCACCGCGGCGATTGGGAAACTGGGAGCCCCCAGCATGAAGCCCAAACCGTGAAGATTACCGTGGCTGGTAATGACATCCTTATTTGCTGTTATTGGGTCGGTAGTGAAGATCGCGGCAATGGTCACGCCGATGGCGCTAAGAAGCAGTAAGGCCAGCCCGATACGGCCGCCGATAGTCCGAATTTGCGACCGGACGGCAACAAACAAAGCGACATCGCTGACTGCCAGGAAGAGAAATGCGCCTTGCATGACCCAGCCGTAGCGCCCGATCTCATACTCGCTAATCATGCGCCATGAAGGGTCGAACTCCGGCTTAACGACGTGCAGAGCAGCAAGCAGAATCAGAAAGAGAGCGGCTGCCGCGAATGACAACATTGCTGCCCTTTCGGAAAATGCCGTCAGCGGCTTGACTTCAATGTCGTTTTTTGGCATTTGCTTTTTCTTCTTCTTTTACTACGCGATGAGCCGCAGTTTCAGGAGCCTCGAACCCTTTCAATATACTTTTAGGTGCATGGTCTCCTTATGAAGTTTTCAGCGGTGCGTCGTCTTGGGACTTTCCATTGCAAAATATTGTTGTTCTGACGATGTGTCAGACGACGTCCAACGGAGTTCGATGGCGCCAGAAACGCCAGGTACTTATACTAAACAGAATTGCGCCCAGGTAGAACCACAGTTCCCATAAAATCCTAAAGTCAACCACAAACTGTCTGCTGCCGATCAAGTACACAACCTGGATGAAGCTCGCCGTTTGCCGAAGCACCAACAGTCCCGTCCCGGTCCACGCGAATAGGCCCAACAGTCGTCGCGGTAAACGATGTCCCCACGGCATTGCCAGCGCCAACGCCACCGGTACGGCGAACGCACAGATGCCGGCCACGACAAGGTCGTATACGAAAAATGGTGTTTTGGCGAAGGCGATGCGCGCCTTTTCATGATTCAGGCCGACGTACCAGCCGGTCGCCCAGACCACGTGAAAGACCGCGAAGATCAGCGCCCACAGCGCCGCCGCATATGCTGTCCTGTTCTTTGGCCGGTTTCCGAGGTTCGATTGCATGACCTTTTTCAATACTGAGGCCGGAACCAAATTTGAAGTCTTGAAGTTTGATACTGTCCCTGTTGGAATCAATCATTTGTTGTGGACGATGACCGGAAGCGTCGTTGCCCGCACGATTATTTTCATTTTGGTTTATAAAAGAGCAATACAGTTCCGCAACTAAACTGTCTACATTTCCTAAGTGCCAGCAGCAAATCATCTCCCAAACTTTCGAAAATCGGCAGTCCGCTACCGATAGCAACAGGATTTACAAGCAAGTGATATTCGTCAATGAGTCGATGCTTGATTAGTGAAGATGCAAAGCTGGCACCACCATAAACCATAATGTCTTTTCCTTTCTGCTGCTTCAGTTGACTTATTTCTCCGATGATTTCACCTTTAGACAAAGTCGTATTTGGCCATTCTGAATTCTCGAGCGTCCTGGAGAAAACATTTTTTGGAGTTTCGGTTAGGATTTTCCCAAAAGCAAAATCGGCATCTGAAGGATTAGCCGCCACCGAAGCCCAATGAGGTATGAAGTCTTTTGCGGTGTTTCGTCCAAGTATGATGCAGTCAACGTTCTCAGTATTTGCGATTGCAAAATTCCTCACCTCATCATCCCAATTGAAATTTGTTCCTCCTTTATCTGCGGCTACAAAACCATCGATGGATATTTGCATTTGTAATTTTAGTCTTCTCATGTTGTTTATCTCCTCTAGCGGCTCACAGGTTTACGATGGAAACCCAGTTCCTTGCTTCGAGGGATCTTCTAAGCTTACCCCCTTATCTCTTTATTGGTTAGGTTGTTGAAGAACTCGGCATCTCGCTCGGCCAGTTCAAACGTGACTTCGGATTCGTTTGCAGGCTCTTCACTCCAAGTGAAACTCAGCAGGTTTGGTGGCTCACACCTGGGACCAGACATGTCGAGCGGGAAGGTGGATCTAGTAGGTTGCGGGTTGCTCCGGGAGCCAACCGAACGCACAATCATTGAACCTTTTGAATTCAAGGGCACGGTGGAGTCTTGCTGAATGAATGTTCATTCAGTATTATAGGCCCCCTCGGAATAGGGCAGTTAGCGGGTTTGAGAGAACAAAGTGGCAGGCTTTCAATGTCTGTCTTACCCTGTCAACATTATGAGAATTGAAAAAGCTGCGGTTTTGGGAGCGGGAACCATGGGGGCGCAGATCGCCGCGCACCTGGCAAATGCCGGGGTGCCGACCGTCCTGCTGGATATCGCCCCGCGCGAATTGTCGCCGGAGGAACAGGCGAAAGGGCTACGCCTGGAATCGAAGCAGGTGCGTAATCGCATTGCCCAGGGCGGATTCGACGCTGCCACAAAAGCCAAGCCTGCTGCCTTCTTCGCTCCTGAAAAGACCAGGCTCGTGAGCATCGGCAATTTCGAAGACGACCTCCAGAAACTCAAGGACTGCGATCTGATTATTGAAGCAGTCGTCGAAAACCTCGACATCAAGCGAAGTTTGTACGAGAGGGTTGAACAACACCGGCGGCCCGGTGCGATCATTGGTTCCAACACGAGCGGCATTCCGATCGCGCAGTTGGCTGAAGGCCGCTCGGAAGACTTCAAAGCGCACTTCCTCGGCGTTCACTTTTTTAACCCGCCCCGCTATCTACACCTCGTCGAAATAATTCGGACCGAGTGGACCAAGCCGGAAGTGTCGTGCTTCCTCTATGGCTTTCTCGATCAGCGACTCGGTAAAGGTGTTGTCCCGGCAAAGGATCGGCCAAACTTTATCGCCAATCGCATTGGCACCTTTGGCTCAATGGTCACTATTAAGACCATGCTGGAAGATGGTTACTCAATTGAAGAGATCGACAAGATCACCGGTCAAGCCGTGGGCCGACCGAAGAGCGCGACCTTCCGTACGCTTGATATCGTCGGCCTTGATGTTGGTGGTCACGTCATCAAGAACCTTTACGAAGCGCTGCCGGAAGATGAAGAGCGCGAGGTTTTCAAGGCGCCCGAATTGCTGAGCGCAATGATCGGTAAGGGCATTCTCGGTAATAAGACGAAGGGCGGCTTCTACCGCCGGCAAACGGGAGAAGGCGGTAAGAAGGAGATCTGGACGATAGATCATGCGACCCTCGAGTATCGACCGGCGGAGAAAGTGAAACTGCCGGCGCTCGACATGGCAAAGAATATCGAAGATTTGCCCGAACGCCTCAAGGCTCTTGTCTGGGGTAAGGATCGCGTAGGCACGTTTCTATGGAAAACGATGTCACGGACTTTCCGGTACACCGCCAACCGGATTCCTGAGATAGCCGACACGATAGTCGAAATTGATCGCGCCATGCGCTGGGGCTACAGCTGGGAACTGGGAATTTTCGAAACATGGGACGCGATCGGCGTTGAAAAATCTGTCGCGCAGATGAAGGAAGACGGGCTCACTATTCCGGCGAATGTCCAGACCATGCTGGACTCCGGAGCGAAGTCTTTCTACAAAAAAGAGAATGGCCAACAGTCTTATTTCGACTTTGCGGCCGGGCAATACGTGCCGCTCAGCGATCAGCCGGGCGTGATCATTCTTAAGTCAGTGAAAGATCGCACGGGTGTGATTAAGAAAAACTCGGGCGCCTCGTTGATCGATATCGGCGACGGTGTTGCTTGCCTGGAGTTTCATTCCAAAATGAATGCCATCGGCGGCGACACGCTGCAAATGTTGAAGCAGTCGCTGGCGGAAGTTGAAAAAAACTTTGTTGGCCTGGTTGTTGGTAATCAGGGAACAAACTTTTCGGTGGGCGCCAACATCATGCTGATGTTGATGGAAGCCCAGGAAGAGAACTGGGAAGAGCTCGATATGATGGGTCGCGCTTTCCAGGCCTCCACGATGAGTCTGCGCTATTCACCGAAGCCGGTTGTGGTTGCTCCTTTTAACCTGGTCTTTGGCGGCGGCTGCGAGATGGTACTCCATGGAGACCGGGTGCGGGCGGCGGCGGAAACTTACATTGGTCTGGTGGAAGTTGGTGTCGGCATTATTCCTGCGGGCGGAGGAACTAAAGAACTGTTGTTGCGCACGCTGGATTCGATTCCGAAGAACGTTGACGATGCCGATCCCTTTCCTTTCGTGAAGCGCGCCTTTGAAACGATTGCACTGGCGAAGGTCGCAACGTCGGCAGAGGAGGCGCGCACGCTCGGCTTCCTGGCGGAGGACGACACGATTTCGATGAACGGCGATCGGTTGATTGCCGATGCGAAGAAGGAAGTGCTGGCGCTGGCGGCGAGTGGGTATGTGCAGCCACAACCGCGGACTGACATCCTGGCGCTGGGTAACGCGGCACTGGCGACGTTGAAGCTGGGCATCCATCAAATGAAACGTGCGGGATATATTTCGGATCACGATGCGTTGATTGGTGAAAAGCTGGCGCGCATCCTGACGGGTGGCGATTTGAATCATGAGACGCGAGTGTCAGAGCAGTATCTGCTCGATCTTGAACGGGAAGCGTTTTTGTCGCTGGCGGGAACGCGAAAGACGCAAGAGCGACTGGCGGCAATGTTGAAAACGGGAAAACCACTGAGGAACTAGGATTCAGCGGCTGTGCCGCCTTCCGTGCGGAAAGGCTTTGCCTTTCCGATGGATGCTTTAATTTTTAGCGAGGCTCTGCCTCGCGCACATTGAAGATGGAGGCATAGCCTCCCGGTAGTCGAGGGTTGATCGGAAAGGCATAGCCTTTCCGCACGGAGGGCGGCTAAGCCGCAGACGAAGTTATGAAAGAAGCAGTAATTGTTTCAGCAGTTAGAACGGCGGTAGGCAAAGCTCCCAAGGGCACGCTAAGAAATACCCGCCCTGATGAGATGGGCGGTGCGGTTATCAAGGAGGCGCTGGCGCGCGTTCCGGGCCTCGAGGCCTCGGAGATCGAAGACGTGATCATGGGGTGCGCGATGCCCGAGGCCGAGCAGGGAATGAATGTCGCGCGCGCGGCTGCGATTCGCGCGGGGCTGCCGGTCGAAACCAGCGCGATGACAATCAACCGTTTCTGTTCGTCGGGTCTGCAGTCAATCGCTATCGCCGCCGACCGCATCAGGACCGGCAGCGCCGAAGTAGCAGTTGCCGGCGGGCTCGAGACGATGTCGATGATTCCGATGGGCGGCCACATCATTCGCCCCAACCCTTATCTGGTCGAACACTATCCCGACTTTTATCTGAACATGGGCCTGGCCACCGAAAACGTGGCGCGCAAATACAACGTAAGCCGTGAGGAGCAGGACGAATTTGCGTTGCGGTCGCACCAGCGGGCGGCTGCAGCGCTCGATGCGGATAAGTTTAAGGAAGAGACCGTCGCCCTGACTGTTACCTTCGAAGAGTTAGATGAAAAGGGTCGCAAACAAACGCGCGAAGTTATCTTCGATGCGGATGAAGGCGTGCGCCGTGACAGCACTATCGAAGGTCTCCGGAAATTAAAGCCCGCTTTCAACGTCAAGGGCACGATAACCGCGGGCAATGCTTCGCAAATGTCTGACGGCGCCGCGGCTGCCGTGGTGATGTCGGCTAAGAAAGCGGCCAGCCTTGGCGTGAAGCCCATGGCGCGGTTCGTGGCCTATGCGACAGCGGGCTGCCCGCCAGAGGAGATGGGTATCGGTCCGGTGTTTGCCATCCCGAAAGTTTTGAAGTTGGCTGGTTTGACACTCGATCAAATCGATGTGATCGAACTCAACGAAGCGTTTGCGGCTCAGTCGCTCGCAGTAATCAAGACTCTTGGTCTCGACATGGATAAGGTAAATGTAAACGGCGGCGCGATCGCGCTCGGTCATCCGCTCGGTTGTACCGGGGCGAAGTTGACTGCAAGCATTTTGCGCGAACTCGAACGCCGCAACGGCCGGTATGGAATGGTTACTATGTGCGTGGGCGGGGGCATGGGCGCTGCGGGAATATTTGAAAGGATCTAACCGCCAAGACGCCAGGATCGCCAAGTAAAGAGGGTTTGAATTTACAGCTAAAATAGGTTTTGTTTCTCTTGCTTGTCTTGGGCGTACTTGGCGCCTTGGCGGTTAGTCAAAACGTTTGAAAGGAAAAAGCATATGTCAGCCGTAGTCGAACAGAAAAAGGTAGTCCAGGGTGGATCCTTCATGATTGAGGACCGCACCACGCAGGAAGTTTTCACGCCGGAAGATTTCACCGAAGAGCACCGTATGATTGCCGAGACGACGCGGCAGTTTATTGACAACGAAGTCATTCCGCACATCGACGAGCTTGAAAAGCATAACTGGAAACTAGCGCGCGAACTCGTCGGGAAAGCTGCCGACCTCGGCTTAATCGGCGCCAATATTCCCGAAGAGTATGGCGGCCTCGGGCTCGATCAAACGAGCGGTGCGCTGGTAGGTGAGAACATCGGTCGTTGTGCTTCCTTTGCTACTACGCTCGGTGCGGAGAGCGGCATCGGCCTGTTGCCCATCATTTATTTTGGCACCGAGGCGGCTAAGCGCAAGTACCTGCCGAAGATCGCCTCGGGCGAACTGATCACCGCTTATGCCCTGACCGAAGCAGGATCTGGTTCCGACGCGATGGCGGCAAAGGCAACCGCGCGTCTGAGCGCAGATGGCACGCACTACATTCTCAACGGCGAGAAGATGTTCATCACTAACGGTGGCTTTGCCGACATCTTCATTGTTTTCGCCAAAGTTGATGGCGACAAGTTCTCGGCGTTTATTGTCGAGCGACAGGAGGGACTGTCGCCCGGCGCTGAAGAACACAAGATGGGTATTAAGGGTTCGAGCACCACGCCGTTGGTTCTCGCAGACGCGAAAGCGCCGGTGGAAAACCTACTGGGTGAAGTTGGCAAGGGCCACAAAATCGCCTTCAACACGCTGAACATCGGCCGCTTCAAACTTGGCGCGATGTGTATAGGCGGGATGAAGCTGATGATGCACGAATCAATCCGTTACGCGAATGAGCGCCAGCAGTTTGGCAAGTCGATCTCATCGTTTGGGGCCATTAAGTCGAAGCTCGGCGAGATGGCAATTCGGACCTGGGTCGGCGAAGCGATGATTTATCGGACGCTCGGAATGATTGAAGACGCAATCGGCGACGACCCAAAAGATCTCGAAGCCAAGATGCGCGCCATCGAGGAGTACTCGGCCGAGTGTTCCATCATCAAAGTCGCTCTGTCTGAATACTGCGATTACCTCGCGGACGAGATGGTGCAGATTTTCGGCGGCTACGGTTATTCCGCCGATTATCCGGCGGAACGTGCTTATCGCGACTCGCGAATCAATCGCATCTTTGAAGGAACGAACGAAATCAATCGCATGTTGATTCCGGGTCGCCTGATGAAGAGTGCGCTGAGCGGCAAGCTCAAGTTGCTGCCGGCGGCGCAGGCGTTGATGGATGAAATTCTAACGCCGCAGATCATGGGCTTCGATGATGACGAGGGATTGCTGGCGGCCGAAACCAAGCTGGCCAGGAACGCCAAGAAGGTTGGGCTGATGACGCTCGGCACGGCGGCGCAAAAGTACATGATGACTCTGGGAGATCAGCAGGAAATCCTGATTGGGATCGCAGACATCATCATGGATGCCTACGCGATGGAGTCGGCCATTCTGCGCACGCAGAAGTTGGCGGCGGTGCAGGGCGAAGAAGCTGCGGCGCGATACGTCGACATGACGCGGGTCTTTTGCAACGATGCGGTTGAACGGATTGAAGCGCGCGCCAAGAATACGCTGGCGGGAATGGCTGAGGGCGATGAGTTGCGCACGCTACTCGCGGCGCTCAGACGTTTTACCAAGCTGACGCCGGTGAACACGATCGTGGCGCGTCAGCGCATTGCCGACGTGATGATCGAGGCGAATCGGTACGTGTACTAAAAACTTAGGGGGGAAACGGGTAAAAGGGTAAAGGGGAAAATTCGTGCTTCCCATTCCCTTTTTACCCATTCCCCTTTTGCCCTCTTCCCCTTTGTTTTCATGCGCATCATCCCCATCTCACTTCCCACGCCCTTCTACATCGGACCCGTTAACGTCTACTTGATCGCGGAAGACCCGATCACCCTCATCGACACAGGCCCAAAAACCAAAGAAGCGAATGACGCCCTGCATGAAGCCCTAAGAAAAGCTCGTATTCGCGTCTCCGATATTCGCCGCATCGTCCTTACACACGCGCATGAAGATCATTGCGGGCTGGCGCGCTCGGTGCGCGATCAGGCCAAGGATGCGGAAGTCTTAGTACATGCCTGGGAAACCGGACACCGCGTCGGCAGGCTCGAGTATGAAGAACATCGCACCCTCCTGGTCCGCGCCGGCGTACCACCCGAAGAGGTTGAGACGATGCGAAAAATGTACGAAGGCGTGAGGCAGTATGCCGACTCATTCGAGCGCGAAGAATATGGCGAGCTGCGCGACGAAGAAGAACTGGAGTTTGAAACCGGTACTCTGCGCATCGTGCACACGCCGGGTCACACGCCCGGCTCCTGCTCCTTTGTACGCGAGGCAGACCGCACGGTGATCGCAGGCGACTGTGTCCTCAAGCGCATAACCCCGAATCCAATTCTTTCTCCTGATCCCATCGATCCCACAAAACGATTCGCATCGCTCGCGGAGTATTTAGTTAGCCTGGCGCGATTGCGTACGTTTGCCCCCACGCTTGTGCATGGCGGCCACGGCGAGCCGGTGCACGATTTCGAGGAACTCTTCAACCGTTATTTTCGGGCCATCAGGGATCGACAGGCCGAAGTAATTCGTCTGCTTCCGAAATCGGGAGCCACTGCCTGGGAAATCGCACGGCAAATGTTTCCTGTAACTGATGATGTGCACCGATTCCTCTCGGTCTCGGAGGCCGTGGCCCATCTCGATCTGGCACACTCTGAACGGAAGATCGAAGTCGAATTTGGCGATGGGAAAGAAGTCTACCGACCACTTACATAGGGGAATAGGGGAAAAGGGGAACGGGTAAGAGGGAAGAGAGGAATAGCGAGCCGACAGCTGCATTCTCCGACCATTCCAATTTCCTGTTACCCTTTCCCCATTACCCTTTTCCCCTCTTCCCCCAATTTCTTTTGGAACCCCCGGTCCGCCCTGGCGTGTAATCCTCAAAATCTATCCGGAGGACTCTCTCTGCCATGAACCTTAAGACTGCCTTTTACTTCATATTCTCCCTAGTTTTGATGACTGGAATCGCGCTCGCTCAACAGGCAGCGCCGCCGGCAGCCCCACCGCCGATGCCAGACGCGCCGGTAGAAGCCCCCGAGGCTTTTTCATTATTTATTGGCGGCGGCAGTTTCCTTGGTGTCTATGCTGAAGACGTGAACAAGGAAAACATGGCGCGATACGGAATGCGCGATGCGCGCGGAGTGGCCATCACCCAGGTAATCAAAGACAGTCCGGCGGAAAAAGCGGGGCTGAGAAAAGATGATGTTATCGTTAGGTTTGA
>Ga0070698_100004840_pt1 | contig 14779 bp, 10 predicted proteins | sample KBSK1502metaG_FD_65477 | JGI IMG/M metagenome (GOLD analysis project Ga0070698, IMG submission 65477) | Corn, switchgrass and miscanthus rhizosphere microbial communities from Kellogg Biological Station, Michigan, USA - KBS K1-50-2 metaG | ecosystem: Host-associated > Plants > Roots >...
CTAATCAGCGGCACGCCGACCACGGCCGGCACCGCCAACGTCACGGTGACCGCGAAGGACACGACCAATGCGTCCGGCTCGGCAAGCTTCACCTGGACGATCAACCCCTCGGGCGGCGGTGGCGGGATCGTCAACGGCGGGTTCGAGACCGGCACCTTCTCCGGCTGGACCACCAGCGGCGCAGCCACCTCGATCGTGTCCTCCGGGGCGCACTCGGGCACCTACGCCGCCCAGGCGGGCTCGACCTCGCCCACCAACGGCGACTCGAGCATCGCCCAGACCTTCACCGTGCCGTCGGGGGACGGGACGCTGTCCCTCTGGTACAACGTGACCTGCCCCGATACGGTCACCTACGACTGGGCGACCGCGACCCTCAAGAACAACACCACCGGCACCACCACCACGCCGCTCGCGAAGACCTGCGTGTCCAGCTCCGGCTGGAACCAAGTCACCGCGCCAGTCGTCGCCGGGGACTCCTACACGCTGACCCTGACCAACCACGACGACAACTACCCGACCGACCCCACCTACACCCGGTTCGATGACGTCTCGCTGGCGGCGGCCGCGCCCAACCCGATCGTGAACGGCGGGTTTGAGACCGGCACCTTCTCCGGCTGGACCACCAGCGGCGCGGCCATCTCGATCGTGTCCTCTGGGGCGCATTCGGGCACCTACGCCGCCCGGGCGGGCGCGACGTCACCCACCAACGGCGACTCCAGCGTCGCCCAGACCTTCACCGCAGCCTCCGGGGACAGCAGGTTGTCCTTCTGGTACAGCGTCACCTGCCCGGACACGGTCACGTATGACTGGGCGACCGCCACCCTGAAAGACAACACGACCGGCACCACCACCACGGTGCTGGCCAAGACCTGCGTGTCCAGTTCCGGCTGGCGGCAGGTGACGGCGTCGGTCACCGCCGGGCATTCCTACACCCTGACCCTGACCAACCACGACGACAACTACCCGGCCGACCCGACCTACACCCTCTTCGACGACGTGGGCGTCTCGTAGCGCCCGCCGCGTATGCGTGCGCGCCGTCCCGCCCGCGGGCGCGGGCGGCGCGCACGCTGGTTTCTGCCACCAGTTTCTGCATTTCCGGCTGATACCTGTTTATCCAGCTTTCTACTAATCTTACCGTTGACTCTCCGTAACACCTATTGACGGTTCTATTATCAAATCGTTATTGTGCGCCAAGGGGGCAGTTACTAAGCGTTCCTTGCCAGCGCGCGTACCAGGCAGCGCTGAATTCCTTTTGTGCAGTTGGAGGAGCAGGATGAGACCTTTTATCCCTATTCGCCGGTGGGTCGCCCGCGGCAGCGTCGCCGCGTTCACCGCGGTGGTCCTCGTGACTGGGATGGAGGCCGGCGCCGGGGCGCAGGCGTCCGCGCATCCGTCGCCGAAAGTCGTCAACCCGTACTCGCCCGCCTATCACCACGCCTACCGGCACGGCGTCGTGCCGACTATCCAGCGGCTCAAGCTGATGAAGCGGTGGACGCACCGCCACCCTCAGGCCGTGGCGCAGTCGGCCAACGACCTCAACTACGGCGGGGGGATCGACGGCATCGGCGTCACCACCGGCACCGAGAAGGTCTACGTGGTCTTCTATGGCTCGCAATGGGGTTCGCAGAGCACCAACGGCAACGGCGATGTGACCCTGTCCGGCGACCCCTCAGGCGAAGCGCCCTACGTACAGGAGTTCATCAAGGGCCTGGGCACCGGCAGTGAACTCTGGTCGGGGGTCATGACGCAGTACTGCGACGGGGTTGCGGTCGGCGCTCAGTCCTGCCCGGCCAGCAACACCCAGCACGTCGCCTACCCGGCCGGCGGCGCGCTGGCGGGCGTGTGGGTGGACGAGAGCACGGCGTCGCCGCAGACGGCCTCCGGCCACCAGCTCGGCGTGGAGGCGGTCAACGCGGCGGCCCACTTCGGCAACACGACGGCCGCCGCCAACCGGAACGCGCAGTATGTGATCCTCTCGCCCACCGGCACCCACCCCGACGGGTTCAACACCCCGTCCGGCAACTTCTGCGCCTGGCACGACTACAACGGCGACTCGACCCTCAGCGGCGGCGCGGTGACCTCGCCGTACGGCGACATCGCCTTCACCAACCTGCCGTACCTCACCGACATGGGCGCGTCCTGCGGGCAGGATTTCGTCAACTCCGGAAGCGCGGGCACGCTCGACGGCGTCTCCATCGTCGAGGGGCACGAGTACGCGGAGACGATCACCGACCAGAACCCGGCCGGCGGCTGGACCGACTCGACCGGCGCCGAGAACGGCGACAAGTGCGCCTGGATCATCCCCGGCACCGCCGGCGGCTCGTTCGACCTCACCACCGGCACCGGCACCTTCGCGGTGCAGACCACCTGGGCCAACGACGGCAGCGGCGGCGCCGGCGCCTGTGAGAGCAGCCACCCCATTGTCAGCAACGGCGGCGGCGGCAACACCGTCACGGTGACCAACCCCGGCAACCAGACCGGCACCGTCGGCACCGCGGTCAGCCTGCAGATCCACGCCACCGACTCGGCCACCGGCCAGACGCTCACCTACAGCGCCACCGGCCTGCCCGCCGGGCTGTCCATCAACTCTTCCAGTGGCCTCATCTCCGGCACCCCGGCCACGGCGGGCACCTCCACGGTCAAGGTGACCGCGACGGACACCACAAGCGCCGCCGGCTCGGCCAGCTTCACCTGGACGATCAACCCGTCCGGCGGTGGCTGCACGACGCAGCAGCTGTTCGGCAACCCGGGCTTCGAGACCGGCAGCATCGCGCCGTGGAAGTCATCCCCGGGCGTGCTCGCCAATACCTCGATGGGCGTCCCGGCGCACTCGGGCTCGTGGCTGGCCTGGCTGGACGGCTATGGCAAACCGCACACCGACACCCTCTCGCAGACCGTGACCATCCCGTCGAACTGCAAGAACGCGACCCTCTCGTTCTGGCTCTACATCTCGACCAACGACCCGGCGATCGCCGCTTACGACACGTTCAAGGTCCAGGTGCTCAGCTCAAGCGGTACGGTCCTTGCTACGCTGGCGACCCTGTCCAACCTGAACTCGACCGGCGGCTACAGCCAGTACTCCTACTCCGTGGCGCACTACATCGGCCAGAAGATCACGATCAAGTACACCGGGCGGGAGACCCTCTCCGGCGGCTTCAACACCAGTTTCCTCAACGACGACAACGCGCTGAACGTCTCCTGACGCACCCCGCGTAAGCATGCGCGCCGTTCGTGCCTTTCGGGCGCGAACGGCGCGCATGCTGGCTTTGTCACCAGGCGCGGGGGAATACTTACGGCCGAGTGAGCACGTGGGGAGGACTCGTCCGTGGCACAGACATGCGGCGACTGCGGCAGCGCGGTAACCGCCGGAGACGCCTTCTGCGGGCAGTGCGGCAAGCCGGTGAATAGTGCCGCGGCGAACGCAGCGCACCAGGACGGCCCGTTAATGCCGCCACCACCGCGCGCGGACAGCGAGCCCTTGGTGCAGGCGCGCCCGAGTTGGCCGGCCGCACCGGCGATGGGCCAGGCCGGCCCACGGGCCAGCGTAGGCGCGGCGCAGGCCAGGGTCCTGCCTGCCCCGGACTACGCCGCGAACGAGGCGGAATCGGTGGCCTACGACGCGGCGTCCCAGGTGCCGGTCACCGAGATCGAAATGGCCGGCCGGGGCAATTTCGACCCGCTGCACAATAGGTGGCTGTCGCAGCAGATACTCCGCCAGGCGGTCATATTCATCGGCCTGTACGCCCTGGCCGTGCTGGTGTCATCGATCTTCTTCCTGCTGATCGGCCTGAGCGGCGGCGTATCCGCCGCCACGAGCGCGGTGACGGACTGGGTGCGGTTCTGCGCCCTGCTCTCCATCGTGATGGCGGTGCTCTTCTGGCTGATGCCGGTGCCCGCCCTGCTCAGCCAGCGGAGCAAGCTGATAGGCAACGAAGCCGATGCCGCCGAGTTGGTGTTCCGCCACGTCGCGGCCGCCTTTGGGCGGCACCAGACCCCTCTCGACGTGCTCCGCGAGAAGACCCTGCACCCGCCGGGTGAGGGCCGCAGGGACTATCTCGAGTTGCGCCGGGGCCACTTCACCGGCTACATCTCCTGCTTCGCACACGGGCGCGACCTTTATGTGGGCTGGACCTACTGGATCAAGATGTCGCCGCTGCGGTGGATGCTGATGCGCGTCGGCCGGAGGCTGCAGGAGCTGAGCGGGCGCGGCAGCGACATCTACCAGACGCTCCGCTTCGAGTCGGCCAGGGCCACAGTGGCCGCGCTGCAAAGCGCCGTCCTGGAAGGGACCGCCAGCGCCACCGCCGACCTGAAACGCCAGAGCGTGGGGTTCGCCGGCCCGGTGAACGTCTCTGGCCTCGACATCGACTGAGGTATCAGCATGCTTTTCTGCACCAACTGCGGGGCTCCCACCGGGGGAGAAGGGAAGAAGTTCTGCACCACGTGCGGCGCTGCCCTCCTGGATGACCCCCCCGCGCGGCCAGAGACCGCGCCGAAGCCGCCCCCGCCCGTCTACGAAGCACCGCCCGGATCGTGGCCGCCAACCGCGCCCGGGAGCGCCGGGCCCGCCCGGGGCAACCTTCCGGGCGCCGGACCCGGTTCTGCCGGGCCCGCCTGGGCCCAGACCGCTCCGGCCTGGCCGGCCGCCTCCACCGGAGGGCCGCCCCCCGGCGCGCCGCCGCGTCCGGGCGCTCCCCCGTATCCGCCAGTCCGGCTGCGGCCGGCGCCCCCGCCGGGTGACCGCACGACCATATGGATCGCCATGGTGGTGGCCCTGGTGCTGCTCGCGGGCGGCGGGTTCGCCGTCTGGAAGTTCCTGCTGCACCACGGCGGGCAGCATCCCGGGCCTGCGGCCGGTGCCTCGAACCAGCCAAGCCAGGGGGGATCCGCGACCGGGTCCCAGGCGGCGAGCACGCCCACCCCGCCGGGCACGCCACCGGCAACCGGGGGGTTTCCCGTCGCAGTCTCGCCCGCGGTCGCCGGGCAAGCGGGCGAGCCGCAGGTCGTCTCCTTCCTGCAGCGCTACTTCACCGCGATCAACCACCACAACTACGGGCAGTACGCGCGCCTGGTCGTGTCCTCGGAACGGCCCACGCCGCAGCAGTTCCAGAGCGGATTCGGGACATCGAGGGACTCGCAGGCCACGCTCACGGGCCTGTCCCCTACCGCGACTGGCGTGGCGGCGAACGTGAGTTTCATCAGCCACCAGCAGCCCTCGGCCAGCCCGACGGGCACCAGGTGCAACTCCTGGCACATCACGCTGTTCCTGGAATCCCGGGGCGGCGGGTACCGGATCGGCCCGGCGGCGCCCGGCTACCACGCTCGCGACCAAGCCTGCTGACTGGCGGGCGACCGCCGGCGGCGGTGCGCTCACGTGAGCCGGCGCGGGACGGTGGCGCTACCTGTGCCGTCCCCGCCGCCCTACTCCCGCCGGAGTACTCCGGCGGAGTACCCGGCGCGCGAAGTGTCTCCCCGCGCACGACGCTTTGCGCGCCCGATCTCGCGAGCATCGAGGGCGACAACCTCTTCTCAGGCTCGTGGAGACTCCGATGTCGTACGAAACAGGCGCCCGCCCAGCGGTCACCGCGCGCCGCGGTCCGGGGCCGCTCGGCCTGCTCGGCCGCGCGTGCTACCGGCACCGCTGGATCACGCTCATCGTCTGGCTCGCGGGCGTGGCCTGCCTGGTCACGCTCTGGACCAGGTTCGGCGCCCCGGCGCAGGACAACCCCGGCAACAGTGACCCCGGCCAGTCGAAACTTCCCTGACGAGTCCGCCCAGGCCAGAGGGACCATGGGCTACGCGAGGACGAGCCCCTGGCCGGGGAGGCGGCCCTCACCCGGACCGCCGGGTAACTCCCGGCGGGGCGGGCGCTCCAGGCCCGCCCCGGCCGGGCCTCGCCTGGGAGTGGCCCGGCGCCGCTATAGAAACAGCGGCGCCGGGCGCGGGCGTTTCTCTACCCCACCGCCACCGCCCAGTTTGCGTGGATTCGCCTGCCCGGCAGGCTACGGTTGGCGCATGACGCAACCACGCGAGCCCGGTTCTGTGCCCTTTACGGACCGGCCGGCCGGCACTGACTCTCTCCCTGGCATCGACCACATCGTGGTGCTGATGAAGGAGAACCATTCCTACGACAACTATTTCGGCATGCTGGGGCGCGGGGACGGCTTTACCCTTGGCCCCGACGGCCTGCCGGTGAACAGCAATCCGGATTCCCAGGATCGGCCGGTGCGAGCCCACCACCTGAGCCTGCCGTTCAATCCGTCCTTTGATTTGAGCCAGACCTGGAATGACTCCCACCGCCAGTGGCATAACGGGGCGATGGACGGTTTTGTCACCACGACAAGCAGCGCCGAGCCGATGGGATATCTCGACGGAACCGACCTGCCGTGGTATTACGGGTTCGCCCGCACCTACGGGATAGGGGACCGCTACTTTTCCTCGGTCCTGAGCCGCACGTTTCCCAACCGCCGGTTTCTGCAGGCCGCCACCGCGGCCGGGCTCGTCAACGACGCCTTCCCCAGCCCGTTCGCCCGTCCCCCTGCCACCGGGCTGATCTGGGACCTGCTCGACGCCCACAACGTCGGCTGGGCCAACTACTTCGTGGAACTCCCGGAGGTCGCCCTATGGCCACGCACCTTGCTGCGTTACCGCGACCACCTGCACGACATCGCCGACTTCTACGACGACTGCAGGGGGGGCAGGCTGCCGCCGGTGACCTTTATCACCACGGAGATCGTCGCCGCCTCCGAGGGGGAGTACCAGGACGACCAGATCGGGGAGGCGTTCACGGCCAGCCTCTTCGAAGCCGCCTCGGCCGGCCCCCAGTGGTCCACGATGCTGTTCGTGATCGTCTGGGACGAGGGCGGCGGATTCTACGATCACGTGCCCCCGCCCGCGGCCGTGGTTCCTGACGACATCCCGCCGGACATCCATGTGCCGCCGGACCAGCCGGGCGGGTACAACCGCTACGGGTTCCGGGTGCCCTGCCTGGTGGCCTCGCCCTTCGCCAAACCGGGCCACGTCTCATCGGTCGTCTACGATCACACCTCGATCCTGGCCACCATCGAGCTGAAGTGGAATCTGCCCGCCTTGACCAGGCGCGATGCGGCCGCCAGCCCGCTGACCGACTTCCTCGACCTGAGCGCGCCACCGCGCTTCGGGACCCCCGCAGCGCTGCCCCGCCCGACCATCTGGCCGTTCACAGGCCCGCCGTGACGCGGGCGGGGGGCACCCGGGTCAGGGGCCGCCGTCCTCGGTACGGCGGGCGCGGGCGCGGCGCTTGCCCTCGTGCATCGCCTGCACCCTGGCGATGGGGATCGCCCGGCCCTCCTCGATCAGGCCGGCGGGCAGCGGCTGTGGGTCCGGCATCTGCCCGGCCCACGGAGCGCCACCGGCTAGCAGCCGGGCCGCGTTATGCACCGTGAAGTCGGCGGGTGCGACGCTGTCGAGCTGATCCCAGGCGACCGGGAAGGAGACCGGCACGCCCGGCCGGACCCGCGGGCTGTAGGCGGCGACCACGGTCGCGCCGCCGGCCCGCGTCGAATCGAGGAATACCTTGCCCTCGCGGTCCTCCTTGATGAAGGCCGTGGTGGCCAGCACCGGGTCGAGCCGCTCGGCGCGCACGGCGATCGCGCGGGTGGCGGCGGCCACATCCTCGCTCATTGCTTTCTCGTCGACCGGGACGAACACGTGCACGCCCTTCGCCCCGCTGGTCTTGACGGCACCGGCCAGCCCGGCGCCCGCCAGTGCCTCCCTGACCAGTTCGGCCGCGCGGACGGCCAAGCCGAACGCGTCCGCGTCCGGCGGGTCAAGGTCGAGGATGAGATAGGTGGGGTGATCCAGGTGGCCAGCCAGGCCCAGCGTGGGGTGGTATTCCACGGCGCGCTGATTGGCGAACCAGAGCAAGGTCCTGCGGTCGTTGCACAGGGCGTAGGACACCTCGCGTTTCGACGCCTCCGCCCACAACCGCACCGTCGGCACCCAGGCGGGGGTGTACTTGGGGAGGTTCTTCTGCATGAAGGGCTCTTGGCCGCGGATCACGCGTATCACCGACAGCGGCCGGTCCCGCAGCTCGCCGATGATGAGGTCATGGACCGCGTCGAGGTACTCCACCAGATCACGCTTGGTCGCGCCCGCCCCCTCGAACAACGGCTGGTCGAGGTTAGTCAACGGGACCGAGTCCCGTATCTCATCGCTCATCCGGGCAACCTTCCCCGCTCAGCGGAACCCAAATATTGCCAGGTCATTGACGTAACTATGCCTGATAATTCCTCTTTCGTGATCTGATCATGCCACCGGCCCTGGCAGGCTGAATTCAGCACCGTGGCAGGGCCATGCCATCACGAGAACCCCGATTTGCCCCACGAGATATCTGCGTGTGATGCATGCCCCCAATGACATTGGGCCGGAAGCGGGGAGTAGTGCAGCACGCAGACCGTGACCGCCCGGAGCGGGATGCCCCGGGCCTGGCAGCCGAGCGTGAGCAGGCGGGCGCCGACGGCGAGGGAGCGGCGGCTGAGCGCGGCGGCGTCGCCGTCCGCAGCGCCGCGCCGTCCGCACCGGCGGCCGCGCAGGCCCTGACCAGGCCCCGGGAGACCCGGTGGCGCAGGCCGGTGGCGCGGCCCGGCCGCGCGCTCACCGCCCCCGTGGCCCGCCACCTGGCGCTGCTGGCCTGCTACCTGGCCGCCGGGGTGGCCGTGACCTGGCCGCGGGTCACGTGGCTGGTCGACGGAGAACTGCAGTCCACCCGCGACGCGGGGGCGTACGTGTGGGGCTTCTGGTGGATGGCCCACTCGGTTGAGCACCTGAGCAACCCGTGGTTCACCCGCGCCATCACCGCGCCGGTGGGGGTCCAGTTGGGCTACCACGCCCTGATGCCGCTGGTGGGTGTGGTGATGATGCCAGTCACCGTCCTCTTCGGCCCCAGCGCCTCCTACAACCTGCTCTCGGTCCTCACGCCCGGGCTGCTGTGCTACGCGATGTACCGGGCGGCCCGGCTCTGGCTGCGCTCGGAGACCGGGGCGATCGCGGCGGGCGGGTTCTTTGGCCTGTCCTCCATCATGACCTGGCACGCCTGGTACCAGCTGAACCTGGCCGCCGGGGTGCTGTTCCTGCCGCTGGCGCTCGAGGCCGCGGTGCGGCTGCGCCGCGACCCGTCCCGCAAGCGCGCCATCATCCTGGGCGTCGTCGTGGGGGCCAGCCTGCTCACCGACCAGGAGTCGGCCGTCCTCGTGGCGATCCTGGTCCTGCTGACCCTGCTCCCCTGGCTGGCCCGACCGGGGGCGCCGGGGTGGCCGCGGCGCCTGGCAGCGACCGGCGTGGCTGCCGTGGTCGCGCTGGGGGTGGCCAGCCCGCAGATCGCCGCCATGGTGGCGCAGAGCCGGGCCGGCGGCGCGACCTTCCCGGCGGGTGCGGTGGCCGTCGACTACGAGTTCTCCGGCGCCGACCTCTCCGGGCTCTTCGCCGTGTCCCCGCGGGTGACCCGCCTCGGCCTGACGGCGCTGCGGCCCATCAGCTACCGGGGGCCGGTTCTCGACGGCGTGCTCACTTTCGGCCTGGCGCTGACCGCGCTGGCGGTGTTCGGGCTGATCGTCTCCTGGCGGCGGCGCAGCGCCTGGCTGCTCGCCCTGCTGTGGCTCGGCAGCGCGGCCCTCGCGCTCGGCTCGGTGCTCCGCATCGGCACCCACTTCTACGTGCCCCTGGCCGTGGTCTGGCACGGCGTGCGCCTGTCGGCGGTCCTGCCCTACACCTGGTTCGTCCATCTTCCCGGGCTGGCCGGCTTCCGGGAGGCCGGCCGGCTCACGATGCTCGGCATCGTGCCCGCCTCCCTGCTCGCGGGCGCCGCGGTCGACTGGCTCCGCTACCATCTCGCGCCGCTGCTAATCCCGGTGCTGGTCCTGGCGGCGCTCGAGGCCGGCTGGGCAGGCAACCCCGGCCTGGCCACGATGCCCACCACGCACCCGGCCATCGATGGCCCCATCGCCGCCGACCATTCTTCGTCGATCGTCGTGGACGTCCCCTTCGGCGTCCGGGGCGGGGTGCCGATGCCCAACGAGGGAGCCCAGTTCAATCCCGGCGCTCAGGTGCTCGCGACGGCCGACGGGCACCCGCGCGCGGTCGGCTACCTGTCCAGGCTGCCGGCCCCGACGCTGGCGGCCATCAAGCGGCACCCGTTCTACGCCGGGCTGCTGACCCTGGCGGGGCAGCCCCCGAGCGCCGCGTGGGACCCGCTCACCGGGGGCTCCGCCACCGGGGGCGCCAGCGCCGCCCTCATCGCGGTCGCGCGCCAGGACGCCCGCAGCATGAACGTCGGCTGGGTGATCGTCTGGCAGCCGAGCCGGGCGATCCTGAGCTATCTCGCCCGGACCGGCTTCCGGCTCGACTACACCGCCGGCAACGTGTTGGTGTACAAGATCACAGCTTGACGGGCGCCCAGTGCTGGCCGCTGTCGCGGCTGACCCACAGCTGCCCGGGGCCGACGAAGTCGGCCGGCCCGTAGACGACCCACGCCGTGGTGTTGGACACGTAGTTGGGGTCGTTCCAGCCGACGCCGCCGTCCCCGATGCCCTCCACCATGGTCCAGAGGGTCTTGTGAGTGTTGTTGATGTAGATGAACGAGCCGTCGGACCACGACGCCACGGCCAGGTTGCCCGATGGCGACGCGGTGAGCTCGGCCTGGATCCCGAACAGGCCCATCTGCCCGGCGTAGGTGTCCGTCTTGCCGGTGTCGGCCGAGATGTAGACGGTCTTGACGGCCTTGCTGAAGCCGGGGTTGCCGTCGCAGAGCAGGGCGACGCTGGTGGCCGAGATCGGGACCGCCTGGAGGAGCGCGAGGTCCTGGGAGTGGGCGCAGGGGGCCGTCCTGGCGGCGAAGTGGAGGCCGTCGGTGCTGGCGTAGAGCTTGTCCGGCTGGCCGTGCAGCAGCTGGTTGTCGACGACGTACACGGTCTTGCCGAGCACGGCCACGTTGGCGGTGACGTTGCTCGGCAGGCTCAGCGTGATGGGAGTCCACGTGCTGCCGGGGGCGGCGCCGATCCGCCAGAAGCCGAGCGGATGCGAGCAGAGCGGCTTGCCGAGTACGCAGTAGGAGGTCACGGCGTACGTACCGGCCGGGCCGGTGGCCAGGTCGAGCACCTGCTGGGCCCCGCCCGGTACCGGCATCCGCGTCCAGGACTTCCCGCCGTTGGTGGTCTGGAACAGGAAGGCCCCGATCCCGAAGGCCCACCCCACGGCCGGGGTGCCGAACCTGACCTCCGTGATCCCCGGCGTGCCGTGCCCAAGGCTGGCAATCGGCGCCTTGACTGTGCCGGCCAGATGCCAGGTCGTGCCCCCGTCGGTCGTTCCGAGGACGTCGGAGCACGTGGCCGTGCCACACGGAGCGGCCCCGAGCAACCACCCTTGCTGCGCCGTCAGCCAGGTGTCGGCGTTGGCGCTGAACCCGGCGGGCACGGCCGCGATCGGCCCGCCGCCGGCGGGCGCGCCGGATGCGGCCAGGGCGGTCCCCGGCGCGAGCGCCGCGGCGCAGGTCATGGCGATGGCGGCGGTGCGTGCCGCGCGGGCGGTCAGGTTCATATGGTCATTCCCCTCGGGGTCGAGCGCCGGGACCTGCCCCGGCTCTCGCCTATCCAGACGCCGCTGCGCCCCCGGCGGTTGCGATCCCTGCCGGTCAGGACGGGCGGCGCGGCATACTGGCCCCAACAGTGATCTTGGGAGGTGCCATGGCTCGGCTCGGCGGGATGTACGGCCCGGACGCTACCTTTCTCGGGGTTCCCCGGGCTGACCTGGCGGATCCCGGCTCCTGGGCCAGCGCCGAGGTGCTGGTCATCGGCGCCCCGTTCGACGGCGGCACCTCGCACCGCCCCGGCGCCAGGTTCGGCCCGCAGGCGATCCGCTTCACCGACTACCTGCCGCACGACGGCGCCCGCCCGAGCCTCGCCCTGGGCGTCGACCCGCTCGCCGAACTGCGGGTGGCCGACGCTGGCGACGTGGAGATGCCGTCAGGTGACACCGAGGCGTCGCTGAGCCGCCTGGAGCAGGCCGTGCAGACGGCCTGCGCGGCCGGGGTGTTCCCGGTGATCCTCGGCGGGGACCACACGATTACGCTGCCCGACGCGACAGGGACGGCCCGGCACGTGGGCTGGGGCCGGGTGTCGCTGATCCACTTCGACGCGCACGCCGACACCGGAGACACCCAGTTTGGCTCGCTCTACGGGCACGGGACGCCCATGCGGCGTCTCATCGAGTCTGGCGCGGTGCGCGGTGACCGGTTCCTGCAGATCGGGCTGCGGGGTTACTGGCCCGAGCCGGAAACGCTGGACTGGATGGCGGCCCAGCAGATGCGCAGCTTCGAGATGGGCGAGATCGTGGCGCGGGGCCTGGACGACTGCCTGAGCGAGGCCTTCACGATCGCGACCAGCGACTGCGACGGCGTCTTCCTGTCGGTGGACATCGACGTGGTGGACCCGGGGATGGCGCCGGGAACCGGCACGCCCGAGCCGGGCGGTTTTACCGCCCGCCAGCTTCTCGACGCGGTGCGGCGGATCGCGATGGAGATGCCGCTGGCCGGCATGGACGTGGTCGAGGTGTCCCCTCCCTACGACCACGCCGACATCACCGCATACCTGGCCGGCCGCGTGGTCCTCGAGGCGCTGTCGGGGATCGCGTGGCGCCGGCGCCGTGAGGCAGGCCAAGCGGTGCGCCTGCCGGCCGACCCGCTGCTCGCCGACCGAAAGCCTCACCAGGGCAAATAGGCTGGGTTACGGCTATCGAGCCGAAGGATCGAGCGGGTCTATCATTGCTGCATGCTGGACGTGACCAGGCTCCGGGTGCTGGCCGCGGTGGCCAGGCACGGCTCGGTCACCGCGGCCGCCAGGGCGCTGAACTACGCTCAGCCTTCCGTCAGCCACCACCTCGCCCGGCTGGAGGCCGAGACCGGCGCCCGGCTCGTCGAGCGGTCGGGACGGGGCATCCAGCTGACCGACGCGGGGCAGCTGCTCGCCGGCCGGGCCGAGGAGATCCTCGGCCGGCTGGATGCGGCCGAGCACGAACTGGCCGCGCACGTCGGGCAGCGGGAGGAGCGAATCCGGCTGGCAGGCTTCCCTTCCGCGCTCGCCACCGTGGTGCCCGCGGCGACCGCGTGGCTGCGGGCCGAGCACCCCGGTGTCGAGCTGCTGCTGGCCGAGGCCGAGCCGCAGACCGCGGTGCGCCTGCTCCGGGGCGGCCAGGCCGACGTTGCGCTGGTGTTCAGGTACCTGCGGGATGGCAGGCCCGTCGCCACGCCCGAGGAGGAAGAGGACGGCGCCAGGGCCAGGCTGCTCCTTGATGAGCCGGTGCACCTGGTCACCCAGGCCTCCGGCGAGCGGTTCCCGGCCACCGGGGCGGGGCTCGCCGCGTACGCGGGGCACCGCTGGATCGCCGGGTGCGAACGCTGCCGGGCCCATCTGGTCTGGCAGTGCGAGCTGGCGGGCTTCACCCCCCAGATCGCGTTCACCACGGACGACGTGCTGGTCGCCCAGGCGCTGGCCGCGGCCGGGCTGGGTGTCGCGATGCTGCCGGACCTCGCCCTTCGCGCCGCTCGCCACCCGGCCATCCGCACCGAACCGCTCGCCGGGGCCCGCCGCCAGGTGCTGGCGCTCACCTACGGCGAGCCACCCGACACACCAGCGGTCGAGCGCCTGCTCGACGCGCTCACCCTGGCCGCGAGCCCTGGCAGGCCGCCCGCGCGAGCGCGCAGGCCGCTGTAAGAGTGCCCCGCGGCCACACCCGTCCACGGCTCCGGCTGAGCCGGGCGATTCGCCCGGGTGTGGTACGGTCCTGCCGCGTGAGCGGAGCCAGGAGACCAGCGGAGACACGCATGCGATACAGGCTCATGGGCGGGACGGCACTGCTCGGCGCGCTGGTCCTGGGGCTCCCGGCCGGCCAGGCGGCTACGGCCGGCCAGGCGGCTACGGCCGGCCAGGCGGCTACGGCGGGCGTGGCCGGGACGGCCGGGCTCCCCATCACCGACATCAGCAAGGCCTGCACCGGCCAGAACGCGGAGGTGGAGCAGGCGGCCAGCGCCAGCGGCCAGGACATCTACGAGCTCTGGATGGGCTGTCACGGCGGCATCGCCTTCTCCCGGTCCACCGACGGCGGACGGCACTTCAGCAAGCCGGTCACCCTCGCCGCATCGGCGGGCGGGTGGGACCCCGCCCTCGCGGTCGCGCCGAATGGCACCGTCTACGCCTCGTTCATGAACTCCACCAAGGTTCACACGTTCCCCGTGGTGGAGGCCTCGTTCAACCAAGGCCGGACCTTTCCGCAGGTCAGCAAGCTGGTACCTAGTCAGAGACGGAACTGGGGCGACCGCGACTTCATTGCGGTGGCCCCGGACGGCACGGTGTACCTCACCTGGGACTACGGCCCCAGCGCCAAGGCCGTCACGTACATCTGCACGCACGGGGGCAGTTGCGCCTTCGCGACGGGTGACCTGAACGTCGTCATCCAGAAGTCGGCCGACGGCGGAAAGACCTGGGGGCCCATCGTCGGAGTCAGCCCGGGCTTCCCCGCCAGCGGCGCCGACAGCGCCCCGCTCGTGGTGGAGCCGAACGGCCGCATCGACCTGGAGTACCAGGGCTACCGCACCATCAACCCGGCGAAGTTCACGCTGGCCCCGGCGCACAGCTACTTCACCTCTTCGGTGGACGGCGGCGCCACCTGGTCTCCCCCGGTCCGCATCGGACCGGGGCCCCTCACCATGTCGCTGGCCGAGTGGTGGATCGACGGCGCCATCGGGATGGAC
>Ga0070698_100004841_pt1 | contig 14779 bp, 10 predicted proteins | sample KBSK1502metaG_FD_65477 | JGI IMG/M metagenome (GOLD analysis project Ga0070698, IMG submission 65477) | Corn, switchgrass and miscanthus rhizosphere microbial communities from Kellogg Biological Station, Michigan, USA - KBS K1-50-2 metaG | ecosystem: Host-associated > Plants > Roots >...
ATAAAACGACAAGGTATTCTGAGTATAAAAATTACGGACCTTCATCAGGCCCGGCAAAGAGGATCGACTGGTCAAAACAACTGACAGATGAAGAGGCAAAAAAGATTACTATTGTAAATGTTTTTAATGGCTGGGATCCTGTAAACCGTTAGCTAATGAAAAGACTAATTTGCTTTACATCCATTCTGTTTATCATAAATGCAAAGGCACAGTCAATTGCTGAAATGGAATTGTACAAAGGAAAAGTCCCTAATTCCACAAATGCTCCAAATAAAGAAAATACAGTTATTGGAGAAGACAAAGTGATGCGGGTTGCTAAAGTGAGTATCCCATCAATAACCATGTACAAACCTGCTCAGCAAAATGCCCGCCTGCCGGACGGGCAGGGAATGTCAGTTATCATTTGCCCCGGTGGTGGTTATTCGATTCTTGCATGGAACAAAGAAGGCACTAAGGTTGCTGAAGAATTCAACAAGTGGGGCATTACAGCATTTATTTTACGATATCGCTTGCCTGATGATACAACGATGATCGATAAAAGTATAGCGCCATTGCAAGATGCTCAACAAGCCGTAAGATTAGTGAGATCAAATGCGTCGGAGTGGGGAATTGATAAAAATAAAATTGGCATCATGGGTTTTTCTGCCGGCGGACATTTGGCAGCAACCGCTGCAACACATTTTACTTATAAAGCGGATCCAAAGAACATCGATACAACTTCAGTACGTCCGGATTTTGCAATACTTGTTTATCCGGTTATAAGTTTTGATACAAGCTTTGCACATATTGGCTCAAGAAACAAGTTGATAGGAACAAACCCGGCTGCGGATAGAGTTGCATTTTTTTCAAATGAGTTGCAGGTAACAGCAAATACTCCCCCGACATTTCTTGTACATGCAGGAGATGATAAAGGTGTTCCTGTTGAGAACAGCATTCGTTTTTACCAGGCCTGTATAAAAAATAAGGTACCGGTTGAAATGCATTTATATCCAAAAGGCGGACATGGTTTTGGATTAAATAATACCACAACCACCGATAACTGGATGGAGCGATTGAAAAACTGGTTACAAACCATTGGTCACTAGTTTTGTTGTTCACTTGATATTTTATTCTTGAACAATAGCTAAGAACTAACAACCAGCAACTAAAAACTCACATAAATGAAACCGATCAATACTGCATTATGTTCTTTTGGAATGAGTGGCTGGGTCTTTCATGCTCCATTCATCACTACCAATCCTGGTTTTAATTTTTATGGTGTCTGGGAAAGAACAAAAAATCTTGCGCAGGAAAAATATCCGGCAGTAAAAACGTTTAGAACACTTGAAGACCTGCTTGCAGATAAAAGTGTTGAATTGGTCATTGTAAATACACCAAGCGTTACGCATTATGATTATGCAAAACAGGTTATTCAGGCAGGCAAACATTTAATTGTTGAAAAACCCTTTACTGCAACAGTAGAACAAGCGGAAGAACTGATCGCATTGGCAAAAAAGACAAAAGTAAAACTTTCAGTTTATCAGAATCGCAGGTTCGATAGTGATTACAGAACAGTGAAGAAAATTTTAGACGAAGGTTGGTTGGGTAATATTGTCGATGCAGCAATTCATTATGACCGATATGTTCCTGCATTAAGTTATAAGGCACATAAAGAAACGCCGACATCGGCTGTTGGTTGTTTGTATGACCTGGGTTCGCACCTGATTGATCAGTCTATACAATTATTTGGAATGCCATTGGCTTTATTTGCTGATATAACGATCAACAGACCAAATTCAAAAGTGGATGATTATTTTGATCTGAAACTTTTTTATCCAAATCATAGAGTTACTCTCAAATCAAGTTACTATGTAAGAGAACCAATGCCGGGTTACCAGTTTCATGGCACATTGGGTTCTTTTATCAAGCATAAAACCGATGTACAGGAAACTGATCTGCAGGCACACAAAAAACCAGGCGGTAATGATTGGGGAATTGAACCCGAAAATCAAAGAGGTTTATTGCACACTGAAAAAGATGGAAAAGTTATTAAGGAATTCATTCCATCATTAAAGGGAAACTATGGAGATTATTATGAAGGAGTATATAATGCCATTCGCAGTAATGCACCAATGCCGGTAACTGGCGACGATGGAATGAAAGTGATTCAAGTAATAGAAGCAGCAATTAAAAGTAATAAAGAGAAAAAAGTTATTGAGCTATGAAGCCTCCCGATCCCACCCGGGCGGGACCATCAACGCACAAGGCTGGCTTATTGAACGATCGAAAGCGTACATGAGAATTTATTGGATAATATTGATTTCATTTTCGCAAAGTCTTTTTGCACAAACTGTTTCAAAAGTTTGGGTGGCAGATAACGGTGACGGCACTTATAAGAATCCGGTCATTCATGCTGATTATAGCGATCCTGATGCAATAAGAGTGGGAGATGATTATTATATGGTATCATCAAGCTTTACGCATATTCCAGGGCTGCCGATACTTCACTCAAAAGATCTGGTGAATTGGAAAATAATTGGACATGCTCTGAAAAAACAGCCTCCTTATGATGTATATGATAAAGTTCAGCACGGTGCCGGTGTTTGGGCGCCATCGATACGTTATCATAACAATGAATTCTATATCTATTATCCCGATCCTGATTATGGCATCTATTTAGTGAAAGCAAAAAATATCATGGGACCATGGAGTGAGCCGTTATTAATTGAAGCAGGCAAAGGACTAATTGATCCCTGTCCATTATGGGACAATGATGGAAAAGTTTATCTCGTTCATGCTTATGCGGGTAGTCGTTCAGGAATAAAATCAATTATTGTTGTGAAAGAGATGAATAAGGAAGGGACAAAAATTATTAGCAATGGAGTTATGGTGTATGATGGTCATGAACTTGATCCTACAATTGAAGGACCGAAGTTTAATAAAAGAAATGGTTGGTATTACATTTTTGCTCCAGCGGGTGGTGTAAGTACTGGCTGGCAAACTGTTCTTCGTTCAAAGAATGTGTATGGGCCTTATGAAAGAAAAGTGGTGATGGACCAGGGAACGACGCCGATCAATGGACCACACCAGGGTGCATGGGTAACAACACAAACGGGCGAAGATTGGTTCTTACACTTCCAGGATAAGGAAGCTTATGGAAGAATTGTTCACCTGCAACCAATGAAATGGATAAATGACTGGCCGGTAATTGGTATTGATAAAGATGGGGATGGCAAAGGTGAACCGGTTCTTACTTATAAAAAACCAAATGTTGGTAAAACTTATCCGGTAGCAAGTCCGGCAGATTCAGATGAATTCAATTCAACTCAAATCGGATTGCAATGGCAATGGCAGGCAAATCCAAAAGAAGGATGTGCTTTTACAACTCCGAATGGTAGTTTAAGGATGTTCTCGGTTTATCAGCCTGATTCAAATGATAATTTATGGAACATGCCGAATATTCTTGCACAGAAATTCCCTGCAGAAGAGTTCAAGGTCACAATTAAAGTTTCATTTAAACCAAAATTCGAAAACGAAAGATTTGGATTGGTAGTTCTCGGTACTGATTACGCATCGCTTTCAATAATAAAAAAGAATGACGGCTTGCATATTGTTCAAAATGAAAATATAAATGCAGATAAAAATAAAACTGCAAAAGAAATTTTTACTCTTCCTGTTAGTGGAAGTGAATTCTATCTCAAAGTAAAAATTAGTAAACGTGGTGTTTGCGATTTTAGCTATGAATCGAAAGATGGTACAGGAATTCTTTTAAAAACATTTACATCAAAGCCAGGTCGTTGGGTAGGAGCTAAGATCGGATTGTTTTGTACAAGAACAAATGTTACGAATGATGCCGGATATGCAGACATTGACTGGATCCGTTTTGATAAATAGAATTGTTCTTGTTGAACACTTCACTTCGTTCAGTGCAGGCTGTGCGTTGCAACAGGAGTTTAATCCTTCGATAAGCTCAGGACAGTAATTCAGCTGGCTAATAAGATAAAACCTAAAGCTGAAGCATCCATCAAAATAGGCTCTAAAAGCTACTATATAAACAGGGTAGAGCAGGATGGATTATGATTCTATAACATTGAAATTTGCCGGAAGTGTTCCCGGCATCGTTTGCGTAAATAATAACCCTGAATATCCTGATTAGCAACGAATAATAAGGTAGAATTGTAATTCAAAGCTTGTCAATGAAACGATTTTTTCCTTTATACATACTTCTGCTGTTATCTATTTTTTCTTTTGGTCAAAAAATAGCGCTGCCGGTTATTACTACTCCAAAATTTAAGAAGGATACTATCAACATAAAAAAATTCGGTGCGATTGCCGATGGAAGCTTTTTAAACACAAAGGCTATCAATGATGCTATCGTTGCCATGAATAAAAAAGGTGGAGGTGTAGTTCTCGTTCCATCTGGCTTATGGCTAACAGGACCGATCGTTTTAAAATCAAATATTAATCTGCATTTGGCAAACGGTGCTACTTTATTATTCACTCCTGACAAAAATGAATACCCTCTTGTTAAAGCAAACTGGGAAGGAATACCACAAATGCGAAATCAATCTCCCGTTTCTGCAACAAATGAGGCGAATGTTGCAATAACTGGTTTAGGTATCATTGATGGCAATGGTGATGTTTGGAGAGCTGTAAAATCTGATAAACTGACAGAAAGCCAATGGAAAAAAAAGCTTGCATCCGGCGGAGTTTTGAGTGAGGATAAAAAAACATGGTATCCTTCTGAAGGGTTTATGAAGGGAAGTAAAATGCCGGCAAATCCCGGCGCTATCACACCTGATCGTGATGAAGTTTTTTACAAAAGCATTAAAGATTTTTTACGTCCGAATTTACTGCTATTCACAAGTTGCAAAAATGTTTTGCTTGAAGGAGTTACTTTTCAAAATTCACCAGCCTGGTGTTTGCATCCATTGATGTGTGAAAATTTAACGGTGAGAAATGTTTTTGTAAAAAATCCATGGTATGCACAGAATGGTGATGGTATTGATGTAGAGAGTTGTAAAAATGTATTGATCGAGAACTCTGTTTTTGACGTAGGTGATGATGCTTTGTGTATGAAAAGCGGCCGTGATGCAGAAGGCAGGAAAAGAGCAATGCCAACAGAGAATGTTATCATTCGCGGATGCACTGTTTATTCTTCACATGGTGGTTTTGTAATAGGAAGTGAAATGAGCGGCGGTGCAAGAAATATTTATGTAAGTAACTGCACATTTATCGGCGCTGATATTGGTTTGAGATTTAAAACAACAAGAGGTCGCGGCGGCGTGGTGGAGAATATTTTCATCAATGATATTTATATGAAAGATATTCCTGCCGAAGCGATCTTGTTTGATATGTATTATATGGCAAAAGACCCGGTAGCATTGGCAGGAGAAAAAAGAGAATTGCCTAAGGTTGAATTTATTCCTGTTGATGAAACAACTCCTGTCTTTAAAAATTTTCATATCAGTAATGTTTATTGCAATGGAGCTGAAAAAGGGATTTTTATTCGCGGTTTACCGGAAATGCATGTAAAGGATATTGTTTTAGAAAACATGGTACTACAGGCAAAAAAAGGTATTGACGTACAGGAAGCAAGCGGAATAACTTTTAAAAACATAAAGATCATAAGCGAGGAAACGACTCCCGTTGTTGATATTGTGCATAGCGACAATCTTGTTTTTGATAAGATCAGTTATAAAGCAAACGCTGAATTACTATTCAGAATAAGTGGTGAAAGAAGTAAAAATATCTCAATAAAAAATACTGACGCCTCCAACGCTAAAGAAAAAGTGGTGTATGAATTGGGTGCAACAGAAAAAAGTGTAACACTTAAATGAAAAAATATCTTTCAATAAGCTTACTATTTTGTTTTTTTGAAATGAGTGCACAGCAAAAGCTGAGCGAACAGGTTGCTGCTACAGTTATGAATATCTGGAAAGATTCATTGCCTATCGGTGGTAATGCAAAATGGTCTTATGATATGGGTGTGGTGTTGAAAGGTTTTGAGGGGATTTGGCAGAGGACTGGTGATAGAAAATATTACAATGCGATACAGGCAAAGATGGATTGGTTTGTGCAGAATGATGGAAGCATTAAAGGATATGAAGCTGATGAATTTAATCTTGATCATGTAAATAATGGTAAACTGCTCCTGTTACTTTATCGGGTAACACAAAAAGAAAAATATCTGAAAGCAGCACAACTGCTGAGGGAGCAGTTACGCCAGCATCCGCGAACAAATGAAGGTGGTTTCTGGCACAAGAAAGTTTATCCATACCAGATGTGGCTGGATGGATTATATATGGGTGAGCCGTTTTACGCAGAGTATTCAATGTTGATGCATAATGATACTGCTTTCAATGATATCGCCAACCAGTTTATCTGGATGGAAAAACATGCACGAGATCCAAAAACAGGTTTGTTGTACCATGCATGGGATGAAAGCAAACAAATGAAATGGGCTGATCCACAAACTGGCCTTTCAAAACATTTTTGGGCAAGAGCTATGGGTTGGTATAGCGATGCGATCGTAGATGCATTAGATTATTTTCCACAAACACATCCAAAAAGACAAGCACTGATCGATATTTTAAATCGCTTAGTAGTTGCAATAGAACAACAACAGGATAAAACAACTGGTCTATGGTATGATGTAATGAATTACAATGGGCCGGGTAAAGAAAAGAATTATTTCGAAGCATCTGCTTCTTCACAATTCGTATATGCAATTGCAAAGGGAGTGAGAAAAGGTTATTTGCCGGCATCAAAAATTGAAATTGCAAAAAAAGGATATGATGGAATTGTAAAGCGATTCATTAAAGTTGAGGATGGACAAACCAATCTTCATGGTACAGTAAAAGTTTCCGGGCTTGGTGGTAATCCTTTTCGTGATGGGAGCTTTGAATATTATATGAGTGAACCTGTGATCGTGAATGATCCAAAAGGTATTGGCGCATTTTTATTAGCAAGCAATGAAATTGAAATGTTACCGACATTCTCGACTGGCAAAGGCAAAACAGTTTTGCTTGATCGTTTTTTTAATGGTGAAAAAAAGAAAGACGCTGGTGGAAAAGATGCTTACTGGCATTATGTGTGGGAGGAAAGAAGTAATGGCGGTTTTTCAACGCTTGGAAATATTTTTGAAAGATATGGAGCTAAACTTGCTTCGCTTGATGTAGCTCCAACCGCTGCGAATCTTAAAAGTGCTTCTGTTTATATCATTGTCGATCCTGACCATGTAAAGGATAATCCAAATCCAATGTATGTTTCGGCCATTAATGTAAAAACAATAAATGATTGGGTAAAGGGCGGTGGCACATTGGTATTGATGGCAAATGACAGCGCTAATTGTGAATTGAAATATTTTAATCACCTGGCTACGACATTCGGAATAATGTTTACGGATAAGAGTATTAATATGGTGAAGAATGATGTGTTTGAACAGGGGGCTGTACTCCCTGGAAACAACAATCCTATATTTAAGACAACAAAAAAAATGTACCTGAAAGAAGTGAGTGCATTGGGACTTCATTCACCTAATAAAGCAAATGCCGTTAAGGATGGAGATGTAATTATTGCAACTGCAAAAGCTGGTAAGGGTAAAGTGTTTGTAGTCGGCGACCCCTGGTTATATAATGAATATGTCGATGGCAGAAAACTGCCTGCTGAATATGAAAACTATAAAGCTGCTGAAGATCTTGTGAAGTGGCTACTGACGACAAAGAAATAAGATGAAAAGAGTATTAACAATACTACCTATCCTGGTTTCAATACAATTGAATGCACAGAAGAAAATTATTGTTGATATAAATGGCAAAGGAGATTATAAAACTATACAAGGAGCAATTAACAGCCTGCCTGATTCATCTGCTGTTGCAAGAGTGATATTTATTAAGAAAGGAGTTTACAACGAAAAACTTTACATAGAAAAATCAAATATCATTTTTGAAGGAGAGGATAGAGAAGCGACAGTTATTGCTGAATCTATTGCAAGAGATGAATGGCGTTGCGGACATACTGATGATTGGGGTGTGGCTACAATGAATGTTGGTGCCAATGATATTACATTAAAGAATCTGACCGTAACAAACAATTACGGGTTTGATTTCGCTGAAAAAACTATTTGGTGTGCGTCCGATACGACTCCGACCAAAGAAAGAAAACTTAGAAAGGATGGTCACCAGATGGCGTTACGTACTATGAATATGGCAACAAGATTGAAAGCTATCAATTGTCGTTTCCGTGCTTATGGTGGTGATACAGTAAGTCCGTGGGAAATATATAATGGCATGTGGTATTTCAAAGATTGCATTATGGAAGGCGGCGTTGATTTTTATTGCCCCCGTGGTTGGGCATGGGCTGAAAACTGTGAGTTCATTTCGCATACAGGACCTGCTGCAATATGGCATGATGGTTCTGGCAGCAAGGATTCAAAAACAGTGTTGGTGAACTGCAAATTCACAGGTTATGATGGATTTCTGTTGGGACGTTATCATCGTGAGGCGCAGTTTTATTTGATCAATTGTGAGTTTGCAAAAAATATGAAAGATGCACCGATCTACAGGGTACAAACAACAAATACGATCAATTGGGGTGAAAGGATATATTATTATAACTGTCATCGTGAGGGGGGAAATGATTTTGCATGGTATAAAAATAATTTACCTGCAGAAGTAAGTGCAAAAGATATTAGTGTGAAATGGGTATTTGGTGAAAGGTGGAAGCCGGTAGAATAGGAACACGGATGACACAGATCAAATGGATCTTGACGGATTTTTTTTGAATCATATTTCTGCGAAGCAGAAAAATCTGTGTTCATCTGTTACATCAGTGTCATCCGTGTTCTGAAAAGCTGAATAGGGAACAGAAAGTACCCCGACTAAGTCGGGGCGACACAAGAGAAGCTGAATAGAATTGGTATAGTTGGATAAATAAAATTGAGAAACTAAGTATTATGCAATTATCAAAAAATAATCTTGGAAAGATTTCACCGATCGCGGGATTAGATATCCCAAACGAGAAAATTTTCGAATTGCCTGAAAAGGTTTTACAATTCGGAACGGGTGTTTTGTTAAGAGCTTTGCCTGATCATTTTATTGATACTGCAAATAAACAGTGCATTTTTAATGGAAGGGTTGTTGTAGTAAAATCAACCGACAGCGATAGTACTGGCTTCGACAGGCAGGATGGATTATATACGATCTGTGTTCGTGGAATAGAGAATGGAAAAACTATTGAAGAAAACATTATTAATGCATCGGTCAGTCGTGTGCTAGGTGCAAAGACTGAATGGAAAAAAATACTGCAATGTGCACACAGCCCCGAGATGAAGATCATCATTTCTAATACAACTGAAGTGGGGATACAACTTATAGATGATGATATTCATGGGGAACCGCCAGCATCATTTCCCGGTAAATTACTTGCGTTTTTATTTGAAAGATTTAAGGCGTTTAAAGGAAGTGCTGATAGTGGGATGGTGATCGTGCCGACAGAATTGATTACTGACAATGGTGAAAAACTGGAAAGTATAGTTCTTGAATTGGCACATAGAAACAATCTTGATTATAAATTTTTTGAATGGTTGGAAAACCATAATACGTTTTGCAATTCACTTGTTGATCGTATTGTGCCGGGAAAACCCGGTGCTGATGAAACAAAGAAAATACAAGCAGCACTTGGATATGAAGATGAATTGATGACAAAAAGTGAAGTGTTCAGACTTTGGGCAATTGAAGGAGATGAAAAGGTGAAAGAGACCTTGTCGTTTTATAAGATCGATGAAAGTGTAGTCATAACACCGGACATTTCATTATTCAAAGAATTAAAGCTGCGTTTACTGAATGGTACACATACATTCAATTGTGGTCTTGCATTTCTGAGTGGGTTTAAAATAACAAGAGAAGCTATGGCTGATCCTGTATATGGAAAGTTTACCAAAGAGCTCATGCATAATGAAATCGCAAAAGCAATTCCATATGATATTGATGAAGCAGTGAAGAAAGATTTTGCAAATAAAGTATTTGAGAGATTCTGTAATCCATTTATTGAACACCAGTGGCAAAGCATCACAGTTCAATATGTTTCAAAAATGAAGATGAGAAATATCCCACTTTTACAACGTCATTACGAGCTATTCGATACAGTTCCTGTTCGTATGGCAACCGGCTTTGCCGGTATGTTGCTTTATATGAAGGCGGTAAAAAAGGAGAATGGGAAATATTTTGGTGAAAGAAGTGGCGAGCTATATGAAATAAAAGATGAATCTGCTGAATATTTTTACCAGGTACACCAGGATAATAGTATTGACAAGGTTGCAGAAATTGTGCTGCAAAATGAAGAACTTTGGGGAACAGACTTAACTAAACTTCCGGGCTTTTTACAAACAGTACAGGAGCAATTGGGCGAATTCGTGTCTGCAGGAGTTTTAAATACAATAGCCCGGATCGAAATAAAAAAAGTAGTTGCATAGATGAAATGAGGAATAAAATTTTCAAACTATCTTTTTTAAATGCGAAGAAAATTTTATGACGATCCGATAGCTATCGGATTCTATGTGACAAAAAAACAATTATAATTGTACACATGAAACATAAAGTTCTAAAAGTACATCCAAAGGATAATGTGATCGTTGCATTGACAAATCTTTCAAAGGGAGAGACAATTTCTTTTGAAGGAAATGAATATGCTCTGCAGGATAATATTACTGCCAAGCATAAGTTCTTTACAAAGGATATGAATGAAGGAGATGAGGTGATCATGTATGGCGTATTGGTTGGAAAGGCACAGAATTTCATCCCTCGTGGCGGATTGATGAGCACGACGAATGTAAAACATGCAGCACAACCTTATTCTTATCGACACTCAAAATATGAATGGCATGCACCTGACGTTTCAAGGTTTAAAGGAAGAACCTTCAATGGTTATCACCGCAGTGATGGGAGAGTCGGAACAGCAAATTACTGGCTATTTATCCCAACTGTTTTTTGTGAGAACCGAAATCTTGATGTGATCCGTGAAGCAATGCATAATGAATTGGGTTATGCAGTTACTGACAAATACAAGAAATTCACTCATCATTTAATTGAGGCATATAATAGCGGAGAGGATATTAGCGGGTCTGATATTTATTCTATTTCTCTTTCATCAAATGGGCATCAGAAAAGGCTTTTTAAAAATGTCGATGGTATAAAATTTTTAAATCACCAGGGAGGATGTGGCGGTACAAGACAGGATGCTGGCATCCTTGGAAAATTGCTGGCGTCTTATGCTGATCATCCGAATGTAGCAGGTGTTACTGTTTTAAGTTTAGGTTGTCAGAATTTACAGGTGCAGGATTTTTTAAATGATTTAAAACAACGTGTACCAAATTTTGATAAGCCGCTTTATATTTTTGAGCAACAGCAATCACAAAGCGAAGAACAATTGATATCCGAAGCGATTAAGAAAACTTTCCAGGGATTAATTGAAATAAATAAACAGGAAAGAAAACCAGCAACTCTTGATAAATTATGTATTGGTGTAAAATGTGGTGGCAGTGATGGTTTTAGTGGCATTTCTGCAAATCCTGCTGTTGGTTATTGTGCTGATCTTGTTGTTGCATTGGGAGGAAAAGTGTTGTTAGCTGAGTTTCCCGAATTATGCGGCGTAGAACAAGAGTTAGTTGACAGAACAGTAAGTAAAGAAGCAGCAGAGAAGTTTATTTATTTAATGAAAACTTATAGTGAGCAAGCTGCAAGAGTTGGTTCCGGCTTTCACATGAATCCTTCTCCCGGTAACATTAAAGATGGTCTGATAACGGATGCTATAAAATCTGCAGGTGCTGCAAAGAAAGGTGGCACATCTCCTGTTGTTGATGTGTTAGATTATACCGAACCAGCAACCAAGCCCGGATTGAGTTTGGTTTGCACACCAGGCAATGATGTAGAGGCTACAACTGGTAAAGCTGCAAGTGGCGCTACATTGATCTTATTTACTACTGGTTTAGGTACACCGACCGGTAATCCTGTTTGTCCTACTATTAAAGTAAGTACAAACAGTAATCTTACAAAAAGAATGAATGATATAATAGATATCGATTGCGGGCCAATAGTAGAAGGTGATAAAACAATTGAACAAATGGGAGAGGAGATACTTGAATATTGTATCAAAGCAGCAAGTGGTGAAGTGATCCCCAAAGCTGTTCAGCTAAATCAGGATGATTTTATACCATGGAAAAGAGGGGTGTCATTGTGAGTCCCCTGTCCCCCTAAGCCCCCTGTCCCCCTAAAGGGGGAACTTAGTTCGAAAAGATCTTTATTATATTATTGCTTGCAATGAAGATCCTTAATAGAACGACAATAGCTGATATGAAAGTTAATTAGTTGATCAGAGATAAGCAGCCGACTCCTCAAAGACAAGAAAAAGAATGTGTCATTGTAATAGATTGGATTTATTCAAAAGATGATGTGGTAGAACTCTAAGCCTGGATTTGCAGTAGGTACCGCTCCCTCTCCTTTAGGAAAGGGAGAAGGAGGGTGAGGCTAATCATCTCTTTTCAAAAATTGAACCTCGCCGCTGATCTTTACTTCCTCGCTTACCAACACACCACCGGTTTCAAGAGCTGCATTCCAATTCAAACCCCAGTCTTTGCGATTGATCTTTCCACTGATTGAAAAGCCTGCTTTTTGATTTCCCCATGGATCTTTATTGATACCACCAAACTCTACATCAAATTTTACCTCTTTGCTGATGTTTTTCATGGTAAGAATTCCGGTTAATTCATAATGATCACCTTTCACCTTTTTAAACGAAGTTCCTTCAAACACGATCTTCTCATGATTTTCTACATCAAAGAAATCGGCACTTCGCAAATGCTTATCCCTGCTTTCATCGTTAGTGAAGATTGAATCGGTATCAATTATAGCATGCACTGTAGCAGTTGAAGGATCATCACCGATAGTTGTAACGTCTGCGTTAAATTTTCTAAACCCACCCTTTACATTTGTTATCATCAGGTGTTTTACCTTAAATGAGATTTCGCTATGAGCAGGATCCAATACCCATTTAGTTCTTCTTGCGGTTGTTGTTACTGTTTCCATGTTTTTAATTTCAATTGTGAATGATAATGCCTGGTTTTTCTCAGTCCGGCATATAGAAAGCCTTTCAATCATCAAGCCATCTTTTTGACGGTCTTCCGGCAACGTTTGCGAAGATTTCCCTGCTTTCAGTCAATAGATTTCATACATTTATTACCTGTTTTTGAATGATTTATAAACCTTATTTCAATTTGCTATATGGGAAAGTTTTTGGATGAGAATTTCTTGCTACAGAGTAAAGCGGCGCAACTTCTTTATCATGAGTTTGCTAAGGATATGCCTATTATAGATTATCACAATCACCTGCCACCAGATGAAATAGCGGCTGACAAGAATTTTGAAAATATTACAAGAGTATGGCTCAATGGTGACCATTACAAATGGAGAGCTATGCGGACCAATGGCGTTCCTGAGGAGTTTATTACCGGAAATAAAAACGATTGGGAAAAATTTCAGAAATGGGCCGAGACTGTTCCTTATACATTGCGCAATCCACTTTATCACTGGACACATTTAGAGTTGCAGCGATACTTCAATGTAAATGATGTACTGAATGGTGATACCGCTAAGAAAGTTTATGATGAAACTTCTTCTAAACTGCAACAAAAGGATTTTAGTGTAAGAGGTTTATTGGAAAGTATGAATGTAAAAGTTATTTGTACAACGGATGATCCGGTTGATGATCTTGGGCATCACAAGAAAATAAAAAATGATGGTTGGCAAATAAAAGTATTGCCAGCTTTTCGTCCTGATAAAGCGATGAATGTAGATGATGTGAATACATTCAACAATTATCTTACTCTTCTTGAAAAGGCATCTGATATTTCTATAAGTACTTTCAATGATTATATAGCAGCATTAAGGAAACGTCATGAGTATTTTGTTGCAAATAATTGCAGGGTAAGCGATCATGGGTTGGAAGAAATTTATGCTGAAGATTATACACAAACAGAGATCGTCGGAATCTTCGCCAAGATCCGTTCGGGTGGTGATCTGAGCCTGGAAGAAAGAAAGAAATTCAAATCAGCAATGCTCGTATCCTTTGCTGAATGGGATTGGGAAAAAGGATTTGTACAGCAATATCATCTTGGCGCTTTAAGAAATAATAATAGCCGGATGCTGAAACAGCTTGGGCCAGATACTGGCTGGGATAGTATAGGTGATTTTTCACAGGCAAAAGCTTTGTCTAAATTTTTAAATCGCTTAGATACAAATAACAAACTGGCCAAAACAATTATTTATAATTTGAACCCTGCCGATAATGAATTGTTCGCAACGATGATCGGCAATTTTAATGATGGCTCGGCAGCAGGAAAAATTCAATGGGGCTCTGCATGGTGGTTTCTCGATCAGAAAGATGGAATGATCAAGCAAATGAATACACTCAGCAATATGGGGTTGCTCAGTCGTTTTATCGGAATGCTTACAGATAGTCGTAGTTTTCTTTCATTCCCTCGTCATGAATATTTCAGAAGATTACTTTGTAATTTATTTGGTGAAGAAATCGAAAACGGTGAACTTCCCAATGATATCAAATGGATAGGAAAAGTGGTGCAGGATATTTGCTATAATAATGCAAAGAATTATTTTGGATGGCAGAATATTGACGAGACAGTTCGGAAAACCATGAAAGCCTGATCAGTAAATAATTATTTGAAATACTATAAACCAAAAGCAAAAAGATGTCAAAGAAAGTAGTAACACTGGGTGAAATTATGTTG
>Ga0070698_100004842_pt1 | contig 14779 bp, 10 predicted proteins | sample KBSK1502metaG_FD_65477 | JGI IMG/M metagenome (GOLD analysis project Ga0070698, IMG submission 65477) | Corn, switchgrass and miscanthus rhizosphere microbial communities from Kellogg Biological Station, Michigan, USA - KBS K1-50-2 metaG | ecosystem: Host-associated > Plants > Roots >...
CCTGCCGATGGATCGCGGAACGGGCCGCCATGAGCCCTGGCGCCGCGGGATCGTGGAACAGCAACACGCGCGTGCGGATGCGATCGTCCGGCGAGGCATTGCCGTAGAACGCGACACGGCGCTGCTGGACGATGCGTGCGGCCGGTTCGCGCCCTGTCGCGACGCGGCTCTGCGCTGCCGCGGTGCGCTCGGCGGCATTCATGAAGGCGACATAGTTCGCGAAATAGATCAGGCCGGCACCGTTGGTATCCCGGTCCGCATCGAGGTCGTAGAAGGCGTCGAAGCCGTTGACATCTGCTGGCTGCCAGCGATCGTCCAGCAGGCCGAGCGTTCCGGTCGCCGCCGCGGCGCGGGTGATCTGATACGGGTTCTCGTCGTTGGGCAGAACCCGGAATGCCGAAAAATCGCCCTGGGCGGGGACTGCAACGCGAAGCCGGCTGTTGCCTTTCACCGGGCTGATGAAAATATTCCCGAATCGCACGTACGGGTGTCGTCCACGGCCGGCGGACGGGGTAATCGCTGACGGATCGTCGGCGAGCGCGGGCAACCGATCGGCGCGATCGAAGATCAGCTCGCCTTCGACGGCCGTCCGCTTGTACGCACGCTGCTCCAGCCTGAAGCGCAGCGCGTCATCGAGGCCGAAGGTGCTCAGTGCGGCATGCTCCGGGAAGTGCTCTTCGATGAAGTAAAACGTCGCGTACACCGGGCCGCCGTCGACGGCGCGCAGGCGCGACAGCGGCACGCCGATCGTGTTGGAGAGGGCCATCCAGTGAAGATGGCCCGCATGCATCAAGAGCAGGTGCTCGGCGAGACCCCAGCGATTCGTATGTGGCAGGCCGAGGGTGAGCGTCGCCTCGTGCACGGCTTGGTGTTATGCGGGCAGCAGACGCCGCACGACTGCACCGATCTTCCGGACCGTGTCGAAGTCTTCGAGATCGTGGGCGGAGAGATCGATCTCTACGTGGAAGGCCTCGTCGAGAAACGCGATGAGTTCCAGCACGCCGAACGAGTCCACCACGCCTGCCGAGAAGAGCGTCGTGTCCGGTCCGATTGTCGTTCCGCCACTCGATCGGTCGAACTGAGTGCGGACGAAATGTAGGATGGTTTCTTCCAGACGTGCGCTGGCAGCCGGCACGCGAGCAGTATACCTGAAGCATCGGTGCGGACGACCGCGCGTGTGACGCGCCGGCGCCAGTAAACGTGAGACAGCATTTCTGGAATTCGTACGACGGCGACGGGCATTTGGGATTCGGCGGCGCGATCGCCTATCTGGTGCTGAACCGCCTGCGGAATGCGGCGCCGTACGCCCGTCTCGATCCGCAGCTCTCGATTGCGGACTTCGATTCGTTCCCGTCCGTGTCGCTCGACGAGCTGCCGGGCGTGCCGAGTCCCTCGCGCGCCTTGTGTGATCTGTTCTGGATGCAGTTGCCCTGGGCCGCGTTCGAGCGCGAGCTCGGATCGCTGCACGTTCTCGACCTGGGCTGCGGGTCGGGCCGGTACGGGCTGACCCTCCAACGTTGGAGCGGCAATCGCGTGACGCGCTATGTTGGCGTCGATCTCCAGGATTCCGACGACTGGCGGCGTCTCGCGGCGGCGCACGCCTATCTCTCCTTCCTGCGCGGTGACGTCCAGGCGATCGGTGGACTGATACCGGAGGGAACGAATCTCATCGTGAGCCAGTCAACGCTCGAGCACGTCGCGGACGATGTCCGTTGTTTCGATCAGATCCACGAGTACGCGCACCGGTACCGTCGGCCGTTGCTGCAGATTCACCTGCTCCCGTCGCAGGCGTGTTTGGCGACGTATCTCTGGCACGGTTACCGGCAGTACACGCCGCGAACGCTGTCCAGGATCGCCGGACGGTTCGGTGATAGCTCGGAGCGCCTGGTCGTGCGCCTCGGCGGCGATGCGTGCAACGCGCTGCATCGTCGTTTCATCACCTGGCCGGTGCTGGTCCGCCGGACGAGCGATCGACGCGACCACGATCCGGCTGCATACCGCCTCGCGCTTCGAGACGCGGTGACTCGTGATATGACCTCGTCGCAGCGGTCGCCGGCGTTCTATGCCATGCTCGTTCATTCCAATCGGCGCGAACGGCTTCTCGATTCGGGGCCGTGGAAACTGACGCACAGGTAAATGCGAACCGTCCTCGATGTCTTCAAGGAGCTCAGGCCAACGTCGATCGCGTTTCTCCTCGGCGTGCTGGCTGTGGGCGTGGCGTTGGCGTTCGGCCGCCGCACCCGGTCGATTGGGCGCTGGTACTTTCTCGCACTGCTGCTCGGTTTCTGGATCTTCAGCACACCCGCCTGCGTGGAACCGCTCGTCGCCTGGCGCGCTCGCGATTTTGGTCCGTTGACGCGGGCCGCGGATGCGCGAGGCGCGGCGACGGTCGTCGTACTGGGCGGTGGAAATCGCGCGTGGCGCATCGGCGACCTCACCGTCAACGTCGTCGCGGGCAATACGGGGTTTCGCGTCATCGAGGGCGCGCGACTGTATCGGCTGCTCGATCGTCCGACGATCGTTCTGTGTGGCGGCGGCGCCGGACCCAACCCCGCGGCGCCCGAGAGCGAGGCGATGCGCGACGCCATCGTCCAATTGGGAGTTCCTCGCGATCGCCTCGTGCTCGAGCGCGAGTCGCAGACGACGGGCGAGGAAGCCATCAATGTCCGCCGGCTGCTCGAGGGGCGGGAAGGGCAGCCGATTGTGCTGGTGACATCGCCGACGCATATGCGGCGGGCTCTGGTGATGTTCCGCGCGGCGGGCCTCAATCCGGTGCCGTCGGCCTCGGCGTACCAATCAGACCGCTCGCACGAGCGCCGGCGATGGCTGCCGAGCGACACCGCGTTGATGCTCTTCGACTCGCTGGTGTACGACACCGCGGCGGAGCTCTACTACGTGCGCCTCAGCGCGTTCTCGCGCGGCGCGGCGCTGGCGGCTCCATGAACCGCGTGTTGCCGTCCTCACTCGTTCTTGGTACGATCGGGCCCTCTTCAAGATGCTGACAATCCTCGCGCCGTTCCTGCTGGCGCTGTCACTATCGCTGCTCCTGGTGCCGCTGTGCCGGACGGTCGCGGTTCGGTTCGGCTACGTCTCGCGGCCGCGGGAGGACCGGTGGCACCGTCGGCCTGTCGCGCTGTTCGGCGGCGTGGCCATCGCACTCGTGACGTTGAGCTGTGCCGGGTTGTTCGGGCTCGTCGGCACATCGCCGGTGCTCGTGATCGCGTCGGCCGTGATGTTCGTCATCGGTCTCACGGACGACGTCGTGTCGCTGAAGCCGTCGACGAAGCTCATCGGCCAGATCGCGCTCGCGTCGGCGCTCCTGTTCTTTGGATTCCGGCTCAATTGGCTGCATTCGGTCACGCTCGACAGCCTGTTGACGCTCGTGTGGGTCGTCGGGCTGACGAACGCGTTCAATCTGCTCGACAACATGGACGGCCTGTGTGCCGGCATCGCGATCATCGTCGGCTCCGCGCTGTTCATCGATCTCCTGCCGTCGGCTCCAGGCGCACTCGCATCCTCCGATGCCCGGTATCTCGCGATTCTGATTGGAGCCACCGGCGGGTTCCTCGTGTACAACCTGCACCCCGCATCGATCTTCATGGGCGACTCGGGGAGTCTGTTTTTGGGATTCAGCCTCGCGGCGATTACGCTCACGACGGTCCGCAACGCGCCCGGCCGATCGGACATCCTGTCGATCGTCGCTGCGCCGGTGCTCGTACTGCTCATTCCCATCCTCGACACGACGCTCGTGACGCTTTCGCGGTGGGTGTCGGGGCGGCGTGCCTCACAGGGCGGCCGCGATCACTCCTCGCACCGGCTGGTCGCGATCGGCTTGTCCGAACGGCGCGCCGTCGCCTTCCTGTGGCTGTTGGCCGCGGTCGGCGGCGGACTCGGCGTGTCGCTGGACCATTACCGGCAGAGCCTCTCGACGCTGGCGATCGCGTTCACCTTTGTGATTGGAATGGTGCTGCTCGTCGCGTACCTCGGCGGCATCCGCGTATACGAAAACGACAAGGTGCAGCCGGAAGCGTTCACGCCGATCGTCATCGACTTCATGTACAAGCGGCGCGTCGCGGAGGTCCTGTTGGACTTTTGCCTCGTCACGCTGTGCTATTACGTGGCCTACCGGCTGCGATTCGAGGAACCGGAAGCGTTCATGAAGAACTTTCCGATGTTCCAGACCTCGCTTCCCGTCATTCTCGCGGCGCAAATGATCGCGTTCTTTGTGGTGGGCGTCTACCGCGGCGTGTGGCGTCATTTCGGTCTGCTGGATACGCTGGTCGTCGGCCGGGGCGTGTTTCTGGGCACTGTGTCCGCCCAGCTTTTCATCCTGTACGGCTATCGTTTTTTCGCGTACTCGCGAACCGTCCTCGTGATTTATGCCGTGCTCCTGCTGATCGCGGTCACCGTGTCGCGTGCGTCGTTTCGGCTGATCGGCGAGCTCGCGCGCCGACAGCGCCAATCGGATCATCGCGCGGTGATCTACGGTGCCGGCGACGCAGCCGCGCTTGCGATTCGCGAGCTGCTGTCGCGCGACGACCGGCTGCGGATCATCGGGTTCATCGACGACGACCCGCGCAAGGCCAGCACCCGCGCGGTCGGCTATCCGATCCTGGGCGGTTACAGCGCGCTGACGGTGCTCGTCAAAGCCGCGTCGGTCGATACGGTCGTGATCAGCGCCCGCCAGATCCCGCTGGAACGCCTGAGCAACCTGGAAGCGATGTGCGCCGAGCACAACGTGCGGCTCGCGCGGCTTCTCGTCCGCCTCGAACCTCTTGTGGACGTCGACGCCGTTCAAGAGCAACAGAGGCGAAGCAAGATCCGGCCGTTTGGCGTCAGAAACTAGTGAACGAGATCCTTTGCACTCTGTGCGGCCTCTGCACCTAACGTACGTTGTCCCTCTCCACTTGCCCGCGGTTTTAGCGACGCAGCAGCATGAAGAACGGGGGATCGCCGGGCTCCGGCACGTCCGCCAGCTTCAGAAGCTGCCCGGATTGCACGAGCGTCCGTAACCGCGCGTCATTCGTGCTCGCCAGCATGAGCGATCCTGGTGGAATCGTTCGCACGTCGAGACTCTCCGCATCGAAGTACACCGTCTGTTGCAGCAGATCGTCGCGACGGTGTTTCACAAGATACAGGCGCCAGTACACGTCGAGATATGGAATGTGCGCCGTGCTCAGGTAGATCTTCCGCGGTGGATCTGCTCCTGACGTGCGCGCGATGATCTCCTCGAGCGCGGCACGCCGGTTGCCGTTGAACCAAATGGCCGAGCGGGTTCGATAATCGCCGTAGTAGTCATACAGAAAAAACGCGAAATGCAGCGGAATGATTGCCAGTAGTCCAATCGCCGCGCCGCGCCATCTGCGCGCCGGCGACGCGAGCATCGCCTCCACACCGACGACCGCCAGCAGCACGCCGAACGGCAGGATCGCCAGCTCGCGGTCGATCGCATAGGGTTCGGGCACGACGAGACACGCCGCCAGCGGAGCGGCGAGAAAGCCCGTCACAATCGTGGCATTCATCACGGTTGGCCGCCGCACGGCAGCGACGAGGCCAACCGGCACGAACACGAGCAGCGGGATGAGGAACACGCCGACGTGCCGCGTCGAATTCACGACGTTCGTGTAGCCGCCGGTCACGAACAGGAAGGCCGGGTCGAAGAAATACCAATACAGGGATAGGCGTCCAGTCAGCTCCGAAAACCGCACCGCGTGCCGGACCATTTCGAGCAACGCGGGTAACGGCAGCCCCGCGACCGGAGCCGGGGCTGCGGCGATCTGCCCAATCCGGTACCGGCCGAACGTCTCGTTGATCACGAACGGATGAAAGACCAGCCACAGCAGGAGCACAAGCGGCCAGCCGAACCCCGCGAGCGCCGTGAGGTACGGACGCGACGAATGGTGATGGGTGCGAAAGAGCGCCAGGAAGGTCAGCGCCAGATACACCGGCATCATCATGATCGACGCGATGTAGGTGTACATCCCGAGTCCCAGCAGGCTCGTCGCAGCGAACAGGAATATGAGGCGGCGGCGATCGAGAAAGACGGATAGGCACAACAACCAGCCCAAGACGAACGGAACGGGGTACAGGTAATCCATCGCGATCCGGCCGTGGATGAAGTGCGCCGGCGTCAGGGCGAGCAGCGCGGCGGCGAGAACAGCGGACCGCTTCCGCTCGAAAAGGCGCCGCGCGATGACGTAGATCCATGCCACGTCGGCGAGCGCCACGACGACCGATGGAAGCCGCACCGTCCACTCCGCGACCGGCAGCACCCGCAGGAACAACGCTGTGAAATACACCAGCGCGGGTTGAAACCAGACGTTCTCGCCGATTGGCGCCATCTGGAAGTACAGCGGCAGGAAGCGCCCGTAGGTATCGTGTGCGGTCGTCGCGATGGAATGGGCATGGAGCGCGAACATCACTTCGGCTTCGTGCAGATAGATCGGCGCGCGCCCAAGGGAAAATGCGTAGAGGCCGAACAGCGCAACGGCGAGCGCGGCGAGCGGCAGAACGTTGGATCCGGCGGCACGACCGGTCATACGGCGCAGCCGCTATGGTAGTGGAAATGTCCATGGAGATTCCGTGCCCGGCGCAGTCCACCTGCTCGACGTCGTAATCCTCGTCGTCTATCTCGCGCTGCTCGTGGGAACTGGCGTCTTCTTTTCCCGTCGCCAGACGGGCCTGCAATCGTTTTTCGTCGCGCGCGGCGCCTTCGGCTGGCTCACCGTGGGGCTGTCGCTGATGGCGGCGCTCAACAGCGGACTCGACTACCTGATGCAGCCGGCGTCTACCATCCGCTATGGCCTCGTCCTGCTGGTGGGACCGCTGTCCTGGCTGGTGCTGTACCCGTGGGTGTCACGCGTGATCCTGCCGTTCTACCGGCGGCTCAATGTCTACACCGCCTACGAGTTTCTCGAAGCGCGCTTCGATGTCCGGGTGCGGACGCTCGCCGCCGCCATTTTCATCGTCTGGCGTCTGGGCTGGATGGCGACCGCGCTTTACGTTCCCTGTCTCGCCATCGATACAGCGTTCAGCGGCCACGCGGACCTGTCGACCATGATCGTGACGCTGGGCGTGCTCGTGACCCTGTACACGATGCTCGGCGGGATTCAGGCGGTAGTCTGGAACGACGTGATCCAGTTCGCGATCATGTTCGGGGGCCTTGCGGCGACGATTTGGATTTCGGCGACGCACGGCGCCGGAAGCCTCTCGGCGATCGTGTCGGCGGCGGGTGAAGCCGGTCACGCGACTGGCGTCTCGGTGGCTGCGCTCGACACCGGCGCGGGCGTCGTCGGCCGCGTTCAGGCGTTCTTCCTCCAGCCGATCAATGCGGCGGCGATTCTGACGGCGACCGTGGTGGGGCGAATGGCGGGCTTCACAAGCGATCAGGTGATGGTGCAGCGGCTTCAGACCACGACTTCTGTTCGCGAGGCGCGGCGAGCGTTCATCGTCAACGCGGTATCAGATACCGTATGGATGGCGGGTCTGGCGTTTGTCGGCGTCGCGCTTCTGGCGTACTTTCAGGTTCACACGTTGCCAGCGGAGTACGCGACCGACAAGATTCTGCCGTACTTCATGTCGCGCACGTTTCCGGCAGGGGCGACGGGACTCGTGATAGCCGCCATCCTTGCGGCCTCGTTGTCGAGCATCGACTCCGCAATCAACGCCAGCGCGTCGGTTGTTGTGGTCGACTTCTACCAGCGTCTGGTCCTTGGAACCGCAGGCCGACGCCGCGCTGCCGACGGCACGAGCGAATCGCATTCCCTGATCGTGTCCCGCGTCACCACCATCGTGTTCGGGCTGAGCGGAACGTATCTCGCGACGAACGTGTCGCGCATCGGCGGCCTGCTGGAGATCGCCAACAAGCTGATCAACGCGTTCACCGGTCCGTTGTTCGGGATTTATCTGCTGGCGATGTTCAGTCGCCGCGCGACGAGCGGGCCGGTCCTCCTCGCCGGTATGGCTGGTTCGGTGACCAGCTACTACGTCGCCTATCACACGAGAATCGGATTCATGTGGCCGTCAACGTTCGGATTGGTTGCGACCCTCGTCGTCGGCGCGCTCGCGACGACCATCAGTCGAGCCGTGCCGAGTGACGATGCGCTCCGGTTCACATGGAGCGGCGTCATGAAGACCCAAGAGCAGCCGTGACGCAAGCGTCCTCAGCGCCCTCCGCGGTTATTTGTGAAACGCGTTTGAACTTTCAGTGCATCTCGTATTCACCGACCTGCACGCCCACGGACCGCATATCCGCGCTGCCCGCCACGTACAGCGCCGGCCGCCATACCTGGTCGACCCGGAGATCGACGCGCGTGAAAAGCGCCGGCCCCTCCATTTGCGTCAGCACGATATCAATCGTCGACCAGCGTTCGAGGGCGAGCGACCGGCTCTGTACCATCCCGCCGACGGCGACTTCGACGCCCATCGGGGCAATCGGCCGATGAACAAGCGGAAGACGCACCGGCACGCGGATCCGTTTCACGTTTCTCGGCACGAACAGGCTCGCGTACTCGCTCGTCCACCGGAAGCGCCTTCCATCGCCGTCGGTTTCCCACTCGTAGAATCCGGTGACGGCCGGCGAGATCGGCGCACGGAGGGGACCCGTTCTTGCGCTCATGGCCGCAGCCAGCGAGAGAACAATGCCGGCCGCGGCGGTCAGCGGCCATCCGACACGTTCGTGCGCCGTGCGCGGTGCGTCGAGCGGGCGTGACGAATTCACCAACGTTAACCCGGCCAACGCGACGGTCAGGCCGAACAGGATCCAGAACGGAAACGCGACTTCGTTGACGAGCAACGGATGCCCTGTGGTGGACGTGCCGATGAGCGCAATTATGCCGGCGGCCGCGCCGAGGAGGCGCATATCGCGCGGCGCACGCGCAAGGGCACGGCCGATGACCGCTAAATTGAGACCGATCCAGGCTGCAAACACGGCAAAGCCGACCAGGCCGAGCTCGGCCGCGAGTTGAAGGAAATAGTTATGAGCGTTCTCGTGCCCGTACGTCCAGGCAAGCTGCGGGCTGAGGAAAAGCGGCGACGTGTCGTAGTACTGGCCGATGCCAACGCCGAACAGCGGCCGCGCACCGATCATACGCAGGCTGGTCGCGTTGAACTGCTGCCGAAACCCTCTCCCACGGTAGGTGGGATCCCGTTCCGCTTGCCGGGTTCTGGCCGTGCCGGCGGCAAGGCTCAGAACGAGCAGCCCTGAAAGAACTGCAAACCGCGTCGTCGGCGTCCACCTGACCGTCAGGAGCCAGGCTCCGGCGAGCGGCAGCACGATTGCGGCTGCGCCGATCGCTGAACGGGATCCCGCCAACCACAAGCCGACAGCGCACGCGATGACAGCGGCCCACCACGCGGTGCGAGTGCCGGCGCGGGTGCGCGCGGCCATCCCGAGAACGGCGCACAGGCTGAGCACGAAGTAGCTGCCCGCCGCATTCACATCCGCAACATGCGCGCTCACGCGGTACCCAATCTTGGCGTGCTCCGCCAGGACTGCGGTCGGCCCGATCCCTCGCCAGAGCAGAACACTCGCCAGCGCGGCGACCGTCGCCGACGCCGCCAGCGCCGCCGGCAACTTTACCGCGAGCGCTGGCCGCTGCCGGAACTGCACGACAGTCGCGGTCATCAGCGCGAGCCCTTCCAACAGACGCGCTCCTTCGACCAGTGCCGGGCGACCGCCGACTCTGTAATAATCGTGCAACAGGCCTTCGACTGTCCGCGTGAGCTCGCCCGGGTACTGTCTCAGCAGCCACATCTGCGCGGCGATTGACGCGATGATGGTCGCAGCGAGCAGCGACGCGCCGGCGGCCGGCAGCCGTGGACCCGATCGATACGCGTGCGGCCGCAGGACCCACGCGGCCAGGAATGCGAGCACAAAGGCTTCGCTCAGCCTGAACGCTTCCTGATCCATGAGCACTGCGAGCAGATGCCCGAGCGGGACGAGGAAGGCCACCGCAAGCAGACCGTACATCGGCGATACGAGCGTCAGGATGAACATCGCACCCACGGTCAGCTTCAGTACCGATGGCAGGATGGGCGACAACAGGACCGAGACCGTGAACCAGGCTGGAATTGCGGAGAGCAGAACTCGACGCGGCAGCGATTGCAACCGGCTCATTGTACTCTCTCCGACCGGACTCCGTTCTCGAGACGCGCTTCATACCGTCGTCGGTCTGACTGCGAGCATTCTCGCCTTCACATGGCCGCAGCTCTCGCCGCTCGTTCGCGGAGACGCTGCGTCATATCTATTCGTCACCGTCGCCTTCACGCTGCTGATCATCGCCACCATCGTCACGTGGCACCGAGACGACGAGGCGTCGCCGTGTCCGATGCTTCGCGTGAACCGCGCGGTTCCGGTTGTCGGGTTCGTCGCGGCTGCCGTCCTCGTTTCCGCCACGTACCGATGGACGCGTATCGTGGCTTGGCAGCCGTACGGCGCCGACATGCTGATCGTCATTCGCGAAGCCACGCACCGATTTCTGCACGGGCACACGCCGTACGCGATTTACCGCTCCTATGACGCCCCGTGGAACATGGCGATGCCATACGGTCCCGCATTGTGGGGTCCGTTTCTCGTGCCGCAGCTTTTGCGCGTTGATTTTCGCGTCGTCACCATCGCCGGTGAATTGTTCGTCCCGGTGTGGTGCGGCGTCGCCGCTGTCGTGGAGGCGGCGCGCGGCCGAATGGCTGCCGCTGCGGCATGGCTTGCCGTGATGGCGGCGATCGTCCTCGCCTTCGACGTTCAGCAATTCACGGTGATCGGCCATACGCCCGTCTACTGGCCGTTCTTGCCGCTTTTTGCGGTGATGGCGACGAGAGGACGATGGAGCGCAGCGGCATGCGTTCTCGGCGTGCTCGTCATCGCCCGAACGACGATGATTGCGCTCACTCCTGTTTTCCTGATGGCCGTGTGGACGGCGGATCGCCGAAGCTTTCGCAGGGTTCTGATTGTCTTAACGGCCACCATCGCCGCGGGGCTCGTGCCCTTCGCGGTGTGGGACCGCGTCGCGATTTGGGACAGTATGGTCCTGTCTTATCCGCGCGTCATGAAGGCGGCAGTCTGGCCGGTGCTGCGCCGCAGCGGGATCGAGACAATCGGCTCGACCGAATGGCTGCTGGAGAGGGGCCGCGACTCGCTTGTCGTCCCGGTTCAGGTGATGGCCATGATTGTCACGTATGCGGCGGCCTGGTGGGCGATCCGGCGCGGCCTGCGCCCGCTTCCCTGGATGGCGCTTGCGCTGCTCGCGTTCAGCCTGACGACACTGTATCCGGTGCACTATTTGTACTACGATGTCGTTCTCCTGCTCGTCTCCGCAGCGATGGTCGAGACGCTCGACGCCGGGCCGATCGGGATGGCCGTCAGACCGTGGCTTCTGTCTTTGGCCACGGTCGTCGTGCTGGTATTCGCTGCCATACGAACTATGATCTTGCCCTTTCCGAGCGTCGCCGTCGGCGACGCATCTGCAGGCCGGTCGCTGCACAGCGGTTTCGGGCCGAGCGAAAGCGACGGGCAAAGCCGCTTCGCCTGGATCGTCGGCCGTGAGGCGCGGATCACTCTGCCGCGCAGCTCTACGACCGCTGCGACGATCGTGCTCATTGCTCGATCGCCATTCGGCCGCGATCACCCGCCACAGACAGTGACGGCGATTCTGAACGGCCAGATGCTGGCATACACGACGATCTCGGACGAGTGGCAGGAAATTCGGTTTGCCGCACCACGGTCGGTCTGGTGGATCGGATTCAACGACCTGCGGCTCGTGTTTGCGTCGACCGCGTCGCCGCGCGAGATCGGCGCCGGAGACGATCCGCGGCAACTCGCCGCTGCCATCAGCCGCGTCGGCGTGACGCCGTTGAAAGAATAAGTCGACGTGACGCCGGTCGCAGGTGCGGTACACTCGCGCTGGCACTCGTTCGCCCGGTTTGCGGCGATCGCCGCTGCCTATCTGATCGCATGTCGCATCATGCTGGCGCCGATCTGCAACTTCGCGCAGCTTGGAAGCGCGAGCTACGACGGCGACGCGCGGGCATTTATCTGGGTGCTCGCCTGGGACAACCATGCCGTTCTCGACGGCGTCCCGTCCCTTTTCGACGCGAACAAGCTCTATCCGCTGCCGAACGCGCTCGCCTATGGCGAACACTTGTTCGGCATCAGTTTATTCACGCTGCCGCTGTACGCAGCGACGCGCAATCCGGTCCTCGCGTACAACGTCGTCTGGATCCTCGCGTATTTGTTCACAGCCGCTGCTGTTCATCTCCTTGCGTGGCGATCGACGCGCGATCATCTGGCGGCGGTGACCGCCGCGATGGCGTATACCTTCTGCTTTTTCCGCATGCACCACGGGCACGGCCACCTGAACCTGATCTGGTCCTTCTGGATTCCGCTTTCGTTCCTGGCAATTGAGCGTTGGTTCGCGCGGCCGACGTGGACCAGGCTCGCCCTGTTGGTCGCGGTGGTGGTGCTGCAGGCGCTTGCCGCGTGGTATCAGGCCGTGCTGATTGCAGTCGCAGACGCGGTATTCCTCGTCTGGCTGATCGCGGTCGAGCATCAAAGAATGCGCGTATCTCGTTTTGCTCTCCACGCGTCGGTCGGTGCGCTCTTTGCGGCCGCACTGGTGTGGCCGTTCGCGCGCCACTACTTCATCCTTCACGGCGAAGGCCCCGCCGCCGCCGCCGCCGCATCGGCCGACCTCGTCGGCTGGTTCGTCCCTCCGGAGAACACGTGGATGGGGCAATGGCTGCTGGCGCACAACATCAAGGGACCGAGATGGATTTGGGGCGAGCTGACGGTGTATCTGGGGTGGATTACCGTGGCGCTCGCCTCGACCGGAGCTCTGGTTTCGTTGCGCAGCCGCGACCCTTTAGTGCGCCAGAATCGATTCTTCATTGTCCTCGGTATCGTTGCCGTCGTGCTGGCGTTGGGACCGTCCTCGGGCGAGGTGGCGTCTGGATCGGTTGGCTGGTCTCCGTTCGGTATTCTGGCGCATGTGCCTGGACTGAGCCTGTTCAGGATTCCCGCCCGATACACAGAGCTGTTGACTCTCGCCTTGGCGCTGCTCGCGGCAACCGCCTGCGCCGCCTCGCACCGGCGATTCGGTTACGCCGGACGAGCGGCAACAGTGGTTGTCACACTCTTGCTCCTGAGCGAGTTCTACGTCGTCAAATTTCCCGGTGGCGCGCCGCAGCCTTTCCCGGTGCCGGCGGTCTACCGGTTCATCGCAACCCAGGCGCCGGGCGCCGTCCTCTCGCTGCCCGATTACGCCGGAACGCCGCTCTGGTTCCAGGAGGCGGATTATCAGTACTTCTCGACCGCGCACTGGCATCCGATCGTCAATGGCGACTCACGCGAATGGCCACCGCAGTTCGTCGAGCTGCGAGAGCGCCTGAAAACGTTTCCGGACGCGGCAGCCGCGTCGACGATGCGCGCAATCGGATTGAAGTACGTCGTACTGCACGCCGATCGAAGCGGGGCAGCCGCGTTGCTGCTCCCTGCGCAAGCGAGCACCGATTTTCAGCTGCTGGCGCGATTCGAGCACGACTACCTGTTCCAAATCGTGCCTGCTGGCAACCGTTAGAGACGAGGAGCGCGCAGGATGGACGGGGCCGAAAAGCACACGCCGTCTGATCGCATCGCGATAATCGTGCCCTGCTACAACGAGGCCGCGGTAATAGAACGCTTCTACGCGGAGCTCACGAGCGCCCTCGATCGGCTGGACGCTGTGTGGCGCGTGTGCTTCATCGACGACGGCAGCACGGATTCGACCGTTGACTGTCTCAACCGCCTTGCGAAGTTGGACCATCGTGTCCGCGTGTATTCGCTGTCCAGAAACTTCGGCCATCAAGTCGCCCTCTCGGCCGGTCTCGACGTGACGCTCGGATCAGCGGTCGTGATGATGGATGCGGATCTGCAGCACCCCCCGTCCATCGTTCCGCAGATGATCGCGTTGTGGCGCACTGGCCATGACGTCGTGTCTGCGGTTCGAGCAGACACCGAAGGAGCGACCTGGTTCAAACGTGCCACAGCCAACGTGTTCTACTGGCTGATCAATCGTTCCGGCGAAACGTCAATCGTTCCGGGCGCCGCCGATTTCTGCCTGCTGTCGGCCCGCGCCCATGCGGCGGTGTGCGCGATGCCGGAACGGCACCGATTTCTCCGTGGGATGGTGTCGTGGATCGGATTCGATCGCGCGTACGTGAGATTCCAGGCACCTCGGCGGCCTGCGGGGGAGTCGAAGTACACCACATTCAAGATGCTCGGCCTCGCCATCGATGCGCTGTTCTCGTTTTCGGCGGCGCCGATGCGCATCGCCACTCGGGTCGGCTTTGCGCTGCTCGTCCCGGGAACGGTCTATTTCCTGTACATCGTGGCGCGATATCTCGTCCTCGACGACTTCGTCCGCGGCTGGGGATCGTTGATCGGGACGCTGATGATCATCGGCGGTATCCAGCTGATCTTCATCGGCATGGTGGGAGAATACCTCGCGCGGATCTTCGAGGAGTCCAAGCGGAGGCCGCTTTACTTCTTCAAACAGACTCCAGACGACGCGGATGATTGACCGCAAGTGCCCGCTTTGCGGCGCCTGCGGCGCAACGCAGCTTTTCGAGAAGCAGCAGACCGAGTACTGGGCATGTCGCGGCTGTCGATTCCGATTTGCGACGCCCGCAACCAATCTGAATCTCACCAAGGCGTTCGACGACTACGAGGAGGCGTACCTCCAGTACCTGGCCCCGGATCCGAGTGACGCGGCAAACTTCGAGTCGCTCTGCCACTGGATGGAGGGCT
>Ga0070698_100004843_pt1 | contig 14777 bp, 9 predicted proteins | sample KBSK1502metaG_FD_65477 | JGI IMG/M metagenome (GOLD analysis project Ga0070698, IMG submission 65477) | Corn, switchgrass and miscanthus rhizosphere microbial communities from Kellogg Biological Station, Michigan, USA - KBS K1-50-2 metaG | ecosystem: Host-associated > Plants > Roots >...
ACAATCCCCACGGTGGCGGGGCGGGAAAGATGCTGGTGAGCCAAACCATCAACAACACGTGTTACACCTGCCATGCGGAAAAGCGCGGACCGTTTCTTTGGGAGCATCCGCCGGTCCGGGAGAATTGTATGAATTGTCACTCGCCGCATGGTTCTAACAACCCGAAGCTGCTGACGGCGCGCGTACACCTGGTCTGCCAGGAATGCCACATCCACATGTTGCCGCGCCATTCGACTACGGCGGGAAAACCTTTGGACATTTGGTCCATCAACCGGGGTTGTATGAATTGTCACGGGCAAGTCCACGGTTCGAATCACCCGGGTGGCAGGACTTTCGGGCGTTAAAGGAGGGGGATGAGAGTCCAACCAGACAAAGTTAGGCGGATTCTTAGAGTCGAGTTTTTTGCTTGCCTCGGCTCGATACTTCTCTTTACGACTCAGATATTGGGTCAAACGCCGGACAAGGCCAAGCCGAAACAATCGTCACCAAACGTGCAGGCCACGGTCGAGGTTGGAGTCCAGGCTGTTGATCGGGTCGGAGATCATGACGCCAAATTCGAGGAAACGCGGGATGTTCCGGCAGGTTTTTTTATTCAGAAATTTAACCTTAATCTCAATCATGCTGATTCTCGCTACTTTTTTACCCTGCGAGCATTTGAGATTCTCCAGGATGACCAGCGTTTCAATGTTGATTTCGGACGGATCGGTAAATTCAAGACTAAATTTGTTTTTGACCAGACTCCCCATTCATTTGGCAACGGAAAATCCTTTCTTCGTGAGACTTCACCCGGGTTCTATCAAGTTAGTCCAACGCTGCGAGCGAGTCTTCAGGCCCTGACACTGCCTGACTCTACGCGGACACCGGTGAACGGTGCATTGCCGACCTTAGTGCGCCAAGAGTTGGCGACTGCTCCGACCACCGTGGTAAGGCTGCGCCGGGATCAAGCGATCTTCGGTCTGAGTTATCAGCCGAGAGAGAACGTGGAAGTACACGCGCAGTTTAGCTGGTTGCGCAATACCGGAAAGCGGCCGATGGGCGCCGGCACTTTCGTCCGCCGACCGGTTCCGGGCAACGGGTTAGCAGACATTGGAGGTTTATGGGAAGGGATTGGACAGGAATTTCTTGAACCGCTTGATCAGCGGACCTATAACTTAAATTTGGGCGCGCAGTTCAGCGGCAAACGGTGGGCTGCCGGCGTTGATTACGATCTTTCACTCTTTCGCAACCGGGTCCAATCCGTAATTTTCGAGAATCCGTTTCGGGTCACAGATGAGGAAGGTTGCCTGCCAAATGCAGTTCCACCACCCGCGCTTACCTGCGGAGCTTCGAACAGATTCCGACAAGTTAGGTGGCAGAACGACCTCGCCCCTAACAATGATTCTCATACTATTACTCTATGGGCCAACTTCGACCTGACAGAAAAGACGCAAATGCGCGGCCTGTTCTCTCTCGCTTACTGGACGCAGAATGATCCTTTCCTGGCGTGGACGATGAACACGGCCATCATCCCCACGCATTGGGATGCGGCGAGTCCAATTACGAATCCCACGGATGTAAATCAGCTTCCCGCGCGGCGCCTAAACGGGCAGACGCGGAATATCAATCAAGAGTATGCGCTGGTAAATCGCCACAACACTTTTCGCTTTCAGGCTCAGTACCGTTCGCAAAGCCTCGACAGTCAATCGCCGACTATCAGTTTTCCGGGATACGCCGCGTTTGGTGACTCAACCTGGCGCGCCCCCGGAACAGACTTCTATAACTTGCCAATCGAGAATCTGGACTGGGATTTCAGACGCCAGAACATCGATGCTGGGTTCCAATGGGATCTACGCAAGCGGCTAACGTGGAGAGTGGATTATGACTGGGAGATCTGGAATCGCAAGTTCCGGGATGTGAACCGTAATGATCAGCACAGCATTAGAAATCGTTTGGATTTCGAATTTAATCTCTCGGGAACCAAGGATGCCGCGCGCAAAGACGCTTCGTCCGGAACTACTAGAAATAGTACGGGGCAAGTGAAACCAAAAGACCTGACAACGCTTCGCTTCAAATTGGACTACACTTACGCGAACCGTCGGGCGGTGGCGTACAACACACAGGACTTGTCCTTCAATCCCAATCTTGCCGGCTCTCCGCCGGGCGGCCCGTCCACGGCGTGGGAAGTCACGCGCACCACGGTCATGAAGGTTGGCGTCCCGATGGAATTCAATCTGCTGCGGCGATTTGATGAGGCGAACAGGACTCGTAATGATGGGAGCCTCACAATTGAATTGTTCAAAGGCGAGCGAACAAACTTATCAGCGTCCTATCGCTATCTCGGAAGTGAGTACGACAAGAGTCTTTATGGTCTTCTCTATAATCGCTATCACTTCATGGATACCCAGCTCACGCACACTTTTGAAAACGGGACGTATCTTTATGCCACCTACTCGCGAGAAATGAATAGCTTCAGGTATCGCGATCTTGCGCACCTGTTGCCAAATCCACCGGCCCCGCCAGGTACGATCGTTCAGGGAACGCTGGCTCAATACCCAATCGCCAATACCTGGGAGCGTTCGAGCCGAAATAGTCTCGACAGTTTTGAATTCGGCGCCAACTTCGCGCCGCAGGAAGGTAAGTTGCGACAGTGGCAGTTTGATCTCGATTACGCGTTTTCCTTTACCAGTGACCAAATAACAACTACGAACCCGTTTACGGTTCGCCCCGATTCGGTGCTTCATGCGGGAGCGAATCCCTACCCCGACACCCGAGTGCGGCGTCAGGACCTGAATCTCGCCATTTCGCGCCGCATCAACGAGAAGTTAGAGATAGGTGGTCGTTACTGGTATGAACCATACTCTCAGGATGACTTCAGCTATAACGTACTGGCGCCCTACGTCCATGGAAGTCTTACCAGTGATACTCCCAAATATATGTTTCAGGATGCGCGTTACGGCACCTACCACGCGAACGTTGCCAGCATATTTGTGCGTTATAGGTTTTGAAGGAAGCTAAACGTGTGAACGCATCCGGTCGCTCATTCACGCCCGACGCCGGAGTTAATGCATGCCCGCTATGCACCGCCAGGTTACCGATCACGATGACATCATCGCGGCGATCCGCGCCAGTGGCGTCCTGTCGGAATTAGTAGAAGAACACGACGGCCATTTCATTCACGAGCTTGAACTGGAAGTAATAGTTTACGGCCGCACCTATGGTGAGAAACAGGTCGGCCCTTATGCGCGCCTGTTGGTTTACAGCGCGGGGGAAGAGATCATTCGTGAAGGCCAGTGGAAAAGGAATGCGTTCTATGTTCTCCTCAGTGGCTCCCTCGATGTGTACGCAGACGACGCTGCAGGTGTAAGCAGGAAAGTAAATGAGCTTGAATCTCAAAACATCTTTGGCGAGATGTCCGTGCTGGCGGGCTGTCCCAGTACGGCGACAGTAAAGGTTCCACCTGATCAGGAAGCGGTGGTGCTTGAAATCGAGCGGCCAGCACTTCGTCTCCTGCGAAAGTTTCCCTCTTTTGGTAAGCGTCTCGATTACCTTTATGGTCAACATGGCCTTTCTGATGCCGTGGAGGACATAAAAAATGGCGGCTGCGGTGCGTTCACCGACGAACTGATCGAGAAACTCAGGGAGCACTCACGTTTCGTCGTCTACCCCAAAGATCACGTGCTGCTTCGACAAGGCGATCGAGTCAATAAACTTATCTTTATCAAGAACGGCTGGATATGCCGAGAGCTAATCAGTTCCGCGGCAAACACTGCCCCCAATCCTACCGCCGAACTCATTCGCACTGAAGGAACGGAGAAAATTGAACGGGATATCGCCTGGGATTTTCTAGGGCCCGGAAATTGGATTGGGTGGGAAGCGATGGAAGGCGAACCGAACTTTCAGTTTAGCGCGACAGTCATGGGACGAACCGAAGTTCTGGAGATTCCGATTTCAAGCCTTCAATCTGATCCCGCCCTTTTGAAAGTGATGTTGGAGTACGTTCCGCAGTTTTCATCCGCGGATGATTACCCCCCTCTACCGCCGGCCAACCAAAAGAGTACCCAAGCCGCCGCGAAAGAGATCGCGACCGGGCTCATCGATGCCAGTAACCTTTTGGTAATGGACATGGATCGATGCATTCGGTGCGGCAACTGCTCGCTCGCTTGCCACAAAGTTCATGGCCAATCGAGGCTTTTGCGACATGGCATCCACGTCGCGCGGCCGGTGAAACCTGACCGGAGATCAACGCAGCATGTGCTGGTGCCCAATGTATGTATTCACTGCCAGAGTCCCGAGTGCCTTATCGGTTGTCCCACCGGAGCTATTGGGCGTTTTGATATGGGGCAAATTGATATCAGCGAGAAGAAGTGTATCGGATGCGGTGAATGCGCTACGCAGTGTCCGTATGATGCCATCACAATGATTCCACGCAAGGCCCCCGCGCCCCCCTCGCCCAGTCGCGGCAAGGTTTTAATGAGTTGGTTGACACTGGCCCTGCCGGATGCGCCGGATCGAGTGACCGAAACATCGGATATGTTAGCGGTGAAGTGCAACCTTTGTCAGGACACGTCACTAAATCCAAAGGGAAAAAGCCAAAAGCCAGCATACTCGTGCGAAGAAAACTGTCCGACGGGAGCCTTATTGCGCGTTAATCCTCTTGAATACTTCAGCGAAGCGAAAAATCAAATCGGCGTTGTTTTCAAAGATCGCACACACGCAATCGGACGCAATATCCATCAGCGAGATGTTCCAGCCCTGATTATTCACGCGTTCGCTGCTCTCGCTATTATCAGCATCACCTGGACGGTGCTGCGGGCCGCGGATCACTACACACTCGACGGGCACCTCGAAGGTACATGGCTAACCATGCGATGGTTCACCGGTTTGATGGGTCTTGGAAGTATCGCGATTGTTCTCACGTATCCCGTACGAAAACAGTTTTACAAACGTCGATTAGGCCCGCTCCGTTATTGGAAAACGGTGCACGCGTACCTGGGTTTAATGGCAGGAATTGTGCTGCTGATTCACGGCGGTCGTGATTCAGGAGGGTTGCTTACGTCAATGTTGATGGTTTCATTCGATGTGGCCATCTTGTCAGGTCTCTTTGGAATCACCTGTTACTTCGTAGTGCCTCGGATCATGACAAGTATCGAAGGCGATCCGCTGCTGATTGAAGATCTCACGTTGCGTCGAAAAGAATTACGCGCAAGCCTGGGTTTGATAGATACCAGTGACGACCGGCTCCGCCAATTGGTAAAGATAAAAATGGGCAGACGCTTTTTCTCATTTCGTTATCTTCTGCGCCAGTACCTTAAACGCGAAGATTTCGAGACCATGCTCAACGCCGCGCGAGAAGAATTCCGCGCCGATGCGGACACGCTGCCGAGTCAGGAGTTGCGTGACTCTCTAATGCGTGCGGTTGAAACGACCGCGACTTTACGGCGCGTGGACTCGCTTATTTATCTGCATCAGTTGCTCAAGCTTTGGCTGGCCCCACATGTGGTGTCGGTTTCAATCATGCTGGCACTGCTCTGCGTCCACATAATTCAGGTAAGTCTCTTCACCGTGCGATAACTGCATGACAACCGTATCGCATAGCACTTTTATCATCGTTCGTGACGATCGGGCGTTCGATCCGCAACGATTGGTCAGCGAGGTCCTAACTATGGGACGTGACCGGGATTGCAACGTCTACCTTAATCATCCTGACGTGTCGCCACTACACGCCGGTATCAATCGCGTCGGCAGCAACTTCTATCTCACCAACCTCAGTGCTTCCCATCCGACGATCCTAAACGGTCAGGCGATAGCCTTCAAAACATTCGAAGTTTTGATCGAGGGTGATGAGGCGAAGATCGGACCCTTCTTTCTTAAAGTCGGTAAAATCGAACCAGGGACGCAGACGCTGACACTCGCGGTCAGACTACAGATGGCCCTAAGCGCTAAGGCGCCGATTCCAACGCATAAACTCGAACGCTACGAGAAACAACAGGCGCAGAAAAGAGCCAGCGGCCCAATTCAACTGCCGCCGACCTCATTGGATATGTTTTGGAAAGCTCGCACGGGAGAAAAAGCTGCGCGACCGTCACCGTTGCATCCCCGCGCGGTACGGTCAGGAAAGGCCCGATACAACTGGATTCCGACGCGGGATTTGCTGCGGCCGTGGCCATTCGCCATCTTTATTTGGGCGGCTATCTCCATCGCGGCCTTTTCAACGATTGCGGCTTTCGCGCACAAGATTACTTTTGCTCCCGGCCCGATCTCCGCTCCGCACACGCGGAATACCTTCGCTTTGCCTCCCGCGATCGCAAAAACCCCTCTCGCCGGCTCTTGCACGTCTTGTCATGTGCGGTGGATAAGTGGTGCGAACCGAGCGAAGGTGAATGCGAAATGCGAAGCCTGTCATCAGACGGAAAGTTTTGTGGCCAGCATAATCCCAGCCCATCGTGATGCCGGGTTAACTTGCACGAGTTGCCATAACGAACATCGAGGTAAGGATTTCAGGCCTATCAAGGAGGCACTGCAAGGCTGCGCGAAATGTCACCGGGACGCGCACAAGAAAACGTACAATGGCACGGATGCACCTACTCCGGGCGGCGCGACCTATGGCTATCCAGTCCTTAACGGCGTTTGGATTTGGAAGGGTTTGGATGCCGAAGAGTTGAAGCAGAAGCCGGAACTTACGAAGTTCCTTGCCGATAACCGGCTTCACGAAAGCGATCCACAAGAATGGCGAAACGCGCAGTTTCACGGCTTACACTTTCATCGGGTGAAGGTCGTCGCGGGAATCGAGGGGAGTGAGGCCGAAGATGGATCGGGCAAGGTTCTATCATGTAGTAGCTGTCACAAATCGGTAGGCGCCAAAGTCGACCGGGAGCTTCCGCGCAAAACGTGCCCCCTGTGTCACAACACCAAAACATTCAGTGAGGCATCGCTGTTGCCGGGCCCCGCAGAGCCAAGCTGCACATCATGTCACGTGCAACATGTTAGAGATACGCATTGGTCGTCCAACTTGCTGATCGTTCAGACTTCGCCTGCACTTTCGAAGTAGATCGCGCTGATGGAAAAGCAACAAGATCTTAAACGGCAAGGTCTGCGTGGCTTCGGGCCACACGCTATCATCGTTACACTGCTCTTGTCGCTTCTGGCAATCAACCAGTTCTTTACTGAAGCGTCTTCGCTGCGCCGTTACTTGGGAGGTCTGCCGTGGTACGGGTGGGCAGGCATCGGGGCTTTTCTCCTGCTGGCGGGAATTTTGTTTGCAATTAGCGACTCAATCCGAGCTCGCCGTCTGCTCGAAGGACCGATAGACCGTCACGTTATTGAAGAGAAGCGAGCTATCAGACTTGAGCCGAAATTGCTCGAACGCTTTGATCGGTTCAAGGTTGATTACCCTCATCCAGTGATCACTGACCAGTGCATAGGTTGCCGCGCTTGCGTTGAAGCCTGTCCGCACGACGTTCTGGAAATGATTAATGACGTAGCCAAGCCGACGGCGATCGATCAGTGCATGGAAAATACGAAATGCGAGATTGTGTGCCCGGTAAGCCCGAAAGCTTGCGTTGTCGTTTACGCGACGAAAAAGATAAACCCTTTGCCCGTGCCGCCTCGTAATGCGAGGTTTATGGCTACAGACGTACCTGGTTGCTACATAATCGGCGACGTTTCAGGAACTCCCTTGATCAAGAACGCTGTTAATGAAGGGGCGGCGGTGATCGATTTCATCAAGGAAGAACTGAGTACCCTACCTCCGGACCCTAAGGCCGAGCTCGATGTAGCGATCATCGGCATTGGTCCCGCCGGTCTTTCAGCCGCGATTCGCGCGCAGCAATCCGAACTCCGTTATGTAGGCATTGAGCGTGATAGAGTCCTCTCAACAATCAATTCGTATCCCCCCGACAAGTATCTATTCTTCAAACCGGAAAGCATGCAAGCATGCGAAACAACATTATTAACAACCGGCGCCGGAGATATCTGTCAGAAATTGCTCGACTCATGGACCGGCACAATGAACGAACATAAAGTTGAGATTAACGAGCAGGAAGAATGTGAAACAGCGACTCCTGAAGGAAATTATTTCACAATTCAAACCAAGAAAGGTGAACGGGGAACGCATAGGGAATCCCGCACGTATCGCGCGCGCCGAGTTGTGATCGCGGTTGGTAATCGAGGCGACCCGCGAAAACTCGAAGCGCCCGGCGCCGTCGAGCCCCGCGTAAGATATGCATTATCTAAGCCTGGCGATTTCCAGAAGAAGAGAATCCTCGTGGTAGGCGGCGGTAATGCCTCAGTTGAAGCAGCAGTGTCGCTTGTCACCAATCGCAAGGGCAATGAGATCGAATTTCGTCCGGACAATGAGCTTAACGAAGTTACCTTCATTCTGCGGACCAACTTTACTCCCGATGTTAAGTTTCCCAACAAGCAACAGCTCTTCCATTGTATTGACAAAGGCAAGGTAAAGATTCTATTCAACACGTCGGTCAAGGAAATTCGGGAGCATGATGTGATCGTTATCGATACTTCGACCAAAGAGGAAAAGGAGCCTATTCCCAACGATTACGTGTTCGCGATGATTGGCGGTGTCCCACCTATACCATTCCTGGATTCGATTGGCATTAAAATTCCGAAGGTTTGAACCGGCAGGCCCAATTGCCGCGCAGTCATCGTTTCCCGAGAGGCAGGCTTGCGCGGCTATAAAGTCCGCCGCGATTTCGCTGCGAGCATCGCTAAGGGCTTAGGCGCAGGTGTCGCAGTTGACGCTACCGTTGGCGAAGGCATCGGCGTCGCGGCCGAAGTTGTTGGTGTTGGCGAGCAGACCGTCATCGGGCTCGTGATGGCCGATGGAGTCATGGTTGGGGGCGGCAATGACGAAGTCGCGGAGGGACTCGGTGTGATCATCGAGGTAGATGCCGGTGTAGCCGTGGCTGACTTTTTCGAATGGCATTTCTCGCAGGTCTGGGGGGCATTCAACTTTGGATCGCGAGTCGTCGCCGGAACATGACACGCATCGCGACACTTAATGTGATAAGCGTTGTCGTTAGTCAACAGATCTCCCAACTTTGTCAACGGGCTGCCCGCCGGATAATCAAAGGCTGCAGGAGGGAACTCTCCCGTCTTTGGCGTACCCGGCTGATAGTGGCAATGGCGACATGAATTCACAGGCTGCGCGTTCGGCGCCTCCAGCAGTTTGGCGGTAAGCATTTCGCTTCGTTCCGACCTTTTTAGGTACGGCATGCCGGCGACCGGCATCGGTTGCTCAGTGTGATGACAGAAGACGCAGGCCGTCTTTGTTTTGCCATCGAGCGAATTCGATAAAGTATTGTGCTTAGCATGATCGAAGGTAGCTGTCGGAAGTAGCTCGCCCCATTTTTCATGCCCGCTGTCTTTGCCAAAAATAATCGGCTTGTCGGGCTGCGTGGTGCTTGATTCCGGAATAATCTTTCCAGCTATTGTCACGGCATGTGGCGGATTCTGGCCGTCGAACGCAACCGCATCGAAGCTGCGAAATGCCGTGCTATACACAATTGTTAGCGCCATCACGCTCGAGATCAGCACTGAAAGCATCAGCGATTTCGATTTCATGAGTCACTCACCTTTCCGGGCCGGCAATCGATCGGCGTTTCGGGTCTGAGGGAAATATCGACTACGAAACTGTTGTTGTCAACAATTTGTTGATAGCTTCAGCAGGATTTTCGCTGGCCATCCTACATCCGAAATCCTTCGCGCTTGTGACACCGCTTGCACTTATGCGTGTCGGTGTCGCCAAAAGCGCGTTGGTCGTTATGGCAGGTCTTGCAATTCGACTGTCGGCTATCAGCTAAATGCTCAATCGATAGCGTTGAGCTAACCTGTTTCCCTTGTGGTAATCGTGGACCTCTGACCGTGTGGCAAGTCTGGCAAGAGACGCTTCTGTGATTAGGATGACTGAAGCTTAACCGGAAGGCGCGCGCGTTCGTCGAAGTCGGCGAATACGGCCCCGGATCGTGGCATGAACTGCATGCCGAAGAATTGCTCGCCGATCCTCCTGCAACATGGCACCGATAGCAAATTCCGTGAGCCTCAACATGCGCCGGTAGCGTCTCAGGCGCGCCGCGGGTGGGACGATGGCAGTCAGTGCATGGTTCGGGCAGGTGTTGAGCGTGATCGAATTTCGCGTTAAAGGTACGTAGCGTCGAAAAACCCTTTCGTTCCGGATTTGGTGAATTCAGGTCCGTGGGCGTGTGACAGATGGTGCAAAAAAGATTGACGTCGCTGGTAGGCGCCCCGGTGAATTTGAGAACATGGCAGCCAAAACAGTCCTGGTGCTTCGGCAAACTCGGCTCCAGAGAAGAATTAGGTCGATGGCATGAGGCGCACTTATTGATTGTCAAGGGAGCGTGCTCGGGAATGGTATGCGAAAACTTGTCCGGCGCGGCCGCCATGGTTGTCGATAGAAAAGCAGGCCTGCGAGCGATCTCGATGCGCTCGGGAACGGCGGATGATGAGGTGCCGTAAGAAGAGATCGCCGCCAGGATCGATAAGATCACACCGATAATCGCCGGCAGTCCTTTCCTGGACGTTTGAATCAAACCGCCGTAGAAAACTCTTTTCCGATCTCGCTTGCCGTTCTGGGTCATCTCATTTGTTCACAGCGCGCAATTGCTTCTTGCATGCTCTGGGAGTAGTCCCCAGGCTTGGCATGTTTTCCCACCGCGAGATAATGACTGCACGCGGGAGGCATTCCGCCTATGACTTCAAGATGGCAACCGGTGCAAGAATGTGTGCCTTTAGCCGAGGCGGAATTATTATTGGCGCCGCTCGCCGTATCTTGCTCTTCTTTTTTTAATTCTGTGACAACATTGAGTGCGGGGCGAACCTCATCCCCAAAGTGACACTGAGGGCCACACGACGCGATTGGCACGTCGGGACTTTCCAACGGATCCGGTTTAAGGATATTCGTATGACAAACGATGCACAGCTTATCTTTATGATCGGAGCTCAAGTGCGAAAACTTTAGCGAGATTCGCCTTGGCCAGTTGCTGGGCCAGTCTTTGAACCCATCTGAGGCAAAGAGCGTGGGCCGCTTGAACAGATCCCTATATGCGGTGTTCGTACGATGGCAGCCAGCACAATTCTGTGCGGTCGGATCGTTATCTTCCCCATGACATGTGAAGCAGAAAGCGTGTCCCGAAGGAGCTGCAGGGGATTTCTTGAAGGCTCCGGTTGCGGGTGTGAATGATTGAATAGCGACCGGCGCGCGGGGATCGGTTGCATGGCATTTTGCGCAACTGGCCTTGCTCGTGGGCGCTGGTTCGGCTTGAGTCCACATTACCTGAAGGTGCTTACCGCCATGCGGGAAGTACGCGGGGAACTGCCTGCGAGAAATTTCACCTTCTTTTGGAAACTTCGTGTAAACATCTTGCGCAGTCGCGCCCGGCGAAACGCGCGTGTGACAGATGGTGCAAATCGCGGGGCGATCGCCGCGATAAACCTCCTTTTGGTGACAACCAAAGCAGGAATCGTGGTAAGGAAACCCTTTGCTTGTCGGCTTCCTCGCTCCCGCTATTTCATCGGGAAAATTCAGTGCGGGGATAGTGTGACACCCAGCACATGCCAGTTCTTGCCCCTTCGCGTCCTTTCGATGATGTTCATGAAGGAAGATTGAATAATCGCGAACGGTTTTTTGCCGGGTCGCAGAAGGACGACGCCGATTAGTGCGGCGCTGGGCATCAGTTATCTGGGACCACGGTTGCAGAAGCAGCAAGCCCGTGAGGACCATTAGCCGAACTATCGAGCGTGGGAATTGGAAGCCTGGTTTTGTTAAAACCATACCGGTCTCTATTGCTCAGAATGTTCAGAGAATAGTATCGTAACATCCGCTCTGTTGCATAGGCTTTTGCTCTTAGCTGCTCAGTAGATCCCAATGGTCACCAAACCAACAGTCTTTTTGCGCTTGCGTGTTTGGCGGAGACTAACCTGCGTCGTCTTCGGATTGGTCTGTGTAGCCGCGCCAGTTTGCGCTCAGAGGGCACCCTTATAGGGTCAGGTCACTGATCAAAATGGCGCGATCGTTGTCGGAGCGAAGGTCACGGCTGGCGCAGCAAACGGCCAGGTCAAAATCACGACAACAGACAGCACGGGGTTCTACTCTTAGCCGGATGTCTATTGTACTTTAGTATCGGTATCGACCGCGATCAACGCGTTCATGAAAACCTGCTTACCATGTCACCAGAAAATCAACGAGCGCGATCTGGTGTTCACGCGTTACGCACCTTGAGATCGGTATTCAGAGGTAAAGCGATGAAACCACAAAACAATAATTCAAAGAAGCGTGAAAGACCGGCCGCCGTGAGACAACCAGACGACAGATCGCGCCGTCGCTTTCTCAAGGTGAGCTCGATGTTGAGTGTGGCAGCCGCGTTCGGTCCAGGGACGATCGTAGAGGCATTTGCGAATTTGAAATCTAAAACTAATCAAGAGGAGGAGAAGATGACCCAAACCAGTGCTACACAACCAGCCACCGAGCAGGTAGTTGACCAGACCGCTATTCGTCCATTTCATTTTGAGGCACCGCAAGCGGACCTCACCGACTTGCGCAGACGCATCATGGCGACAAAGTGGCCTGAACGCGAACAGGTCGCCGACGCAACACAAGGCGTGCAGCTGGCGACGATGCAGAAGCTCGCGCAATATTGGGCGAACGAGCACGATTGGCGCAAGTGCGAGGCCAAGATCAACGCCGTGCCGAACTTCATTACCGAGATCGATGGCCTCGACATTCATTTCATTCACGTTCGTTCGAAGCACGAGAATGCGCTGCCGATGATCGTCACGCATGGCTGGCCCGGCTCGATCATCGAGCAGATGAAGATCATTGAGCCGCTGACTAATCCGACCGCCCATGGCGGAACCGAAGCGGACGCCTTTCATCTCGTGATTCCGTCTCTACCGGGTTACGGATTCTCAGCCAAGCCAACGAAGCCGGGATGGAATCCCGTGAGCATTGCGAAAGCGTGGGCGACGCTTATGCAACGCCTCGGCTACACAAAATACGTGGCGCAGGGTGGCGACTGGGGCAATGCGATTTCGGAGGTGATGGCTTTGCAACAGCCGCCCGGATTGCTCGGCATTCACACCAACATGGCGGCGACGATTCCGCCCGATGTTTCGAAGGCCCTTGCGATGGGTGGTCCGCCCCCCGCCGACCTCTCGCCTGAAGAAAAACACGCGTGGGACCAACTTGTTGACTTCTACAAAAATGGGTTGGGCTACGCCCTCGAGATGAACAACCGGCCGCAGACGTTGTACGGAATCGTCGATTCGCCGATTGGCCTGGCGAGCTGGATACTCGACCACGACATTCGCAGCTACCAGATGATCGCGCGCGTTTTCGACGGCAAGTCTGAAGGGCTGAGCCGCGACGACGTTCTGGACAACATCACGCTGTATTGGTTGACGAATACCGCGATCTCCTCAGCACGCCTCTACTGGGATACCCGGCATACCCTTCCGCCCGGCGGCGGCTTCTTCGATGTGCGGGGCATAAAGATTCCGGTCGCCGTGAGCGCTTTTGCGGAAGAAATTTATCAAGCGCCCAAGAGCTGGGCAGAGAAAGCGTATGTGAAGCTCATCCACTACAACCGGTTTCCCAAAGGCACTCACTTTGCCGCTTGGGAACAACCAGAGTTGTTCGTCGGTGAAATGCGCGCGAGTTTCAAATCGCTCCGGTAGGATCTTTAGGAGGCGGCGCATAGTGCCGGTCGCCCTCGCGGCATAGCCGCGCCATGTTTATAGAGAGACGGATTTTTATGAACATCGCGCGCCTCCGGCGCGCATCAACCAAGGAGAAGGGGCATGACTGAGGCAAAGCTCAGTACGACTGGAGCGGATCTCGTGAGCGAATGCGATTACTTTGAGCTCAGTCGTCTCGTCACCGAGCACGCCTGGAGGGCCGATAACGGTCGGGCCGATACAATTCACGAGCTATATATAGATGACGGTGAACTCAGCCTCGGCCCCACACCTTTGCGTGGACGTGCAGCCATTCTCGAGTGGGGCAGGCAGCTCGTTGCGAATCCACCATGGCGAGTCATCCGTCACGTATGCGGCAACATGCGGTTTGTTATCGAGGGGCCGGACGCGGCCGAAGGCACAACTATCCTCACCGTCTTTATGGTTGCGGGATCCGAGGCGGCCACAACTCAACCTTTCAGCGTCGGAGAGGATCACGATCGGTTCGTTCGCACCGAAGCAGGATGGCGATTTGTCTCGCGTCGTTGGGTTGAGCTCTTCGCGCGAGGCGACGTTTTGAACTTACCGCAAGACGCAAACAACCTTTCGTAAGTGACGAAGCCGGTCTTAGCTGGCACGGAAACAGAAACAGTGGCGACAGAAGCGACCGCGATAAAGAAGGAGGAAGCAACATGAAGATCGTAGTTATCGGGGGCACTGGTCTTATCGGATCAAAGCTCATCACAAAACTCAAAGCCAGCGGACATGAGGCAGTGGCGGCGGCGCCTAATACGGGCGTCAACACTCTCACCGGCGAAGGGTTGGCCGAGGTACTTAAGGGCGCCCAGGTCGTTGTCGATGTCTCTAATTCACCATCCTTTGAGGATGTAGCGGTCATGAACTTCTTTCAGACGTCGACTCGCAATCTGCTGTCTTACGAGGCGGCGGCTGGCGTGGGCCATCACGTCGCGCTCTCGATCGTTGGGAGTGAGCGCTTGCCTGAGAGTGGTTACATGCGGGCGAAAGTCGCGCAGGAAAAACTAATTAAAGAAGGTTCGATCCCTTACTCGATCATCCACTCAACTCAGTTC
>Ga0070698_100004844_pt1 | contig 14775 bp, 11 predicted proteins | sample KBSK1502metaG_FD_65477 | JGI IMG/M metagenome (GOLD analysis project Ga0070698, IMG submission 65477) | Corn, switchgrass and miscanthus rhizosphere microbial communities from Kellogg Biological Station, Michigan, USA - KBS K1-50-2 metaG | ecosystem: Host-associated > Plants > Roots >...
GCGTCAGCCGAACAATGACCTGGGCCGGGGGCGGTCATCCCCCCTCCATCGTTTTGCTTCCTGGCAAGCCGGATCCACTCCTCCTTCCTTCCTCTGGCCTGCTGATGGGCGTGCTTCGCGGTGTGGATTTTCCAGCTCAATCGTGTCACGTTCCGGCCGGTGCGCGCCTGCTGATCTTCAGCGATGGGGTTTTTGAGATCTTCTGCGAGGGACGTGCCACCTGGGATTTGGATGCTTGCATTGCCTATCTGGCTGCCCTCGCCGAACGGCAGGGAACCCTCATGGACGAACTCCTGGAACATGTCTATCAGCTCCGCGGATCTCCGCTGCTCGAAGACGATTTCTCTATCATCGAGGTTCGGTTCCAATAGGGCGACTACATACTATCTCCACTCATGTTTCGGGTATTTGCGACGGAGTTCCTGTTTGATTTTGGGGTAGGCCCCTTTCCAGAATGTCGAAAGGTCCTGCGTTATTTGAATCGGCCGATGATTTGGGGCCAACACGTGCACGACGATCGGGACGCGCCCATTGCCGATGCTTAGCGATCCTTCAACGCCGTACAGATCCTGTATCCGGGCGGCCAGGACAGGAGGTTGCCCTTCGGCATAGGCAAGTTTGTTGCGACGGCCGTTCGGAAGTTCGATTCGTTCAGGTGCAAATCGATCCAGGTTTTCCTGCTGCGTTTTGGAGAGCCAAGCTCGAACGATAGACCACACCGGGCGCTCCTTTATCTCTTTGTAGCTGAGCGCGCCGTGACATATTTGCTGGATCAGATAAAAGCGCGCTCCTTGATCAATGACCGGCAATTGCAATTCAGGGAACCACTCGGAGAGGCAATTGACGCGGGCGATCCATTGATTAACTTCATGCGTCCAATTCACCAGCGGACACCGGCCTTCAACAACCTCTCTGGCAAGAATTTCGGCCGCCTGCTCGGGCGACGGCGTCTCAATCTTCGAGCTCTGGAGGATGAGATCGCGGAAAATCAGGTCACGCCTTGCCTGCACGCGTCTGGTGGCTGAATCGAAGAAGACCGGGCTGGCATCCCGAAAGTCGTTTGGAAACAGTTCTCGAAGCCATTCCTCGCGCGCCCCTGTGACCTGCGAGAGCAGAACGATGAGCTCGTCGTCGCGACCCTGAATCTCGCGGATTTCGCCCGCCACAAGAAGAGGGCTCTTCTGAACCACGCTTTCTCTGGCAAGAACGCCGTGCCTCCGATGAACGAGATCACATCGGAGCGTACCCGAGTCGATCCGTTTCGCCAAGTGATCCGAGAATCCCACAAGCATACATTTTCCAAGCGCTTCGGCATCATATTCGTCGACTCGCTTCGTTTCGGTGAGTCCTTCGGCTTTAGCGATCTCAAGGAATTGTTCGAACAGTTGTGCTACCTGCTGCGCGACAGCGTAACGGATGCCTAGCCGGCGAGATTTGTCAGGGCCATGTTGCTGCGCGTAAAGCCACGCGCGAATCAAGATAAAGAAATCCGATTCCGCTTCTTTTCCGAGGAGGAGCTCTCGGTCGTGTTCCATCTGGCTGTTCTCGCTCCGCTTGAGCAAATGGCGCTCCTGAGTGAGCGCGGCTATCAGAGCCACTGTCGCAACGCACCCCAGTTGGTCAGCGATCAGAAGCATTCGGGCATAGCGCGGGTGGACGGGAAACGAAAGCATCCTCAATCCGATGGGCGTTATCTTCGAGCTGCTGCGTTCCAGCGCCCCAAGGTCTTCGAGCAACTCGATCGCCCGTCGCAGCGATTTTGGATCGGGTGGCTCAATCCAGTGAAAGGACTCGAGGTCAACGACTCCGGACGCCTTCAGGTTGAGAAGAACCTCCGCCAGATCGAGCCGCTTGATCTCGGGCAGGTCTTGCGCGCGTCGGCCAAGGTGATCTCGCTCGGACCAAAGTCGAATGCAGCGTCCCGGAGCGGTACGTCCTGCGCGGCCTGCCCGTTGATCGGCAGATGCGCGGCTTATCCTTTCGGTGATAAGAGTGTTGATGCCGCGGTGAGGATCGTATTTTGCGATCTTGGCCAGCCCGGCGTCGATCACCAAGGTTACGCCATCGATTGTCAGGGAGGTCTCGGCAACATTGGTGGAGACGACAACCTTGCGCTGGTCATAGGTTGCGACCGCAGCATCCTGAGCCCGCGGGGAGAGATCGCCATGAAGCGGTAGGACAACGCCATCGAATCCGGACCGTTTGATTTCCTCGATTGTACGGGCGATCTCGTATGCGCCCGGCATGAAAATCAGGACATCGCCTCCGTCATCTCCGGCCTGTGCAAGAGCGTCGGCGGCTAGTTCCCATGCTGGTTCGTCGATTACCTCGCGTTTGAGATAGTCGATATCGACGGGAAAGGTTCGACCTTCGGAGGTAAGGACATTGCAGGGTTTCAAATACGATTCGAGCAGTGCCGTATCGAGAGTAGCCGACATCAAGACGATCTTAAGATCCGGCCGGATCGAACGCTGAATATCGATAGCCCGCGCGAGAGCGATGTCACCGTAAAGGTGGCGTTCATGAAACTCATCGAAAATTAATACTGAAACTCCTTTCAGTCCGGGATCGCCAACCATCTGCCGGAGCAACACCCCCTCGGTGACGAACCGGATACGTGTGCTTGAGTCAGAGACGTTGTCGAGCCGGATCTGGTATCCGACTTCCTTGCCGAGATCCACATTGCGCTCCTGCGCCACTCGGGCAGCCAGCATCCGGGTCGGCAAACGGCGCGGCTGTAAAATAATGATTTGACCGTTACCAGCCAATCCCGCATCGAGGAGGATCTGCGGGACCTGAGTCGATTTACCGGACCCGGTAGGAGCCTGAAGCACCAGTCGGGAGAAGCTTCGGAGAGAGTCAATGATCCGCTGCCGGAGTAGGTAGATGGGAAGGGATAGGGAGGAGTTCAGGAGTTCAAGGGTTGCGCTGTTTTCACTCCAACGTAGTTGAGTCTTATGCAAATCGAAAAAGGCAGAAGAAAGAATTCAGAATTCAGAATTCAGAAGACAGAAGACAGAAGACAGAAGACTGCGCCCCCCGAACCCCGAACCCCGAACCTCGAACCTCGAACTGCGAACGCCAGCCCGCGAGTGCCAAACGCTGGTGTCGGGCAGCGTTTGCAGGTTTCGCGGATTCGAGGGATGATTTTTGTCAGTGATAAGCTGATTTTGGCCGTGACGCCTGAACTCCTGCGACTCCTGACTACCTGATGCGCTCCATCCTTCGCGTGCTCCGATATATAGGCCGATACCCGCTTATGGCGGGGGGTACGGTGGGGTTTGCCGTTCTCGGCACGCTGATGGTTGTCGTGTTTCCGACTGTAACCGAGCGCGTGATTGATGATGCGATTCGAGGGAACAGACCGGAGCTTATTCTGCCGCTCGTTCTTTTGGCGATCGGAGCGTTTGTTGTGCAAAGCGTTTCAAACGGGTTGCGGATCGTGTTAAATAACATGTTCGAACAGAAGGTTATCTTCGATTTCCGGAGCGATCTTTACGATCACATCCAGAAGCTCCCCCTTTTGTGGTTCGATCATCGGGCCACCGGGGATATCATGACGCGAGTCCTGGAGGATGTGAATTCGGTCGAGCGCGTCTTGATCGATGGGGTGGAACAGGGAACTGTTGCTTTTCTTCAGGCGCTGATCGTGGTCATTCTGCTTTTCGTGCGGGTACCGTGGCTTGCAGCACTGACGATGCTGCCGATCCCATTCCTCATGACGGGTGCGTTGACCTACACATTGACGGCCAAGTCGCGCTACAAGGTGCAGCGTCAGGCAGCTTCGGAGATGAACTCGATTTTGCACGATAATCTTTCCGGGATTCGACAGATAAAGGCCTATGTTCGGGAGATTTCCGAGCATCGGAGATTCAACGAGGCGAGCGAGCGACTGAAGCAAGCGACGTTGGTCGTAATGAAAGCATGGGCAATCTATACGCCGTCGATGGATTTTCTCACGTCATGCGGACTTATCATCGTTACGGGTTTCGGAGGCGTAGCCGTTCTGGATGGGCGCATGGCTATTGGAGAACTCGTGGCATTTCTTATCCTGGTTCGATTTCTCTATGAGCCGATCGGCAGGCTGCATGCTCTGAACCAGATGCTTCAGAGCGCCAGGGCGGCCGGGGACCGGGTTTTCGAAATCCTTGATGAACCCACGGAGCACGACTTGCGCGAGGACGAGGCAATCGATCCCGCAGGACATATCGAGTACCGCAACGTGACGTTTTCCTACGCGGACGGTCAACCGGTGTTACGGAATGTTTCCTTTGTGGCTGAACCGGGCCAAACGATCGCTTTTGTGGGCGAGACGGGCGCAGGCAAATCGACGCTGGTCAATCTACTGCTGCGTTTTTATGAATTGGATCCAAAAGGCGGAGATATTCTGATTGATGGGCGGTCTATCCGAGGCCTTTCTAAGCATGCGATCCGGCGAGTCACGGGATTTGTCAGCCAAGAATGCTTCCTGTTTAATGGGACGATTCGAGAGAATCTCGTGTTCGGGCGCCCGGATGCGAGCGAGGCCGATATTTGGAACGCGCTCAAAACGGCGAATGCGGACGGATTCGTATCACGATTGCCTCAAGGTCTCGACAGCGGGGTCGGCGAGCGGGGTATTCGCCTGAGCGTCGGAGAAAAGCAGCGAATTTCGATCGCAAGAGCGATTCTCAAAGATCCGCCTATGCTTGTGCTCGACGAGGCGACGGCCAGCGTCGATACGGAGACGGAACGCCAAATCCAGGAAGCATTGGATCGGCTACTGTTCGGGCGCACTAGTTTCGTTATCGCGCATCGTCTTTCGACGGTGCGCGACGCCGACCAGATTCTGGTTCTTGAACGCGGAGAAATTGTTGAACGAGGTGACCATGAACGACTGCTGGAATCGGGCGGCGTGTACGCGAAACTTTGCCAGAGTGGTCTCTTCGTTGACACTGATGAGCAGGAGTTGATAGGAGCGAATCTTGAGGTGGCCGAGACTCCCTCCGCGCCCGAGACCAATCTCTGATCGATTGTTCTGAAAGCGATTTCGACTCCGCATTACCGGGGCTTGGTTTTTGCTTGCCTCCAGCACGACGAGGCTTGATTAATACGCGTTGCTTTATCGGATCGGCTATTTGACACAACGCGCTCTCGCGTATGTGGGCAGTATATTTTGGCTTCTTCTCAATACGCTGGAGGAGGTAGGCGACAATGCGCGTCGCGGTCGATTGCCGTTTCGATTGTCCATGCTCTTCGCGCAAACTGATCGGACCGGCGTCGGGTCCGTTCCTCTAGTTCTGATGGTTTCATTCTTTCTTGGGCTGACGATGGCCCTGCTAACCGGTTATCAACTCGAGAAATTCGGGACCGAGCGTTTAGTTCCCACACTGATCACGATTGCATTCACGCGTGAACTTGGGCCGTTGCTTACCGGCATTGTTTTGGCAGCTCGTATCGGGGCGGCCTACACCGCAGAACTCGGTACGATGCAGGTGGGGGAGGAAGTTGAAGCAATCGAAGCGATGGGCATCGGACCGCTGCGGTTTCTGGTTGCGCCGCGTCTGGTTGCGATCTCTTTTCTGATGCCGTGCCTTTCTGTCGTCTCCTGTCTTGCGGCTCTTGTCGGATCGTCTTTGATTTCATGGGCCACCTTAAATCTGGTTCCTGCAGCCTACTTCGACGCGGTTATGACGAGTCTTGTCATCAGTGACATCGTGATTGGATTGTTCAAGGCGATGTTTTTCGGTCTGCTGATTGGGCTGATCGCGTGTTATCAAGGTCTCACTGTGACCGGGGGAGCAGAGGGCGTTGGAAGAGCAACAACGAACAGCGTGGTAATAGCCATCACGACCGTGATCGGTTTCGATACGCTTTTTAACATTATGGTCACGAAGATCACCGGATGAGCGATACGCCATTAGTTCATCTCGAAAATGTTGTGTTGCGGTATGGAGACAAAACGGTTCTCGATGGGATCGACCTCAAGGTCATGCCTAAAGATCGTCTGGTTATCGTGGGGCAAAGCGGTGGCGGTAAGAGCACCATGCTCCGGCTGATTCTTGGGATTCTCAGGCCCACTGCCGGGCGCGTCCGTTATCGACATGTCGAGGTGCAACGTTTGCGCCGCAGCAAGTTGAATTTGCTTCGGAGCCGGATCGGGATGGTATACCAGTATTCGGCCCTGATCAGTTCAATGACGGTGCGGGAAAACCTTGCGTTACCGGTTGAGGAACTCAGTCGTAAGTCAAAGAGCGAGATGGAAGCATTGATTGAAGAGAACCTCGCACTCGTTGGAATGACCGGGACCGAAGATAAAATGCCTTCTGAATTAAGTGGGGGAATGAGAAAGCGCGTTAGCTTGGCCCGTGCCCTGATGATGCGGCCCGAGCTGATTCTGTTTGACGAGCCTTCCGCCGGCCTCGATCCGGTGATCAGCTCGGTGATCGACGAATTGATCATCGGTCTGACACAAAAAACGGGCGCGACCTCGGTGATCGTGACCCATGAAATGGACAGCGCGTTCCGGATCGCGAGCCGCATGACAATGCTTTACCAGGGAAAGATTATCGAAGATGGAACTCCCGACAAATTTCGCAATTCAACCAATCCGGTTGTCCACCAATTTGTGACAGGAACTACTGAAGGGCCAATTATGGAGACACCCCTGAATGCAGATTCTCCGAAGTGAAGTTCGCACCGGCGTTTTGGTCATCGTAACTCTTGGCCTCGTTGTCGGCATCGTTTTATATCTCTCGTCTCCCGGATTGTTCAGGCCCCTGAAAGCTTTCCGCGTCTATTTTGACAACGCGGCCGGCATTAAGCCGGGCGCCGCTGTCATGTTGGCCGGACGCAAAATCGGCACAGTGGGCGAGATTGAGTCTCCCGTTCCGCTGAATGATCGACCCGAAAACAAGCTGAACTACGAGTGTATGGTTCGGGTTAACGTTTCCTACGACGCGCAAATCTATAGAGAGACGACCGTTTCGATGCGGAGTTTTGGTTTACTGGCTGAGCTTGTGATTGATTTCACCAAAGGCAATCCGAGCTCTGGCTTGGCGGAGCCAAACCAGAGATTCGTGGGCATGCGTGCCCCGGATCTGGGAGAGGTCGGGCCTCTGATTATTGAAAAACTCGAGCCGGCTCTGAGGCAATCCGAGGCTACGTTGGCTGAGCTGCAAAAAACGTCTCGCAATTTGACCCTCCTGACAGCGAAGGACTCGCTGCTTACGGGTACGCTGAAGAACTTTCAGGAGGTAGGTGCAAATCTGAAAGGCCTAACGGAAAAAGGGGGGCGCGTCGACTCCGCACTAACGCAGGTGCACGAGGTGCTAGGCGGTGCCCATGATGTACTCGGAAACGTTCAAAATATCACGGTGCAGCTGAAAAAAGACAATAACCTTCAGAAGGCGCTGGCGAACGTCGACGCTTCATCGGAGAAGCTGAAGGTGATTCTTGATTCGCTGAACAAAACCCTTAAGTCGGCGTTGCCTCGAATCGATTTGATCGTATCGGACGTAGGCCAGTTGACAGACAAACTCAAACGTCAGCCCTGGCGTGCGATTTGGCCTTCGACGATCAAGTATCCTGAGGAAGAGCAGGCAGAAGACAGGCCCCCTCGCATACCGTTGAAGAAGAGGAAGTAGAAGAGCTGACGGGGTCATGTCTCAACTTTCAACATTCCGTTCCAAACGAGGCAACGTCGTTGATTGGGTTGGTACGCGGAATGTTGAAAGTTGAGACATGACCCCGTCAGAACAGTTTCCCTTGCCGATCGGAGGGAAGAGCGATCTTGAGTTTATCGTACGCTCTTGGCATTGCAACGCGGCCTTGGGCAGTGCGCTTTATGAAGCCTTCCTGGATCAGATAGGGTTCGTTGACCTCTTCCACGGTGCCGGAATCTTCGCCTACAGAAACAGCGAGAGAACTAAGGCCCACCGGCCCACCTTGGAAGCGAACGACGAGAGCTTCCAGGATCCGCTTATCCATCTCGTCCAGTCCGTCCCGGTCGATATCAAGCATTTCGAGGCCTTTATCTGCGATCGAACGGGTGACAAAGCCGTCTGATTTGACCTGGGCGTAGTCGCGCACCCAGCGTAGCAGATTGTTCGCGATGCGGGGGGTCCCCCGGGAGCGTGACGCAATTTCTTCGCATCCATTGGCGTCAATTCCAACGCCGATCAGACCCGCGCTTCGCTGAACAATCTGGCTCAATTCTTTCAGTCCATAATAGTCGAGCCGGCTGGTCATTCCGAACCGGGAGCGAAGAGGAGCACTGACAAGTCCCGACCGCGTCGTCGCGCCAATCAGCGTGAACCTCGGTAGGTTCAAACGAACGCTGCGGGCATTGGGCCCCTGGTCAATGATGATATCCAAACGGAAATCCTCCATTGCCGGGTACAGGTATTCTTCAATGGCCGGCTGCAGGCGATGGATTTCATCAATGAAAAGAATGTCTCCACGTTCGAGGGTTGTTAGGAGACCCGCAAGATCGCCGGCCCGCTCTATCATAGGACCGCTAGTGGTCTTGATATTGACGCCCATCGAGTTGGCGAGAATGTAAGCCAGCGTCGTCTTCCCCAACCCGGGCGGGCCGCTCAACAATACATGTTCCAGGACATCGCTCCGCTGTTTCGCTGCTTCGACCATTAATTCCAGGCGCTCGCGGACCCTGGTCTGGCCTTGAAACTCGCTGAAGAGCGGTGGCCGCAGGGAGAGATCAAAAGCGTTCTTTGGAGATTGGAGTGTTTCCTGGTAAAAATTTTCCGCCACAAACGATCCGTTTAAGATGCCTCGACATTCCAATGAAACAGATGTCGCGGAGATCAAGCAAAAAATTGGAGTAGCAAACGGATGAATGATACGAGTAAAAGGTCTGATCGGTTGGCGACCGGACGGACAAGGGATGGCATCTCCCGCTGCGCGTTGAGGATACGGCGGAATAGGGTAACGTGATTTTATTTGATGAATACTACGATTTCGGATTGGCGGGTAGTCGATAAAGTTTTGGATGGCGACCGGATCACGCCCGGGAATGCCATGGACCTGTATCATTTACCGCTCAACGAGTTGGGGCAGCTCGCCGATCGACGGCGTCAGATGGCGAAGGAGCACGCCTTTGGGGGTCGGGGAAGCGAAATCGTTACCTATATCGTTGATCGCAATATCAACTACACGAACGTCTGCAACGTTTATTGCAAATTTTGCGCGTTTTACCGTACTGAGAGAGACGCGGACCACTATGTCTTGAGTCACGAACAGATCGACCAGAAAATTGACGAACTTGTTGCGATTGGCGGGATTCAAATTTTAATGCAGGGCGGTCATCACCCCAAGCTGGGAATCGACTACTACCTGAATCTGCTGCATCACATCCGGGAAAAATATCCACAGATCAACATTCACGCGTTCAGCCCTCCGGAGTTTAACCACTTTGTGGAAGTCTTCCGAATGCCGATGCGCGAGGTAATTCAAAAGTTCAAGGACGCCGGCCTTGGATCGATTCCCGGCGGGGGAGGAGAGATTCTGGTGGACCGAGTGCGGAATCGGATCTCGCCGCTGAAATGCAATTCCGACCAATGGTTGCGGGTTATGCGAATTGCGCACGAGCTCGGATTGAATAGCAGCGCAACGATGATGTTCGGGCATGTAGAGACGATCGAGGAGCGGATCGAACACCTCGAGCGGCTGCGTCAATTGCAGGATGAGACAGGCGGGTTTACTGCCTTCATTTGCTGGACATTCCAACCTGAGAATGTCGTTTTGAAAGCGACGCCGGCTGGGTCAGCGGAATATCTGCGGACTCAGGCACTCGCACGCATCTACCTCGACAATTTCGAGAATCTGCAAAGTTCCTGGGTAACGCAGGGCCCGCGGATCGGGCAAATCGCGCTGCGTTACGGTGCGAATGATTTCGGGTCGGTTATGATGGAAGAAAATGTTGTGAGCCAGGCAGGAACATCGTTTCGCATTACCCGCGAAGAAATGGAGCGTCTCATCGCTGATGCCGGCTTCGAGCCACGCACCCGGAACAATTGGTACCAACTGAATTAGAGAGTTCCTTCTCGCCTGTATCCAGTTTTACTTTTCAAGGATTCTAGATCCGCCATAAATCTGGCTTTTTGGATTTCCCGATTCTCTTTGAGTCGATGCCTCGAATTCTCGAGTGCACGCCTCCAGGGTTGGTTTTTCTGTTGACGTTTGTGACGGCATCGTCATGAATTACGCCGATTCGCTCTGATCTGTTGTTTGCCTTTCAATTCTATGAATTTTTCGAACACCCTTCGCTGCGACTGGATGTTGGTAGTTTTGGTGCTCGCGCTGACGGCTCCACTGGGACGTGCTCAGCAGGCGGCCCCCGGCCAACTTCCGCAGCCTCCGGCCTCTCAGGTTCCTCCAGGCCCTGCACAGGGAACGCAACCGGCGCAAAAGACTGCGCCGATCGTGCGCCAAATCGAAATCCAGTACGCCGGACCGGCCACCTTGAGCCGTCAGAGAATTCTTTCAAACATGAAGACCACCGTCGGCCAGCCCTATTCGGAAACGACGATCGAAGATGACGTGCGTTCCCTTTATGGCACGGGTCTCGTGACGAACGTTAGAATTTATGGGGAACCGCTGCCTGACGGCGTGAAAGTGATCGTGGTTATTCAGACCCGCGTGACGCTCACAGAGGTTGCGATTCAAGGGAACGAAGTTGTGAGTGCAAAGCGTATTCGGCGCGAATTGGCTTTAAAAACCGGTGCCGCGCTGGACGAACAAGCGCTTGAACAGGCCCGCCAGAGGGTGGTGGAGCTGTACCAGAGGCGGGGTTATCCCGATATCGATGTTCAATACAAGGTCGACACGAATGAAGAGAGGGGTACGGCCCGCGTAACCTTTGCTATAAGCGAGGGTAGAAAAGCGGTCGTCAAAACGATTCGATTCGTCGGTAACTATTACCTCAAGCCCAAGCAAATCCGTAAGGTAATGAAGACGAAACAGAATAACATTCTCGGTTTCGTTACCGGAGCGGGCCGTCTGAACAATCAGCAACTCGATGAAGATGTTCAAAAGATAAAGGAGCTTTACCAGGACAACGGGTACGCGGATGTACAGGTTACCGACGTGAAGATCGATCGTCTGGACAAAAAGAACGTTGCTATCACGATTTATATCACTGAAGGCGCGCAGTACCACGTTGGCACGGTGGCAATTAACGGCCTGCATGTCGTGACCGAGCCAAATTTTCGAAAGGTTATTAAAGTCACAGAAGGGAAGGTCTTTTCTCCGCAGAAGCTTCAAAAGGATATCAAAGCGGTTGAGGATGCTTACGGAGTCGCCGGGTACGCCGATGCAAAGGTGAATGTCGAGACGACGCCCGCCGGACCTGCTCTGGTCAATCTCTCTTATAAGATTGATGAGGGAATTCAGTCATTCGTTGAGCATATTAACATCAGCGGCAATACACGAACGAAGGATAAGGTCATACGCCGCGAAATCGTTCTGTCTCCCGGCGATGTGTTTGACACCGTCAGAGTCGACATCAGCAAGAAGCGGTTAGAGGGCCTGCAGTACTTCGAGCGCGTGGACACCTACGCCAGCGACACGGTTGTTCCGGGACGGAAGGATCTGAACGTGGTGGTTCAGGAAAAGCGAACCGGAAGTCTGAATTTCGGCTTGGGCTTCAGCTCAACGGATGGATTGGTCGGTTTTTCTGAGTTGTCACAAGGGAACTTTGATATTACAAATTGGCGGACGTTTACGGGCGGCGGTCAGAAGTTCCGCGCTCGAGCTCAGCTCGGCACCCTGCGAAAAGACGCAAGCATTGAACTGACAGAACCGTACTTTCTGGATCAGCGATTGGCCTTGGGTGGGCGACTCTTTTACGATAGCTCAAATTTTAACAGCGACCAGTATGACCAGCGTAACTACGGCTTCAACATTTTCTTGCGAAAGCCTATTACGAATTTCCTTGCCGCCAGACTCGACTACACCATTCAGGAAATCCAGATCTATAACATCTCATCGAGTATCACTGATGAACTCTTCGAATTGATCCGGTTAGGGGGCGAGGCGAACCTTGAGAGCCGGATGACGCTGGGACTGACTTATGATACCCGGGATAGCGCGTTTTTGACTCGGAAAGGCACCAGAATTGACCTCTCGACCTACACAGCCGGCGGTTTCCTGGGAGGCACGGTTCAGGTATACGGGTTCGATCTCGACGGATCCCAGTATTTTCACCTGCCCTACGATACGATTCTTCTGGTAAACGGCGAGGTTGCTGTGACTTCGAGATGGGGAGATCAGAATATCGTTCCGGTTTATGACCGCCTCTACTTGGGTGGCGCGTATAACCTTCGAGGGTTCAGGTTCCGCGACGTTGGCCCCAAGGACAATAACGGGAACCCGATCGGGGGCGATACGCTTGCCCGGTTCACGCTGGAGTATACGATTCCGATCATCCAGCGGGTCCGAGCAGCGGTCTTCTACGATGGCGGCTTTGTCAATCCAGGGGCGTGGAGTTTCAGCCCGGTAAAGGTACCGAACTCGAAAGGGAGGTTCTCGGGTGGATTTGCGGAGGACATTGGTTTCGGCGTACGATTAGACTTGCCAATAGGCCCAATCCGGCTTGATTACGGTTTTCCAATCCAAGAGGATAGTTTCAGCAGCAGAAGCGGTCAGTTCCAATTTAGCGTCGGATATCAATTTTGAACGGAACCTCTCTCTGGTGGTCTGAGGTCCAGTCCTATTCGTTTATCTGTAAGCTCTATTTTATGAAGAAATCCTCATTCTTAACGTTGATCGGTGCGCTGGCTTTGGGCTGTAGCTTGCCCTCCGCCGCGCATGCTGAAATGAAGGTCGGCACCATCGACATGCAAAAGGTCTTTACGGCCTACTACAAGACTCATGAAGCTGAAGACAAGCTCAAGGATGCTCAGAAGGCGTACAAAGATGAGCTCGATCAGCGGATGGAGGCTTACAAGAAGAATCTCGACGGGATCAATAAGCTGAACGAAGAAATTAATAAACCCGAACAGAGCAGCGCTTCGAAGGATCAAAAAGCGCAGGAACGCGATTCCAAGATCTCAGAAACGAAGGGCTTGGAGAAGGAGATCTCTGATTTTCGGGCGACTCGCGAGAAGCAAATCCAGGATCAGTTGAAGCGGATGCGCGACGAGATCGTGGACGAGATAATGAAGGTCGTCAATGACCAGGTAAAGTCGCAAAGCTACGATGTCGTCTTTGATCGCTCGGGATTTAGCGCGAACAATATTGTCCCAGTATTGCTATACTCGAAGGAGAACTACGATTTTAGCGAGTCCGTGATAACGAAGCTGAATTCAAGTAGACCGGCTGCGGCTTCTGCCCCTGCCCCGAAAGCAGGACCTTCCTCGACGAATACCCCGGCAACGACGGTCAAGCCGGCGGGCGATTTGAAGAAACCCAGGTGATCCGAGGGGTCATGTCTCAATATTCAACATACACCTGAAGCCTCGCCAGGAACCGGCGGTTTCCGGCTTTCGGCCTTTTAGCTTCTCGCAGTCGCCGGTAGGCTATATCAACACCATTTCTCGGGCGTCGACAGAGCGGACGCCCGCCAGGTGGTCCCCAGCAATGGCCTCTATTCCCGTTAGCCGGTCAGTCAGCCGATGTTCTCGGAAATCCAGGACAGATAGGCCGGCAGTCCCTTGGAGATTTGGGTTGCAATCAACTCGGGCAGTTCGTAGGGGTGCAACTCCTTGAACGCTGACTCCAGTAGACCGAATTTGTCCCCGGTGGTTTTCAGGATAGCCAGGACTTCGTGCGACCGTTCGATCTTTTCTTTCCATCTATAAATCGATTCGACACCAGGCAAGATATTGCCGCAGGCAACCAGCTTGCTCTCAACCAACCGACCAATGACTCGTCGAGCGCTCTCCTGATCGGGAAAGGTGCAAAAAACGGTCAGGTACTCGTCCTCCATGTCGGGCGTCACCGAAGAAATCGGTCAAGATTCTCGTCCTCCCAGCGTCTCGCTCTGGAATAACAATGAAACTGGCGTTCGCGCCTGTAAAATTCTCGAGTGTGAACCCTTCGGCGTCCGTATTCGTCAATCTCTTCGGGAACAACGGCGTGCAACATCTCGTGGTAGACGACGTATTCGAGGAACCAGGTAGGGACAAACGGTGCATCCAGTAGGGGATGGATGCGGATCATTTTGTCTTCCTCCTGTATCGTTCCGAAGACAAAATATTCCCTGGGGGGGCGCCTCCGCCTCCGGCCCCAGGTAATCTTGTATCCTTTGAGCGCATTACAAAAATATTGGGCGTTCAATTTGTCGAACATCACCTTTAGGTCAAAATACTGACCTTCGGGGGAAAAAAGGAGCTGCCGTTGGACGGGAAGCTTTTTGAATGAAAGTTTTCTCTTTCGCTTTCCCATAGGACAAGTGCCCATATTTTAGAGGCTAAAAAACAAGTCGCAACCAGAAACGGAAAAGTTGGGAACAAAAATTTTCGCGCCGCCGTTCGCCGCCGAAACAGCCGAAAAACTTTCGGTTTTTTACTTTGCGTCCTATCCTTGAGGTGGCGAGCAAAAATACATGCCATTGCGAGGTCAGGAGGCTCGTGTCAGCTAGTGCACCGTCTCGCATATAGTGGTGATGTCGCCGCAGGTCAGTTGGCTGTTTTTCAAGGCGCGAGCGAAGCGCTCATATCTGAATTCATACGGGTCGAGCGAGCTACGCGGAAAAACAGCCAACTGGCCGCGGCCCGGAGGGTTGCGTTGAAAATGGGCCGGCGGCCGCGTTGCTCGTCGGTTACGTCCCGCACC
>Ga0070698_100004845_pt1 | contig 14771 bp, 14 predicted proteins | sample KBSK1502metaG_FD_65477 | JGI IMG/M metagenome (GOLD analysis project Ga0070698, IMG submission 65477) | Corn, switchgrass and miscanthus rhizosphere microbial communities from Kellogg Biological Station, Michigan, USA - KBS K1-50-2 metaG | ecosystem: Host-associated > Plants > Roots >...
AGCACTCCGCGCCGCTGCTGAAGCGGCTGCCCTCCGGCGGCGAACGCGTGCTGCTCGGGCCGGGCGAGAACGCCGGCGTGCTCGACCTCGGCGAGGGGCTCGCGGTCGCCTTCAAGGTCGAGTCGCACAACCATCCCTCTGCGGTGGAGCCGTTCCAGGGCGCCGCGACCGGGATCGGCGGGATCTTGCGCGACATCGTCGCGATGGGCGCCCGTCCGATCGCGCTCCTCGACGGTCTCTGGTTCGGCGCTCCCGACCACCAGTTCGAGCGCGCGGTCGCAGGAATCGGCGGCTACGGCAACTCGGTCGGCGTCCCGAACGTCGGCGGCCAGACGGTCTTCGACGAGGCGTACCGCGGCAACTGCCTCGTAAACGCGATGTGCGTCGGCCTGGTCGACTCGCAGCGGCTGCAGACGGCGAAGGCGACCGGGCGCGGCAACGTCGTCCTCGTCTTCGGCGCGACGACCGGGCGCGACGGGATCGGCGGCGCCTCCGTGCTTGCGAGCCAGGAGCTGGGGGAAGAAGACTCGGACAAGCGGCCGTCAGTCCAGGTCGGCGACCCGTTCACGGGCAAGAAGCTGATCGAGGTCTCGCTCGAGCTCGTCGAGTCGGGGCTCGTCGAGTCGCTGCAGGACTGCGGCGCGGCCGGGCTTGCGTCCGCGCTCTCGGAGATGGCACGCGACGGGGCGGGCATCGACGTCCATCTCGACCGCGTGCCGCTGCGCGAGGAGGGCATGGAGCCGTGGGAGATCATGATCTCCGAGTCGCAGGAGCGGATGGTCGCCGTCGTCCGCCCGACCATGCTCGCGGCTGTGCAGGCGGTCTGCGAGCGCTGGGAGCTCCACCACGCCGCGATCGGCGAGGTGACCGACAGCCGGCTGCTGCGCGCGCTTCACGACGGCACCGTCGTCGGGGAGATCCCCGCGCGGCTGCTCACCGACGAGTGCCCGCGCTACGAGGTCGAGCAGCAGGCGCACAGGCCGGACGCCTGGCCGCGGGAGCGCCCGGAGCCGGCGGAGGTCGGCTGGGTGGTCGAGCAGTACGACCAGCTCGTGGGCTCGCGCACCGTTCGCCGGCCCGGTTTCGACGCGGCGGTGCTGCGGCTGCGGCCGTCGTTGCGCGGCCTGGCGGTCTCGCTGCAGGGCCCACGGCCCGGCGAGGCCGACGGCCATGCGGCGGGCGTGCAGGCCGTGCTCGGGGCGGCGCGCAACGTCGCGTGCGCGGGCGGCGAGCCGATCGGGCTCACGGATTGCCTCAACTTCGGGAATCCGGAGAAGCCGGAGATCGCCTACGAGCTCGCGCAGGCAATCGAGGGGATCGCGCGGGCCGCGGAGGCGCTGAAGATCCCGGTCGTCTCGGGAAACGTCTCGCTGTACAACGAGACGGACGGGCGGCCGATCCCGCCCACGCCGGTCATCGGCTGCGTTGGGCTCGTGCCCGACGTTCGCCGCGTGCCCGGCCGCTGGGAGCCCGGCGACGTCGTGCTGCTCGCGACCGCGCCGGAGGAGAGCCTCGAGGCGGAGGCAGCGCTCATCCGCTTCCTCTGGAAGGCAGGCCCGCTGCTCACGCTCTGCCACGACGTCGGACACGGCGGCCTCGCGCACGCGCTCGCCGAGGCGGCGCGCTGGAGCGGTCACGAGGCGGACGTCGACCTTCCCGACGAGCCCTCGAAGGGCGCCGCCATCCTGGCCACGTCCCGCAACCTGGTTGCGAGACTCGGCTCGCGCGGCTTCGTCGAGATCGGACAGGTGCGCTAGCCATGTGCGGCGTCTTCGGGGTCTACGCACCCGAGCGCGACGTCGCGCGCGCGACGTACTTCGGCCTCTTCGCGCTCCAGCACCGCGGACAGGAGGCAGCGGGGATCGCGGTGAGCGACCAGGGAAGATTGACGGCGCTGCGCGACCTCGGCCTTGTGTCGCAGGTCTTCGACGAGCAAAAGCTGCACGGGCTGCGCGGCCAGGTCGCGATCGGGCACACGCGCTACTCGACGACCGGCTCGTCGCAGTGGTCGAACGCGCAACCGCTCGTGCAGCACGGCGGCGTCCGAACGGTCGCGCTCGGCCACAACGGCAACCTTGTCAACGCGAACGCCCTGCGCGACGAGCTGCGGGCGGCGGGCACCACGCTCCGTTCATCCTCCGACAGCGAGGTGATCGCCGCGCTGATCGCGAACGACGAGGCGCCGCTCGACGACGCGGTCGCGAATGCGATGCGGCGCCTCGAGGGCGCGTTCTCGACCGTCGCGCTCTCGGAAGGCACGCTCATCGCCTTTCGCGACCCGCACGGCTTCCGCCCGCTCGTGCTCGGACGGATCCACGACGACTGGGTGGTGGCCTCCGAGACGTGTGCGCTCGACCTCGTCGGTGCAGAGTTCGTGCGCGAGGTCGGACGCGGCGAGGCGGTCCTCGTCGACGCGGACGGGCTGCGCAGCGTGCAGGCGGTCGAGCCGGCCGGGGACGGCGCCCTGTGCGTCTTCGAGTTCTTCTACCTGGCGCGGCCCGACACGGCGCTCGACGGCGTGGAGGTGCACGGGGCACGCGTGCGCATGGGCGAGCGGCTCGCGCAGGAGGCGCCCGTCGACGCCGACCTCGTGCTGCCGATCCCGGACTCGGGCACGCCGGCGGCGATCGGCTTCTCCCGCGCGGCCGGCATCCCCTTCAGCGAGGGGCTGATCAAGAACCGCTACGTCGGGCGGACATTCATCCAGCCCGACCAGGAGCTGCGTCGCCAGGGCATTCGGCTGAAGTTCAACCCGCTGGCCGAGGTGGCAGGCAAGCGCGTCGTCGTCGTCGACGACTCGATCGTGCGCGGGAACACGACGCGCCAGATCGTGCAGATGCTCTTCGACGCCGGCGCGCTCGAGGTGCACGTGCGCGTCTCCTCGCCGCCGGTGATCGGGCAGTGCTTCTACGGCATCGATCTCGCCGATCCCGACGAGATGATCGCGTCGTCGCGCTCGGTCGAGGAGATCCGCGACACCATCGGCGCGACCTCGCTCGCGTATCTCTCGCACGACGGCCTCGTCGAGTCGACGCGCCGTTCCGAGTCGGAGCTGTGCCGCGCATGCCTCACGGGCAAATACCCGACCGAAGTCCCGGTCGAGCACGCGAAGCTGCGCTTCGAGCCGGCTATTGGTGTCTGACACCGCGGACGCGGTGCCAGACACCGCTGTTCGGGGTTACTGCTCGAGAACGCGCGAGGCCTTCGCGATGCCGCGCGAGAGGATGTAGAACGCCGTCAGGACCGTCATGAGGATCGCGAACAGATGGCCGCCGATGCTGTTCGCCGCCCACATGATGATGAGGAAGACGAAGATGAAGAGGAAGACGGCCAGCTCGGCGTTGCCGGGCACGGGCAGGATCGCGCCGGTGACCGGGGTGCGACCGATGCCGCTGTAGCCGCCCTCGGGTGGCGTGGTCGACATGCTGCTCCTTTCAGGCCGCGAGGGCCGGGACGTTGAGGATCTCGAGCTTGATTCCATCCGGGTCGTAGAAGAACACCGCGTAGTACCCGGGCATGTACGTGTACTCCTGCGGCTCGCTCTCGATCTCGGCGCCGGTCGACCGCAGCCACTCCGCGCGCTCGTCGACGACCATGCGCGAAGCGACCTCGAACGCGAGGTGGTGCAGCCCGAGCGCATAGCGGTCGAACGTGCCCGGCGTCTGCGCCTCGCGCAGGCCGATCGAGGTCTCGCGGCCGCTCAGATACCAGATGGTCTCGCCGCGCTCGCCCTCGACCTCGCCCATCCCGTGCCAGCCGAGCGGGCCGAGCAGCTCGCGGTAAAAGGGCAGGCTGCGCTCGATCGAGGAGACGACGAGGTCGACGTGGTGAACGCCGCCGGAGCGCATTGGATCCGAGCGAACTTCGGCGCGTGCGGTCCGACTCCTCGTACCATCCGCGCCGGTGCACCTGTTCCACTACCACCTCGTGACGAGCAGGGTTCGCGAGGTCGAGGCGCGCTACATCGGCAAGCTTGGCTTCGACCTCGTCGCACGCCACGGCCGGATCGGCGACGACCTCTCGTCGTACGAGCCTGGCATCTCCTGGGCCGAGCTCGACGCGCTCGGCTTCAAGCTGCGTCTCTCGGAGCTCGAGCGGGGCGCTGTCAACGTGGTCGTGCAGCCCGGGCAGTGGGCGCTTCCCCGCATCGACCACCTCGGCTTCGCCCTCGACGAGCTGGAGTTCGAGCAGGCGCTCGAACGTGCGGAGGACGGCAACCTGCGCGTGCAGGAGCACGGCGGACGCCGCACGTTCGTTTCGACGAACGCGGGCTACCGGCTCGAGCTGCACCCGCCGCGCGACTGGATCGACGAGCTGCTGTCGCACGAGGACGTGCTCCAGCTCTCGGAGCTGCACCTGAAGGCCGACGATCCGGAGGGAAAGGCGCGCGCGATCGCCGGCCTCCTCGACTGCGAGCGCATCGGCGCCGACGTCGAGGTCGGCGAGACGCTCGTGCGCTTCGTGCCCGGCGGCCCGCCCGGCCGGCCGGAGCTGCATGGAGAATTGTTCGTCTAGTGCCCGACGGCGAACCGACCTACGAGTCCGCTGGCGTCTCGCTCGCGACGGCGGACGCCGTCGTCGAGCGCCTGCGGGCAGCGGTGGAATCGACCGGCGCGAAGGGCTTCGGGCACTTCGCGGGCCTCTTCCCGCTCGACGAGCGGCGCCTCCTCGCCGCCTCCACCGACGGCGTCGGCTCGAAGCTCATGCTCCAGCGCCGGGCCGGACGCCTGCGCTGGGGCGGGATGGACCTCGCCGCGCACTGCATCGACGACGTGCTTTGTAGCGGCGCCGAGCCGCTCTTCTTCCTCGACTACGTCGCGGCCGCGCACATCGAGCTCGAACAGGTCGCCGAGCTCGTCGAGGGAGCGGCGGAGGTCTGCCGCGCGGCGGGCTGCGCGCTCATCGGGGGCGAGACCGCCGAGCTGCCGGGCATCTACCGGGAGGGGGAGCTCGACTTCGCGGGCACGTGCGTGGGCATCGTCGACCGGGACTCAGTGATCGACGGCGCGCGCTGCGAGCCCGGCGACGTCGTCGTCGGCTTCCCTTCCAGCGGATTGCACACGAACGGGTTCACGCTGGTGCGCTCGCTCGTCGGCGACGACGAGTTCGACGCCGACCAGCTGCTCGCGCCGCACCGGCTCTACGTCGACGACGTGCGCCGGCTGCGCGCGCAGGCGGACGTGAAGGCGCTCGCGCACGTGACCGGCGGCGGCATCCTCGGCAACCTCTCGCGCGTGCTGCCGGCCGGCGTGCACGCGCGCATCGACTGGGAGGCGTGGGAGCGCCCGCCGGTGTTCGCATGGCTCGCCGAGCGCGGCGTAGCCGAGGAGGAAGCGCGTCGGGTCTTCAACCTCGGCATCGGCATGTGCGCCGTCGTGCCCGAGGCGCCGGCCGGCGCGCTCGTCATCGGATCGCTCGAATGATCGGCGTGCTCGTCAGCGGCAACGGCACGAACCTGCAGGCGCTGCTCGACGCCGGCTTGCCCGTCGTCGCTGTGGCGAGCAACAGGCGCGATGCGCCCGCCCTCGCGCGCGTGACGCATCTACCGACGGCGGCGTTCGAGCTCTCGGACTACGCCGACCGCGCGGCGCGTGACGCTGCGATGGCCGACTGGCTCGACGAGAACGGCGTGCAGCTCGTCGTGCTCGCGGGCTACATGCATCTGCTCACTCCCGCCTTCCTCGAGCGCTTTCCCACGACCGTCAACGTCCACCCATCCCTGCTGCCGGACTTTCCCGGCGCGCACGCGGTCGAGGCACAGCTCGCCGCGGGCGCCCGCGAGTCGGGCGCGACCGTGCACCTCGTCGACGAGGGCGTCGACAGCGGGCCGATCCTCGCACAGGAGCGCGTGCCGGTCCTGCCTGGCGACACGCCCGAGACGCTGCACGAGCGGATCAAGTCGGTGGAGCATCGGCTGCTGCCGGAAGTGGTGAGAGACCTCTGCGCGCGCTGATCTCGACGTACGACAAGGCCGGCCTCGACGTCTTCGCGCGCGGGCTCGCCGACCTCGGCTGGCGGCTCGTCGCCAGCGGCGGCACCGCCGTCTACCTCGAAGGCCTCGGCCTCGAGGTGGAGCACGTCGAGGTGCTCACCGACTCGCCGGAGATGCTGGGCGGCCGCGTCAAGACTCTCCACCCGCGGATCCATGCCGCGATCCTCGCCCGACGGGACCGCGACGACGACCTCGCGACGCTCGAACAGCACGAGATCGAGCCGTTCGACCTCGTCTGCGTCAACCTGTATCCGTTCGAAGAGGTGGCGGCGAAGAAGGGCATCGACGAGGCCGAGGCGGTCGAGATGATCGACGTCGGCGGCCCCTCGATGCTCCGCGGAGCGGCTAAGAACTTCGCACACGTGGCCGCTGTGTGTCGGCCCGAGCGCTATGGCTTCGTGCTCGACGAGCTGCGCGAGAACGGCGCGCTCTCGCTCGAGACGCGCCGCGAGCTCGCGGCGGAGGCGTTCGCGACGTCGGCGGCCTACGAAGCGGCGATCGCGAACTGGTTCTCGGGCCGCGAGCCGTTTCCGGAGACGATCGTGCTGCCGCTCGAAAAGGTTCTCGACCTCTCCTACGGAGAGAACCCGCATCAGCGCGCTGCCTACTACGCGGAGCGCGGCAGGCGCTCGCACCTCCTGTCGCGCGTCGAGCAGGTGCACGGGAAGGCGCTCTCGTTCAACAACCTCAACGATCTGTCCGCCGCACGGCTGCTCGCGCGCGAGTTCGCGCTGCCCGCATGCGTGATCGTCAAGCACGCGAATCCGTGCGGCGTCGCGCTCGGCGCGACCGCCGAGGACGCGTACGACAAGGCGCTCGCCTCCGATCCGACCTCCGCCTACGGCGGCATCGTGGTGCTCAACCGCGAGGTCGAAGGCCCGCTCGGCGTCAAGCTCGCCGAACAGTTCGTCGAGGTGCTCTTCGCCCCCGGCTACGACGACGGCGCGCTCGCAGCGCTCCGCAAGCGCCAGAGCACGCGGATCCTGATCGACCGCGAGCAGCGCCGCCCCGACCCGAACGAGCGCCACTTCAAGCGCGTGCTCGGGGGAATGCTCGTCCAGGATCCAGACGCTGAGATCGAGGATCGCGAAGGATGGCGGGTCGTGTGCGGGGCGCCCGACGAGCAACAGTGGGGCGACCTCGTCTTCGCGTGGCGCGTGTGCAAGCACGTCTCGTCGAACGCGATCGTGCTCGCGAAGGATCTCGCCACGATCGGCATCGGCGCCGGCCAGATGAGCCGCGTCGACTCGGTGCGCATCGCCGTCGACAAAGCGCGCGTGTTCGGGCACGACATTAGCGGGTCGGCGCTCGCGTCGGATGCGTTCTTCCCGTTCGCTGACGGGCCGCGGCTGGCGCTCGAGGCGGGCATCACAACCATCGTGCAGCCGGGCGGGTCGAAGCGCGACGACGAGGTGATCGCAGCCGTTGCGGATGCCGGCGCCGCGATGGTGTTCACCGGGCGGCGCCATTTCCGCCACTAGCCCCCGCTTCCGCCTCGTCGCGCGCGCCGACCAGCGCGGATTCCTCGCGCTGCCCTGGGGCGTGCCGCTCGAGGACTGGCCGCCGGAGCTGCTCGTCGAGGCCGATCGCGGCATTGGCCGGCATGTCGTGCGGTTCGTGCAGGTCGGCGGCGCGCTCTACGCACTGAAGGAGCTGCCGCCGCAGATCGCCGAGCGGGAGTACCGGCTGCTCACCGCGCTCGAGGACGAGAACGTGCCGACCGTCGAGGCGATCGGCATCGTCGGCGACCGTACGGCGGCGGACGGCGAAGACCTTTCCTCGGTGCTGATCACGCGCTACCTCGAGTACTCCCTCCCCTACCGGTTGATCCTCGGCCGGCCCACGCTGCCCGCCTCGCAGACCTCGATGCGGTCCGCGCTCGCCGAGCTGCTCGTGCGCCTCCATCTCGCCGGCTTCTTCTGGGGCGACTGCTCGCTGTCGAACGCGCTTTTCCGGCGCGACGCCGGCGCCCTCTCCGCCTACGCCGTCGACGCCGAGACGGGCGAGCTGCACGACAAGCTCTCGGAGGGCCAGCGGCTGCACGATCTCGACATCACCGAGGAGAACCTCGCAGGCGAGCTCGAGGACCTCTCGGCCGAGCTCGAGCGCGAGGTCGTCGACGACTCCTGGGAGTTTGCGTCCGACGTGCGCACGCGCTACGAACAGCTGTGGTCGGAGCTCACCGAGGAGGAGGTGTTCGCGCCCGGCGAGAGCGGCCGCCTCGAGGAGCGGCTGCGCCGCCTGAACGACCTCGGCTTCGACGTCGAGGAGGTGGAGCTCGTCAGCAGCGGCGACGAAGTGCGCTTACGCCTCCACTCGAAGGTCGTCGAGCCCGGGCACCACCGGCGCCGGCTGCTGCGGCTCACGGGTCTCGACGCGCAGGAGAACCAGGCCCGCCGGCTGCTGAACGACCTGACGCGCTTCCGGGCCGAGCTCGACCGCTCCGGCACGAAGGTGTCGGACACCGCGGCGGCGGGCCGCTGGCTCAGCGAGGTCTTCGAGCCCACGATCGCCGCCGTGCCGCGCCAGCTGCTGGCGAAGCGCGCTCCCGCGGAGATCTTCCATGAGATTCTCGAGCACCGCTGGTTCCTGTCCGAGCGGGCCCGGCGAGATGTCGGAATGGAGACGGCGACGAAGTCATACATCGAGCAGGTGCTTTCGCAGGCACCCGACGAACGGTTACCGTTAGGCCAGTGACTGCCGACCCGCGCAGATGGCAGGCGCTCGCGCTCGTTTGCACCGCGTTCTTCATGACGGTGCTCGACGTATCAATCGTGAACGTCGCGCTGCCGTCGATCGGCCGCAACCTGCACTTCTCCTCGACCGGCCTGCAGTGGGTCATCACCGCGTACGCGATCACGTTCGGCGGCTTCCTCCTGCTCGGCGGGCGAGCAGGCGACATCCTCGGACGCAAGCGGATGTTCCTCATCGGCGTTGTTCTCTTCTCCGCCGCATCACTCGTCTGCGGCCTCTCGTCCTCGGCCGGCGTCCTCGTCGCCGCGCGCGCCGTGCAAGGCCTGGGTGCAGCCGTTGTCTCGCCTGCGACGTTGTCGATCATCACGACGACGTTCGAGGAGGGAGCCGAGCGGAACAAGGCGCTCGGCATCTGGGGCGCGATGGGCGGCAGCGGCGCCGCAGCCGGGGTGCTATTCGGAGGCATTCTCACGAAGTACCTCGGCTGGGAGTGGATCTTCTTCGTCAACGTCCCGGTCGGCGCGCTCGTGCTCGCGCTCACGCCGCGGATCGTGCGCGAGAGCCGTGCGCCCGGCGAGCGTCAGGGCTTCGACGTCGTCGGCGCGAGCACGGTGACCGGCGGCATCGCGCTGCTCGTCTACGCGATCTCGAAGGCGCCCGTCGACGGCTGGGGCTCGACGAAGACCGTTTTGCTCCTGATTGCATCGGCCGTCGTGCTCGCGTTCTTCCTCGTGTGGGAGACGCGCGTCGAGAGCCCGCTCATGCCGCTGTCGATCTTCCGGATTCGCACGCTCGCGGGAGCGAATGTCGTCGGCCTCTTGCTCGGCGCGTCGATCTTCGCTGACTTCTTCCTGCTGACGCTGTACGTGCAGAACGTCCTGCACTACTCGGCGCTGAAGACAGGCGTGACCTTCCTCGCGACGGCGGGAACGACCGTGGTCGTCGCCGCGCTCTCGCAATGGCTGACGACCCGATTCGGCCCGCGGCCGGTGATGGCGTTCGGGCTTGCGTTGAACACGGGCGGTCTCATCTGGTACGCGCAGATTCCGGTCCACGGCGCGTACGCGCACGACCTGCTCGGCGGATACCTGCTCTTCGGATTCGGCCTCGCCTTCGCGTTCATTCCCGTGTCGATCGCCGCTCTCGCAGGCGTCGGACCGCGCGACGCGGGACTCGCGTCGGGGCTGCTCAACACCTCGCAGCAGGTCGGCGGCGCGATCGGTGTCGCCATCGCGTCGAGCGTTGCGGTGTCGCGCTCGACGCATCTGCTGAAGATCGGCGAGGCGCAGGCGGCTGCGCTCACGAGCGGCTACGCGCTCGCGTTCTGGGTCATCGCGGGCATTTCCGCCGTCGGGATCGTCGCCGCGCTCGCGCTGATCCGCGATTCCGAGCCGGTCGCCGAGCCCGTGCTCGCCGCGGACTGACGTAGGCTTCCGCCCGATGTCGCGGGAGTATCCGACCATCCTCGATCTCGTCGGCTCGACGCCGATCGTGCGGCTCGACAAGCTCTCGCCGCGCGGCGGCGCGCAGATCCTCGCCAAGCTCGACTACCTCAATCCCGGCGGCTCGGTGAAGGACCGCATCGGGCTCCCGATGATCGAGGCGGCCGAACGCGAGGGAAAGCTCAAGCCCGGCGGCACGATCGTCGAGCCGACATCCGGGAACACCGGCGTCGGGCTCGCCATCGCGGCCGCGATCAAGGGCTACCGGTGCATCTTCGTCATGCCCGACAAGATGAGCCAAGAGAAGATCGCCCTCCTACGCGCGTACGGCGCCGAGGTCGTGATCACGCCGACGGCGGTCGACCACGACTCGCCGGAGAGCTACTACTCCGTCTCCGATCGCATCGCGGAGGAGATCCCCGGCGGCTTCAAGCCGGACCAGTACTCGAACATGCACAACCCCCAGGCCCATTACGAGAAGACCGGCCCGGAGATCTGGGAGCAGACCGACGGCGGGGAGATCGACGCGCTCGTCATCTCCGTCGGCACGGGCGGAACGATCAGCGGCGTCGGGCGCTATTTCAAGGAACGCAAGCCGGAGGTGCTGATGATCGGCGCCGACCCGGAGGGATCCGTGTACACGGCGCGTGACCAGGCCGACGTGCACCCGTATCTCGTCGAGGGGATCGGCAAGGACGTGTGGCCGCAGACGATGGATCCGAAGGTGGTCGACGAGTGGATCCGCGTCGGCGACCGCGACTCGTTCCGCTGGGCGCGGCGGCTCGCACGCGAGGAAGGGATCCTCGCCGGCGGCTCTGCGGGCACCACGCTGCACGCCGCCGACGTCGTCGCGCGCCGGCTCGGCGCGGGCAAACGCGTGCTCACGCTCATCCCCGACTCGGGGCGCAACTACCTCTCGAAGATCTACGACGACAACTGGATGCTCGAGCACGGCTTCCTGGAGCGGCAGGCGCCGCTGCCGACCATCGAGGAGGTGTTGTTGGCGAAGCACGAGGGCAAGCTGCCCGATCTCGTCACGATCTCCTCACACCAGAAGGTCGGGGAGGGAATCGACACGATGCAGCGCTACGGCATCTCCCAGCTGCCCGTCGTGCGCGACGGCGAATGCGAGTCGCTCGCCGACGTCGTCGGCTCGCTGCAGGATCGCGCACTGCTCGAGCGCGTCTTCGTCAATCCCGATGTGCTTCACGAGGACGTCGCAGGCGCCATGCAGCCTCCGCTCGCCGCGGTCGAGACATCGGCGACGCTCGACGAGGTGTTCTCGACGCTGACCGGCGGCATGAACGCCGTCGTCGTCGCCCGCGAGGGCAAGCCGATCGGCGTGCTGACGCGCTCCGATCTCCTCGAGTTCCTCGCGCACCGCCGCTAGTAACAGTCTGTTACTAGGTCAGGCGGGATCCGTTGCGCTTGGCGCGCTCGCCGAGCTCGCGGGTCGCGATCAGCGCAGCTCGGGCGGCGTCGAGCAGGTCGGCCACGAGCTCGAGCCGCTGCTGCTCGGAGCGCAGCTCGAGCAGGCCCTGCTTGGCCTCGGGCGCGAGCTCGACCTGCGCCGCGAGCTCGAAGGCGAGCTGGGAGGAGTCCTCGTCGATCTCACCCGTCTCGGCCTCGGCGAGCGCAGCCAGCGCTCGAAACGAGCCGGCCGCACGCGCCGCCGTCTCCGGATCGGCGTTCGGCGGCGCCTCGTCGTCCACGGGCTCGACGATCGCAGTCATGAACGAACGCCCCTGGGTCAGCCGTTCGACGCGGAACCGCTCGAGGCCCTCGATGACGATGTTCAGCCGCCCGTCGTCGAAGCGCTCCAGCACGTCGGTGACGCGCGCGCGCGTGCCGAGCTCGCGCACGCCGTCCTCGTCGGCGAACACGAGACCGAACTCGCCCTCGTCCTCGATGCACTCGTTGATCAGCTCGCGGTAGCGCGGCTCGAAGATGTGCAACGGGATGCGCTCCGTCGGAAGCAGGACGACGCCCAGCGGGAAGAGCCCGATCTCGTCCACCGCCACAGGGTACGCGGCCCCGCGTACCATGGTCATGTGGCCACCGAGCGTCTCGAATCCCTGCTCCGCTCCGCGTTTCCGGACGCGGACGAGCTGCACGTCGAGGACCGCACCGGCGGCGGCGACCATTTCCAGGTGACCGTCACGAGCCCCCGGTTCGACGGGCTCGCGCTGCTCGATCAGCATCGCCTCGTCAACGAGGCGCTCGCTGACCCGTTGCGTGACGGCACCATCCACGAGCTGCGAATCAAGACGAGGGGGACGCAATGAGCGAGCTGTCCGACCGCATCAAGGACGTGATCGAGAACGAGCCGGTGGCCCTCTTCATGAAGGGCACGCCGCAGTTCGTCATGTGCGGCAACTCCGACCGTGCGCTCAAGGCGCTGCGCGAGGCCGGCGCACCCGTCACGACGGTCGACGTCCTCCCGGATCCCGCCATCCGGCAGGAGCTCTCCACGCTCTCGGGCTGGCCGACGATCCCTCAGCTCTTCGTCAAGGGGGAGCTGATCGGCGGCGCCGACATCGCGCAGGAGCTCTCAGAGTCCGGTGAGCTGACGCAGATCCTCGCGGACAAGCTCGGCGCGGACTACCGCGACGGGGCGGAAGAGCGCGTCGTGGACGTGCTCGCGGTTACTTCTTCGTGATGAAGGCGACGAGGGCGTCCAGCTGCGCCTTCGTCAGCGAGGTGCCGAACGTGGTCGGCATCAAGCCCTTCTGGTAGCCGGGCGCGATGAACGCGTTCGGCTTCACGATCGACTCGCGCACGAACGCGTCGAGCGCCATGTGCGCCTTCTTCGTGTCGGTCTCCGGCCTCGTATCGAGGTCGGGCCCGATCTTTCCGGTCGAGCCGGCCGGCGCGAACGTGTGACAGCTGCCGCAGCCGTTGGCGGCGAAGACGGACTTCCCCTCGGCGGCCGGCGACGCGGCCGCGGTCGTGGTAGGCACAGCGGCAGTGGTGGTGGTCGTGGGCGCGCTCGGCGTGGTCGCCGCCGAGCCGACGGTGACCGTGTGGGTGTTCTGCCCGGTGTAGTGGCCGATCGCCCAGCCGACGGCGCCGGCGGGAAGGAGCAGCGCGAAGAAGAGCACCCAGAGGAGGACCTCCCCGGTGGTGATGAGCGGGTTCGGTCGCCTCCGGCGCGCCACGGCGGGAACCTACCGGACCCCGGCCCAGCGCCACCCGATGGACGGAAGCGGAAGCGAGCGCTCCAGGGCCTCGCTGGCCGGGTCTTGCAGCCAGCGGTAGAAGTACGGGCGCCATTCGAGCGTCCGCTCGCGATACCGCGCCCGCAGGCCCTCGAGCAGCACCGCGTGCGGATGCAGGTCGGGATGCCTGAGGCGCCACTCGTCGAGCGAGGGCGGCCCGTACGGCTCCGCGCCGGCCTCGACGAGCTCGCGGTGGCGGCTCTCGTACCACTCCTGCGCCGCGGCGTCGATGAGATCCCACGCGAACTCGTCGACGACGAGCAATGGCGCCAGCGCCGCCACGCGGTCCAGGCCCTCGTCGAGTGGCCGCACGTGATGGAGCACGCGTCCGGCTACGACGGCATCGAACTCGTCCTGACAGCGGTGCCTGGCACCACTGCGCGGTGCCAGGCACCGGAAGTCGATGCGGCGGAAGTGCTCGCCTTCGGGCGCGCGCGGGTCGACGCCGAGCGCGTCGTAGCCCGCGTCGAGAAGCGCGGGCACGACGCCGCCCGCGTCGCCGCAGCCGATCTCGAGCACGCGACCCGGCGGCGGTGGTAGCTGCGACAGTACGAAAGTGGCGAAGTCGGACATGGAGGTGAGCGTCGCACAGGCGCGCCGCATCGCGGTGCGGTCGCAGCTGCTCGACGGTTCAGCGAAAAGCCTGCTCGACACCGTGCAGCGCCTCGGCTTCCTCCAGATCGACCCGATCTCGGCCGTCGCGCCGCCGCAGTACCTCGTCCCCTGGAGCCGGCTCGGCGCCTACGACGCCGCCGAGCTCGACCGACTGCTGTGGGAGGAGCGGAAGCTCGTCGAGTGGCGTGCGTTCATCTACCCGATCGAGGACCTGCCGCTGCTTCGCTCCCGCATGCGCGACCGCCCACTGAACAACAACGCGCTCGAGTGGCTCGCGGAGCATCGCTCCTTCCGCCGCTACGTCCTCCGCGAGCTCGAGCAGCGCGGGCCGCTGCTCTCGCGGGAGATCGAGACGCACACGAGCAGGAAGGAGGCCGACCGGCACGAGTGGTGGGGCGCGCGCCAGATGGGGCTGATGCTCGAGGTCCTCGCGGCGAAGGGCGAGGTCGCGGTCGTCGGACGGCGCGGCAAGCAGCGGCTCTGGGATCTCGCAGAGCGCTGGTATCCCGAGGCCGAGATCCCCTCCTGGGCCGACGCGAAGGCGCTCCTGGACGAGAAGCGCTTCCGCGCGCTCGGCGTCCGCCTCGAGAACGGCACATGGCTTGCGCATCCCGATGCGAGCGACGCACCGGTTCCCGCGCGCACGACCTTCCTTTCGCCGTTCGACCGGTTGATCCACGACCGCGCTCGCGCGGAAGCGCTGTGGGACTTCTTCTACCGGCTGGAGATGTACGTGCCGAAGGCGAAGCGCGAGTACGGCTATTACGTCCTGCCGATCCTGCGCGGCGACCGCATCGTCGGCCGGATCGA
>Ga0070698_100004846_pt1 | contig 14766 bp, 11 predicted proteins | sample KBSK1502metaG_FD_65477 | JGI IMG/M metagenome (GOLD analysis project Ga0070698, IMG submission 65477) | Corn, switchgrass and miscanthus rhizosphere microbial communities from Kellogg Biological Station, Michigan, USA - KBS K1-50-2 metaG | ecosystem: Host-associated > Plants > Roots >...
AAACATAGTATAGCTGTTTTTCGCATGAGGGGCAAGAAGCTCTCCATGCACCATAGCATAGGGAGCTTGACATTCTTATTGAGTACCTATACAATCAATTGTAATTTGAATTCAAACATGTAGTCAAGGATGTTCTAGTTTTTTCGGTGAATTAGAAGCAAAATATGGGCAAACTGTTAGAATCCCAGGAAATTGAAAATCTTTCTATACTTATAGAAGAAGCTACACGTTCCACTGAAGAAGGCGTCAAACGTTTTATAGAACCTAGTCTAGGTGCACTCCGGCGAGCTACCAGTAAACGTCATCATATTATATTTGGACGCCGTGGTTCTGGGAAGTCAAGCCTTTTACGCAAAGCGGCAGAAGACCTAACTATTGATCGCCGTCCAATTGCCTATGTTGATCTTGAGACATTTAAAGGACATACTTATCCAAATGTCCTGTTAAGCGTATTGATCAAATCATTCGAGGAATTTGCAGAATGGCTTGATACTGCTGCGGTAAATCCTGCCTATAAGACCTCTTTTTGGAAGAAACTTTTCGGATCTCAGCCAAAACGACCACCTTTTAACCGGAAAGAAGCTAGCGAACTCTCTTCAGCACTACGTAGGAAAGTAAAGGAACTTAATCAGCAACTTCATGTGGCAGATAATATCGAAACACATAGAACTACAAAAAACGATCAAGAAGAGGCGAATCAGGATGAAATAGGAGTACAAATAGGACTTAATCAGCTGGGGGTATCAAGTAAGTTTGTTGACTCCGCGAAGACAAATACCAGCGAAGAGATACAGGAGGCATTTTATCAGTCCAAAATTGACTTTCTTCATCGTCATATCCTTGAGTATCAACGGTTATTCAATCAAATCTCCAAACTGTCAGGTGGCGATGCTTATCTATTCCTAGATGATCTCTATCATATTCGGCGATCTGATCAGGCTAAAGTTATAGACTACTTTCATAGAATAGCTAAAGGGAACAATCTATGGCTGAAAATCGGTACGATACGTCACCGAACGCGATGGTATATCCATAGTGATCCTCCTATAGGAGTCAAACTTGGAGATGATGCAGATGAAATTGATTTAGATCTAACATTAGAAAAATATGCATCTGCCAAGGAGTTTCTGAAAAAGATTTTAATGGGCTTTATGCAAAGTTGTGGATCAATTTCGACAAAAGAAATTCTAGTCGATGAGGCAATGGATCGTTTAGTTCTAGCTAGCGGTGGCGTCGCACGGGATTTCTTGGGTATTTTCCGAAGATCAATTAATATTGCGCGTGAACGAGAACATAGGAAAAACAATAGAGGTCCAAAAATAGGAATTGAAGATGTAAATGCTGCTGCTGGCGAATATGATACAACAAAGAGAGAAGAGTTTAAAAAGGATACGCTCGATGATGGATCGGAATTGGAAGAGATGTTTCAGCAAATAGTTGTTTTTTGTACTGATCAAGTAAAAACTAATGTCTTTCTTCTTGATAAAGATTTAGCAGGAAAAAATGTAGAAAGTATACAGGAACTTGTAGATCTGCGACTTCTTCATAAAGTTAGAGATCGTGTAACAGTAAAAAGTGGGCAAGCCGGAAAAATATTTGAGGCGTATATGCTCGATGTTAGCCAATACACTGGATCTCGTAAGAGACGTGGCCTAGATATTATTGAATTTTGGCGACCTGATCATAGTGAAAAGCTACGTCGTACAACTCTTATCTATGATACGAGTGCTGCTAGCAAGACCAATTCATCTGCAAGTGCTGCTAGCAAGACCAATTCATCTGCAAGTGCTGCTAGCAAGACCAATTCATCTGCAAGTGCTGCTAGCAAAGCTGTACAAGGCAGTCTTTTTCCCTGAGTAACTACTCAGATACCCCCAGACCCTGGTGCTGCCAAGGTTTCGAGGCGATTCCATCCTAAATACAATCACGCTCATGATAATCGAGCGGATTGATAGCATCGGAGCGCCGATCCCGTTCCTGCCGACGCTCCTAGCAAGCCCACTACATTTTGTTCGCTTCATGTGTGAAATGTAGTGGCATCCCTTGCGGGTGCCAGGAGCTAACCCTGTGGATACTCAGTCCTATAATGTGAAGAGAGGGTACTCTAAGACATCTAACTATGTCTTACCACGTTCTCCCCCAGACAGAGAGAAGCACACCCCACGAACAAAATGGAACATACAAAGTGCGTATGTGTGATTACATGGTTTTCAAAGGAGAAGGAAGCGATGAAAAAGTTTATTACGGCTTTTGTATTGATGTTCATGGTTACAGTTCTGGTTGTAGCCTGCGGTGGCAGTTCTGGTAGCTCCGGCTCAGGCAGCAGTAGCTCCAGTAGTGGTAGTCCTAGTAGTCCTAGTAGTGGTAGCGGAAGTAATACAGTTCACATGACTTCAAATAATTTCGCACAGTCAAGCATTACCATCAGCAAGGGGAGTAGTATTACACTGGTCGATGATGTGACGGTCACCCATATTATTTCAAACGGTAGGTGGCAAAATAACACCCCGAAGCCTGCTACAGAATCTGGCGCACCAGTTGTAAGAAACGTGATGTTCAACTCCAGTGGTCAGAGTAAAACGATCGGGCCATTCAATACGGCCGGTACTTACCATTTTTACTGTAGTGTTCACGTAGGAATGAATCTGACTGTGACAGTTCAGTAAGCAGGGCAATTACCGGCGAGTAGCAAGAAGAGCAGGAAGAGGGCGATATCTCCCCGGTGCTTTGCCTACCTCATGATCATTCTTCCGCTCTTTCGTGTGTGGAGCCTTTCTTGATGCTGTAGATATAAACAACTGCTCTCACACAGTCCGTTTTTATATATGCTTAAAATAGCATGAAACATTTGAAGTGCCATCCTATTGGAGAAATGGCAAGCCAAACTATTTGGCTCATGTGCATCTTCATAATGTCCCCTTGACAATATTATGTGTACACATTATAATTTAAGAAAACATGGAAGAGCTTCAGTTCTCCAGAAAGGTAAGTTTATGAATCACAAAGAGAAGCGAGGACCAGGCCGTCCACGCAAACAAACACATCAGCAAAGGGTCGATTTTACTCTTCCGGAGAGAATCATAGCATCACTTGATACAATGTTAGACACGATGGGAATATCGAATCGGAGTGCTAAGGTCGCCGAGGCAATTGCTAGCTATCTCACTTTACAAGTCAAAGAAAAAGATAACCAGGAAGAACTAAATGAAGCTACGGCATATGGGCTTTTAGGCCGATTTCAGAATATTATTATCCGCTCTATCGAACGAATCGATATGAATACCATTACACCAGAAGAATGGCAGCAGATACGTGGTACAGGAGCTTTAGTAGGAAATGCACCAGTCTATGGTGCTTGGATGGTCACATGGACACCAATACAATATGCGGATGCTCCTTTTCCCTGGAAAGTGATGGTTGTAAAAAGCACTTCTCCTCTGACGGGTGAACCAGCTTTCATGACCACGCCAGCAAGAGGGGAAGTTCCTGTATACTTTCAGTGATAATGTATGTCTATTCTGTATCATAGCCATTCCCCTCAAATGGCGATGCCATATTGATTTTTGTGTAATGATGTGCAGCGAGAAGGCGTTAAACCCAGTCCAGACCTGGCTTCCGGGTTTTTCTGTTATGTACGATTACATAAAATTTGTAGGGCATCCAAGGCCCTATTCTTACATACAACTTGACATCCTACCTTTTTTGTTGATAACTTCTATATGTATTATCCGTTAAAAAGAGGAAACATGCAAGATTCACGAAAAACGCTAAGAGAATTTCTTATGATATATTCCTTATAGACGCTATTCTGGCTTTCCTTGCGGCTGTAATTGTATTGTTCGTCAATTTCTTTATCCTTCGCAGTAAACCAGGTATTGTTGAATTTGCATTTTTTATGGGAGCTTGTACAGTATTCGCTGTCATGGGTGGCTTGTTTTTATCCATATCCATACTCGCTCGGAGAATCATATAGAACTCGTGTTGACGATTTGTGAACAGAGGACGATCAACACAAAAGCGATTTTGGAATGTGGTCGTATTTGTTCGACATGGTAAGCTGGAACGAAGAGAGCTGTTTGATGCTTTTCTACACCGTCATTCGCAGTCTCAAGTTCAACAAGCTAACGACGGCGTCGTCAGCTCAAGGTGACAAAATACAACGGCTACAAATGCACGTGCGTATTGAAGAGGAGATCGCACGATGAATGTGCTACAGGCAGCGGAGCAAGTGTTGAGAGAAGCTGAGAAACCGCTCCATTACCAAGAGATTACAAAGCGTATGTTGCAACGGCAATTATGGACGACACAGGGGGAGACGCCAGATCAGACTGTTAATGCTAGGCTTGCCACTGATATCAAAGATTATGGCACATCCTCGCGCTTTCAACGTACTGGTGCAGGAACGTTTGCGCTGCGTCGGTGGGGATTGCCCGAATACCCTAGCACCAGACTCCCTAGCGATAGCACGGCAACCTCTCCAGTACTTTCGCCCGGTAGCGACAGCAGCCTATCCCAGCTCATGCCTAATCGCCAGACGCGCTCCTTTGCGGATGCTGCTGAGTACGTACTTGAGCAGTTTGGCAACAGAAAGCCCATGCACTACCGTGATATCACCGAGAAGGCACTGGAGTTGGGGCTCCTCAGAACTTCTGGACAAACCCCAGAGGCAACCCTCTCTGCCCGAATAGGCACTGAAATTGCCCGCCAGGAGCATAGAGGAGAGGTACCTCGCTTTGTGAGGCATGGAAAGGGAAGGGTTTCGCTCTCTCGGTGGGACGGGCAAGAGCAGCCTCGTGAACGAGCCAAACTGATTGAACAACACAATGACGAAGTAGCACGTGACCCCTGGATATATAGTCTCCTTGAATTGATGAAGCATGCAGAGGAACACCGACAGGCAAACGGGGAGTTCGATAAACGGATAGCTCTTATCGGTTACGACAACTCTATTGAGGTAAGTATCAGCACGTACCTCCAGCTTCACCCTACACAAAGAGGGGGAGCATCTTATCCAAATGAGCTAGTCAAGAAATGGCTCGCGAACTACCACAGTCTGCTCGACTTTTTCTTTGACGAGTTTATGAAGACTTTAGACCAGAAACCACCAGTTGCTAAACAAAATGTTATCTATTATCACAACCTTCGAAATGACCTCTATCATGAAGGCAAAAGCCTCGTACCTACTGAACGTGATATTAAAGACGCTCGTAAAGCTGCTCTCTACATATTCTCAACACTCTTCAAAGTCAAGGGAGAGGAACTCATACAAACCCTACCCCCACTGCACATGTGAACTACAAGGAAATTTAACTTACAGGGTAATGGAAATGACATATGCAAAGTCCTTTTGAAAGTAGGCGCGGCCATATTTCGCTTCAAGTACGAAGGACAATGTAGTTCTACCCATTGTGGCGCCCCCACCCGCAATCGCCAAGCGCCGTGCTCAACATCACGGCTTGCTTGTGAATATAGCGCGTTAGCCGCCAGTTGCCGCCCGCACCCTCGCGCTTGATGGTGTTGACATACACACAGAACGGTTTTATTATAGTTGAGCATCATAAACGGGGAGTAAAAGCATGTCGAGCGCATCTACAACACTGAGCACGTCTGTACTGAAGAAGGCGATTGATCGCTATTATAAAGAACTTCAGGACTACAAAGGCCGAGCGGATTATGAACTCGCTGTCAGAACAGCGTTCCTCAACCTCCTTGGTGAGGCTGCCCGCCAAGTGAAGTGGATGCTCATACCAGAACAGACGATAGAAGGCGGCATCCGGCCAGATGGCGTACTGCGCGATAGTTTCGACCTCAAGCGTGGTTTTTGGGAAGCCAAAGGGCCGCAGAGCGACCTAGACAAAGAGATTGCCAAGAAGATCGCGACTGGCTACCCACTGACCAACACGATTTTTGAGAATACGAAGCGGGCGGTGTTGTATCAAAATAAAAAGCGTGCCTTCACTTTCGACCTGCATAACCCACAAGAAGTTGGCGATCTCCTTGCCCAGTTCTTCACCTATACAGAACCGGATATTGCCTCCTTTGAGGCAGCGGTGCAGGAGTTTAAGGAACGTGTGCCCGAACTTGCGCGGGCGCTGTTGGCGATCATTGAGCGAGAATACAAGGTCAACAAGAAATTCATTGCAGCCTTTGATGCCTTCGCCGAACTCTGTCGTCAGTCGCTTGACCCGAAGATCAGTACGGATGTCATCAACGAGATGCTTGTCCAGCACCTCTTGACCGAACGCCTCTTCAGCACCGTTTTCGACAACCCCGATTTTATTCGGCGCAATGCGATTGCCGCCGAGATCGAGAAAGTCATCGATGCCCTGACCAGCCGCTCCTTTAACCGCCACGAATTCCTCAAGAACCTTGACCGCTTCTACATAGCAATCGAAGCCGCCGCCAGGAGCATCGATGGCTGGTCAGAGCGCCAGCACTTCCTGGCTACTGTCTACGAACGCTTCTTCCAAGGCTACTCGGTCAAGCGTGCTGATACCTATGGCATCGTCTATACGCCACAAGAGATCGTGGATTTTATGTGTGCCAGCGTGGATATAGTGCTGCGCGGCGAGTTCAAAACTTCGATAGAGGAACCTGCTGTGCAGATCATCGATCCCAGCGTCGGCACGGGTAGCTACATCGTCAACCTGCTGCACCGCATCCCTACCCATCGTCTGAAGTACAAGTACGAACATGACCTCTTCTGCAACGAGATCATGCTACTGCCGTACTATATCGCCTCGCTCAACATCGAGCACGAGTATTATAGTCGTGTAGGTGAGTACCAATCTTTCGAGGGCATCTGTTTTGCAGATACACTGGAACTGGCAGAAGGGCAGCAGTTGTCGATGTTCGTCGAGGAGAACACTGAACGCATTCAGCGCGAAAAAGATGCGCAGATCATGGTCGTGATCGGCAACCCGCCGTATAACGCCTGGCAGAAGAATGAAAATGATAACAATAAGAATCGCCGGTCTCCAGTGATTGATGAAAGAGTTCAGAAAACGTATGCAAGGGACTCAAAGGCCTCGAACAAAAATGCTTTATCAGATATGTATGTGAAATTCTTTCGCTGGGCTGTTGATCGCTTACAAGGCTGTGATGGTATCGTATGCTTTGTCTCGAATAACTCATTTATTGACCAGATAGCTTTTGATGGCATGCGCAAGAATTTTTTACAGGACTTCACACAGATCTATCACCTGGATTTACACGGCAATGTACGCAAGAATCCGAAGCTATCAGGTACGACACATAATGTCTTCGGCATTCAAGTGGGTGTTGGCATCACAATAGCAATCCGCTCTTCTCAGCATCAGACAAAAAACATTTATTACTATCGTGTACCCGAATACTGGCGCAAGACAGAGAAGCTTGCTTTTCTTGCCGATAGGCAAAGCCTCAGAAAAATTGAATGGGAGACGTTAGAACCTGATGAGGATTATACCTGGATAACAGGGGGTATGCATGCAGAATTTAAGACATTTCTCCCTCTAGGAACAAAAGAGGCAAAATCTCAACGAGCCATAGAAGTTCAAACAATTTTTAGGAATTACAGTGGTGGAGCGAAGACGAATCGTGATGAGTGGACATATGACTTTGATAAAGGTCAATTGACAAGCAAGATTCAGCGGTTTATTGATACGTACAATAATGAAGTTGATCGCTGGCGGAGGCGCGGAAATGCCAACATTGCAGTTGATGATTTCGTAACATCGGATGAGACCAGGATCAAGTGGAGCAGTGGATTAAAGTTCGAACTTTTACGTAGTCAATACATAGAATTCTCGAGAGGAAGAATACGAACTTCCCTTTACCGCCCATTCTGTAAGCAGCGGATATATTTTGATCGTGCGCTCATAGAAAGAGTTTACCAATTACCACAAATTTACCCCATCGCGGCAGCTGCGAACACGGTAATTTGTATGACTGGTATAGGTGCAGATCACCAAACCTTTTTCGCTACCGATGTTATTGTTGATGTTAAGTGTGGTATAAGTGGTAATTCAACAATTCAATGCTTTCCTTTCTACACCTATACCGAAGACGGCAGCAACCGCCGCGAAAACATCACCGATTGGGCGCTCTCCCAAGTCCAGACGAAATATGGCTCTGAAGTGACGAGGTGGGATATCTTCCACTATATCTATGCCATGCTGCATCACCCGCAGTACCGCGAACGCTATGCCGAAAACCTTAAGCACGATCTGCCACATATCCCCTTGTTGCATCGCAAGGAGGCGTTCTTGAGCTGTGTACGCATTGGCAGGCAATTGATGGATATGCACCTGGGTTATGAGCAAGCCAAGGAATACCCGCTCAAGTGGATAGAGAACAGGGATGTGCCTTTCTCTTGGCGTGTGGAGAAGATGAAGCTGACACCAGACAAGACGGCTATGATCGTCAATGAGAGCCTGACGCTTTCTGGTATACCGCAAGAGTGCTTCCAGTACCGGCTCGGCAATCGCTCTGCCCTTGACTGGGTGATCGACCAGTACCAAGTTAGCGAGGATAAGCGCAGTAGGATTGTGAGCGACCCGAACAATCTAGATGACGAAGAGTACATCGTGCGCTTGGTTGGGAAAGTGATAACGGTCAGTATGGAGACTGTGCGGCTGGTCGATGAGTTATCGCAGACCGTGAAGATGGAAGATTGGATGAGTGAGACAGTTGAAGAGAACTGATAGAGGGGCTTCAGATGAATAAAATAATGGATGTAAAGGTATGAGTGAAGAAAACTTTAAGGTACGTACTCCTTGGTTTCGTCCCTATTCAGAGGTTCGGATGCTTCTTACGTTGCTACAAGGCGTATCTAAAGCAGCAGTTAGAAGTATGGCCTCAGCTATCGAGGAACAAACAGGAACTCCTCAGAACCCTGTCGATTGGTCTGATCCTGATAAGTGGATTAGTGAGCGTCTACAGGGCAATGATGCACAACTCGCTCACCATATTTGGCAAGATAGTCATCATTCAGTCAGCCCGCGTTATATCGCCGGTGCGCTCCTCCTTATGCACAATTATGCGTTGCTTGTACCTGATGAAATGGGCATCTATCACATCTCTGAACGCGGAAGACTTTTCTTAGAGAATGATCCCCAGACTCTCCGTGAGATCGATGATGCGGAAGGGATACTGCAATTGCTCACTATTCTGGCGACGAAAAGTCAGGCAAAACGCAGCGATCTTTTACCTGAATGGGGCGATTTTCTCCATGCACGCTCAAAATTTGGCACAGAAGTCACCATTAAAGATACACTTCGGCGGCGGCTTGTGAATGTCGTTGAGCGTCGCCTCGCGCTGCGCATGGGCAATTCGTATCAGATTAGTCCAGAAGGTCTCGCCTATATCACGAGCGGCTCCAGCGAAGAGGCCAAAATCGCTCTCCAAGAAGTGAACCCGAAACGAGAAGTCTTGCTTTCAGTCGAAGCATATAATGATCAAAAAAGAAAAGAACTCCGCGAGTACTTAAAGAGTATGCATCCCTATCGTTTTGAGCAGCTTGTCCGTGATTTATTGGAAGCGATGGGATATGAAGATGTGACGGTTACGAGGGCCAGTGGTGATTATGGGGTCGATGTTGTGGCAACGGTTCAATTTGGTATTACGACGATTACCGAAGTCGTCCAAGTTAAACGACGCCAGGAGAGTATCCAACGGCCTATTTTAGATCAGTTACGTGGTGCATTACCCTATTATAAAGCACTTCGTGGCACCATCATTACGCTAGGGACTTTTAGCACAGGTTGTATCAATGCAGCCTTGTATGTCGGTGCGGCTCCAATAGGTCTGATTGATGGCGAGAAACTTCTTGATCTGCTTATCAAATATAATATCGGTATCAAAAAACGCTCCATCAGCCTCTATGAGATTGATGAGGAATATTTGAGAGCATCAGATACGTTGCAGGAGGCTGAGAATTCTTTAACTGAAGAACTGGTCTGAATAGAAACATTTTTCAAACGCCGATGCTAGATTACTTCTGTCTATAACATGTTATGAAAAGTGGAGTTGGTAGGCTTTATCTGTTTGCCCTTTTAATAGTTACAAGAATCTCAAAAGTACATTTTGCTCTAGTGAGAGACTGAACATGAGTGAAATCAATTTAAATGCTGCAAAGAAATTCGATAGCGAAAGACAGTTCAAGCTAGAAAAGGTACGGATCAGGTTTCCAGAAATGTTTATTCCAGGAGGCCCTCCTGAAGAGCATCTCTTTGAAATTTGCCCTTTCCTGTTCGACAAGCCACAAACATTCTACCATGAAGGTGTTTTCGAGAACACACTTAAGTACCTAACAGACTATTACAATCAATATGACAGCAGTATGGTTGACCACTTCAGCTATGTAGCTGAAAGCTGGAGAACAGGAGCATTAAATACCGAGCAACTTTCTAAATCTATTGAATTCACTGTAACAGATCACCTAAATCGGGAAGCTAGAATACAGGAGTATTGGTGTCTTTGGTATCAGAACTTGGTTGAAACTTGTCTGAAAAACCTTTGTAGCCCGCTTATTTGGACAATTTTGCAATCCGAGGGCAAGAACATTAATCTAGAGAATGATATGCCCTATATGTCTAATCGAGCAGATGTTCTTAATAAACAGCTCTCATTGCAGATAATCACCAAAGATTTTAATGCTACCGTTCGTAATGGTTGTGCTCATGGAGGTGTCAGCTTACTTGAGAACCAAATAATACAATTTCATGGCGTCAGAGGAAGTAAGGAAGACTGGACTGAAGATGAGTTTTTATCTCATATTCACGGTATATTGGATGTATGCAACGCCCTAATCTTTGCCACTACCGTCTTTATTTTTCGCAACTGGGCTCAACTTGCTAGTATTTTTTCGTATCATGCCCTACCTGCGAATCAACGAGAGAAGTTCTTTTTGGCAGATGCTAGTACACCTGCTATTGAGGTGAAAGAAGCAGGACTGAAATCGGTAATAGGCTCAAAGCTCCAAGCAACAGTACATGCTACAGATCAAGCTTTTACACGCGAAGAGCTAATATTTGACTCTCTTGCCATTTTACAACGTATTGCTCGTTTCTATCCCGATGCAGATACGGTTTTTCTTGGTCTTAAAGGCCCCCGCCATTTGGCGTCATGGATAAGAGTACCTATGCCAGCACTTCATGAATGGGCTAATGGAGTTATAAGTGTTGAGCGGCTATTCACATCATCTGATGCCGAATTGATGATTCCACAATTTAAACAGTTTCCTCTTGCTAGAAGAGCAGCCGTAATTAGGCGTGGTCTAGGCCATGGAATATTTAAGTTCAAGTACGAAATGAGAAAAGCAAAGCAGTTAAAAACTCGCCCTTGGGACATTTTGGAGATACAAGATAAAAGTATTGGCCTTGCGAAGCGACTAGATGTTACATTGCTCATTCAAGACGGCCTTTCCAAGCGTGAGATAGAATCTCTATTGATTGAAGCCACAAATTATGTGCGAGAGAAAAGGTATCGTACTGAAGAAAAACAGGGGTTTAAACGTTCCTATAGAAAGTATACGGCTAACCGTCCTGCTGGCTATGTTTGGCTCACTCTTTTCACAAAGGAAAAAAGACCATCGGATATGAGGCCTAATGAAGCGTTTTCTTACTACGTTTGCCGTACAGAATGGTTTGATGACGAGCTAAGAAATAAAGGACTTACTCCAATACTACATTTACCAGATCGCGTAGGACAATCACAAATTACCGTTGAATGGGCATCCCGCTACTTATCTTAAAATACTACATGTTTATCGGAACAGGGCATAAGGTATCTTATCGACGCTTGCGTGTTGCTAATAGCAACTATGACCAAGACGATATAATATCAGATCGTAGACCTGAAAACAGATTCCTAGGTGTGGTAAAATTCAGCAGTACATGCAACATACATTTCATGCTAATGGACCAGAGAGTTGTCATTAGTATAGACCAGTGGTCCCGAGATGTATTTTTAGGTTAGTGGTCGTTGAGAGATTAGAAAAAGGGATAGAGGGCAAGAAAAAGGGATAGCCGTTACATTTAAGGACATAAAGAATACTATATTGTGTTCTTACGAGATTGATATGTGCTTTACCTGAAAGGATGCTCTCAATGCGGCCCAGCCTTTTTGTTCGATGCTTGCTGTTTATTAGCTCGTACTTTCCTCTTGCTCTCATTTTTTGCTTTGTTCTTTTTGACAAACAGCGGAGCTGGGCGTTAGTAGCCTTGCTTGTCGGATTAACGGGCCTTATAGGCTTAGCTCTGTACTTTGGAGTCTTTGCACGGAGGAAACCTGTGTTTCATGAGAAGGTAACCGGATTCCAAAGGCGCGATGGAGATATTATGAGTTACATTGCGAGTTATCTTATCCCTTTTGTGACCTTTTCGTTGGTTGGATGGCAGCAAATTGCCACATTGGGTGTGTTTATACTTGTGTTGTCTGTCCTATATGTAACATCCAACATGATCTACATCAATCCAGTACTTAGTTTCATAGGCTATCACCTCTATGAGGTCACCTTGGAAAATAGTGAGCTATCTCACTATCTCATTACACGTCACAAGGTTGTGAGAGGAAGAACAATTTGTGTTGTCAGAATAGGTGAAGAAGCTTTTTTAGAAGTGAGGAAATTGGCTCGATGTCAGAAGTGAGCGCGGAGCATGTTGATGTTCTTAATGATATTTTTACGCTTGATCTACGTTCCTGTGATGTGGCGATCTGTCTTGCTTCAATACAACAAGGAGAAGCCATTCCAATTTTTGTGAGATTAGACCTATCACTGGGTTTGACGCAGACATTTCGTGAAGTTGTTTCCTTGCTCACTGAAGATTATAGAAAAGAATGGCAAAAACACAACATTCTTTTGCGCTACTATGCTCCTGAAAGTAAACCAGATGATTATGAAATCGAGCTTTTAGATTTAACCCAATATAATACGATTTCCAAGCAGATAGAGCCATTAGTATCGTTTCAAGACTTGGGAGTATTCGAGGAAGAGGAAGAGTTTATTGCTAATTTGCGTTTCTATTGCATCATTGTTAAGCCGCCAAATAATGAGCCGATTTATTTCTACCGCTCATATACACATAAGAAGATGTTGAGTAAATCGTCATTTTTTGCTATATGGCGTGGTCAGCATGAGTATGATCGTGTTAAGGTGCCAATATTTCTTTGATGCCATACCGAATTTTGTGTAATGGCGTAAAGCGAGAAGGCGTTAAAGTCAGTCCAGACCTAGCTTTCGGGCTCTTCTCCTATGTATCGTTACACAAAATTCGGTATGGCATCATTTCTTTTCGACAAATATATCGATTGTATGAGCTGTGGTAATAATATGTTCATTCTCCAGAAAGAAAACTTTCAGCGCATATTCCATTTCTTGGAAGAGGTTGAGAAGGTAGCTAAGCAAACGCTGGCTCAAATTAAATTAAATCTACCTATCGCTAACTTTGATCAGTTCGCCGAAGCCTGTAAGAGGAATCCGAATAAATTACGAAAGCTGAAAAATATTGCGAAGCAACCTTACTTGGATAGAGTTACTATGGATGATATCAAAAAAGTCATCCAAATGCATAATCTGAAGATACCTATTATTACTACGAGGGGCGGCAAGGAAATGATAGTTTATGAACAATCAGAACCATGGGAGATCCTGAAGCTGCTCGATGATGACTATCTTAGGTCAGTGATGACTTCTCAGAACTACGAAGTGACAGGAAAACGTGTAAGATAATTCATTTAGAAATTTTGGCAGGTGTGGTTATGTTCATGTTGGTAAAGGATGTTTTGTGTACGCTGGAATACACGGGTTAAGGAAGGAATGGCTTGATGGGTCGCTTGGTAGACAATGTGGTTTTTGTCGTATCTTTGGAAAATATCAGCGAGGCGTTCATCAAATGAAATGTGTAAGCCGGTTGGTCCAGTGAGCAAGTCACAGTACGTCAGGGCGTCTGCCACTGGTGAATACTCACGTGGTATCTTATCGAGTTCCGTTGCTAGCCTCCGTAATTGGGCTTCAACTTGTGCCTCGAAGTGATATGCGATGAGTGATGCCAGCCGTTCTTGACCGTGGAATAAGAGGTAGTATGCTCCATCAAGCGGATGGAATCCAGTAACCTTGAGTGAGGGAGCGTAGCCGATATCGTGCAGGTATGCTGCCGCAATGAGGAGTGAACGGTCTTCTTCGGTCAATGCTTTCCCTACCTGTTGTGCTCGTGCTACAACACCCTGGGTATGTAACCACCTATCGCCGAGTGGTAAGAGGAATGAGGCTGCTTGTACTGCTGCCCACTCCATGATGCTTGTGTTTGTTCTCATGTTATTGCTCCCTTTGATACCCTGTTACAGGTTTTCCCACAGGCTGATAAGGACACGAGCCTCGATTCCTTCGAGTCGCGCTATTTCGTCCTGACCGTCCATGCTGCTCACTTTCACATGTATCTGATCGGGACTAATGCCTAACCCCTCGGCAATATTACCCTGCATCTCTGGCAGGCGCTTTTTCATGCGGGGCTGTTCGCCGCTTAGGATGGTGACATCGATAGTGCCTACGACGAGCTGCTTTGGTTCAAGGAGGCGTCGGCGCAGTTCCGGCAGGTATTCAATTGATCGCACCCCTGCTTCTCCCTTGTCCGGGAACCAGTCATCAATGTCTCCTGTATTGGTAGCTCCGGCCAAGGCCATGACGATGGCATGAGCGACAACGTCACCATCGCTTCTCTTCGTATTCGGCCCCTTTGGAAAGTTTTCAAAAGCAATGCCAGCCAGGACGAGCGTTCGTCCTTCTGT
>Ga0070698_100004847_pt1 | contig 14766 bp, 11 predicted proteins | sample KBSK1502metaG_FD_65477 | JGI IMG/M metagenome (GOLD analysis project Ga0070698, IMG submission 65477) | Corn, switchgrass and miscanthus rhizosphere microbial communities from Kellogg Biological Station, Michigan, USA - KBS K1-50-2 metaG | ecosystem: Host-associated > Plants > Roots >...
CTAGCCTGCCAGCTTCCTTATTGACCCGAGGCCTTCCAGTTGTTTCGTCTCGCCTGTATGTTATCGAAAGCGCCTTGAGGAAGCGGTTCATCCCAACTTCTTTGCTCATCGGGGCAGTTGCAAATCCTTGCCTGCCCGGAAAACCTTCAAAAATCACAAGAGTGTCCGCGACTAAGTCAATCAGCTGCATATCGTGCTCTATGATTATCGCAGATTTCCCCTGCGCCCTTACAAAGCGCTGAAGGAACTTGGCTATCGCTATTCTATCCTCTGCGTCGAGAAAGGCAGAAGGCTCGTCAAGGGCGTAGATGTCGGCCTCGCGCAATAGTGAGGCGGTAACCGCGACTTTTTGCAGCTCCCCGCCGCTGAGAGTCCTGACATTCTTTTCATACAGCTTTTTTACTCCCATTGGGATAATTATTTGATCTTCAATACTCGAGCCTTCGATCGGATTCTGGTATGCAGTATAAAGCAGCGATCTGACATCGCCATCAAAATCCTGGTTTAGGTACTGCGGTTTGTATGAAATCTTTGCCTCCATGTCTATGCTCCCAGAATCCGGCTTGTCAACTCCGGCAAGCATTCTCATAAACGTCGTCTTGCCAAGCGCGTTGGCTCCCACGACACCGACAATCTCTCCTTTGCGAACCTTTCCTGAAGATACGGAAAGAGCAAATGACGGAAAAGATTTCTGTAGGTCTGAATAGCTGGCGACGGGAATATCGAGTATCACGTCATCTATTGCCGAAAAGACATCGAACTTGAAGGCCTTATCGCGGAACCTAACATTCTCTGCTGGCAGAAAGCCTTCCAAAAAGGCGTTGATTCCCACTTTTGTACTTTGGAGAGTCGAGACGATTCCGTAGGCGCCAGGCTCGCCGTAAAGGATGTGGACATAGTCTGAGAGGTAATCTAGGAGAGTCATATCATGTTCTACCACCATGACGCTCTTGCCCGCTTCCGCAAGCTCTTTCATTACCTTGGCAACTGCCAGCCTCTGGTAAACATCGTTATACGAAGAAGGTTCGTCAAAAAAGTAGTATTCTGCATCCTTGGCCGCAGCTACTGCGACTGCCAGCCTCTGCAGCTCGCCTCCACTCAGCTGTGCAATATCGCGGTCAAGTATGGCTTCAAGTCCAAGCTGGAGGACTAGTTTGTCTGAGACTTTGCGCTCGTCATATTTCTTGAGCAACTCCTTTGGAGTGCCCTTGAACGCCTTTGGAATCATGAATACAAGTTGGGGTTTGATGCTTGCGCGCATTGTCCCCGAAGCTATCTTTTCAAAATGGGACTTGAGCTCTGTTCCCTGGAAATATTTCAAGACCTGGTCCCACGACACGTCTGAGTCATACTTGCCGAGGTTTGGCTTTAGACTACCTGAAAGGACATTGACGATTGTGGACTTGCCCATTCCGTTCCTTCCGACCAACCCCACCACACTACCCCGCCTTGGAGCTGGCAGCCGGTAAAAGCGAAATGAATTGATGCCGTACTGATGGATCTTGTCCTGAGAAAGCTCACGAGCAAGGTTTACAATCACAATAGCATCGAAAGGGCATTTCTTGATGCAAATTCCGCAGCCTGTGCAGAGGTCTTCTGATATGACGGCCTTGCCGTCTTCCGGCCTCTGGATTATGCATTCGCCGCCAGTCTTGTTTACTGGGCAGTAGACGATGCACTCTAGCCCGCACTTTCTTGGCTGGCAGAGCTCCTCGTCAAGTACAGCAACCCTATGAGTATTTTCTGCTTCAGAATTGCCCAATTACGTGTAAATTTTGCAATAATGCGTTATATAGATACCGATGCTGATATCTGCCGGAGGGAACGAGACTGTCAGTTTATTCGAGAGGCAACAAACGCAGTCCCGAATGACACCGCACTGCCTATTATCATCACGAATCCGACATTTGCCCAGTTGACATATGGGAACTGTATTACTGGCAGACCAACGGTGCTCAACACGAATAGACCCGACGCCGCTAGAAGTATACCTGCAAATATCAGCCCAAATACCTTGAACATCTGAAATTTCGATTCTAAAATCCAATAAGACCATCTAAGCTAAGAACAGTTGATCTCAGGCACTACACTTTTTTATCCTGTTCTCGTCCCCTTGAAAACAGTTTGCTCTGCGACTCGATCGAGTTGTCGCACAAGGATGTCTCATTCGAACAACACCATGGAAATTGAGCGGGTCGCAAGATTAAATTAGCCCTCTCGACAACGCTTGGGTAAGCCGGTCATAGCGGCAGGGTGCGACCCGGTCCCATTCCGAACCCGGAAGTCAAACCTGCTGTCGCTGCTGTGTTACTGACCTGCGTGAGCGGTTGGGAAGCAGCAGTGCTGGCACCTTTTACTTGACATTTTCTCCAAGGTGAATTGCCTTTATCAGCTTCCTGACGTCTTGGCCGATGCGGTCGAAAATACTAAATGCTGAGGCCACACCCTCGGGATCCCACGCCCTGGTTTCAATGATGCAGCAATAGTTTGATGCTTTCAGGGTTATCCTTTTCACTTCTTCTTTCATGATTGATTTTGAAAATTCTTCTGACAGTGCGTTGTCTTTTGCCAGAATGGTGGCAACGACACCACCACTCCATCCGAGCCGGGTAACCTTGCCTGCAAGAAGGTTATAGTACGGTCCGGCGTCTAAGAGCTTGTGCGCATTGTCGTCTGCCTCGATGATAAAATCATTTTCAACAATGCAATAGATGTTAAAGAATGGGCCCATCCTGACCACCTCTTCGATACCTATGTAGTCGATATTTCCACTCAACATTCTGATAAAGCCGTCCCTGTTTGAAAGCCAGCGTTCAAAGTACGGCCTTTTGACAGGATGAACATCCAGGTCCATATTGCCTATTCTTGAGCTATAGCCTTTCTCCTGAAGGGAGCCAACCAGTTCTTGTAGCTCAAAGATAGGCATCCATCATCACGGCTGCTGCGGCTTTTCGTCTTCAGTCAAGAGCTTGACAAGTGTCCTTACGCCAAAGCCTGTGGCTCCCTTTGGATTATAGCTTTTCTCAAAGGTGCCATCTTGGGTCCAAGCCGTTCCAGCAATGTCGATGTGTGTCCAGGGGACGCTGTCAACAAAATTGGAAAGAAATGCCGCGGCCGTGATAGCGCCGCCAGGCTTGCCGCCGATGTTTCTAATGTCGGCAAATGTGCTTTTGATTTGCTCGTGGAATTCCTCGTACAGCGGTAGCTCCCACATCTTTTCCCCAGTCTTGTCCGATACCTTGCGCAGCCTGTCTGTTAGTTGCTTGTTTGTCCCTACTAGCGCGGCAACGTTTGAGCCAAGTGCGACTATGGCTGCCCCTGTCAGGGTCGCGAGATCAACTACGGCTTTGGGAGAGTAATTCGATATTCCATATGCGAGCGCGTCTGCAAGTATCATCCGGCCCTCTGCATCTGTGTTAAGAACCTCAACCGTTTTGCCATTGTACATCTTTATGATGTCGCCAGGGCGGTACGATGTCGAAGATGGCATATTCTCCACTGACGGCACGATCGCGACAATGTTTACTGCAAGTTTCAGCGAAGCGGCGGCGCGCATGACTGCGAGCACGGTGCATCCGCCGCACTTGTCAAACTTCATTTCATCCATTTTTTCACTCGGCTTTATCGAGATGCCGCCAGTGTCAAATGTAACTGCCTTTCCTACAAGCAGGTACGGTTTCTGATCGCTTGTGGCACCATTATACTCCAAAATGATAAGTTTTGGGGGATTGTTGCTCCCTTTGCCCACTGCGACGATCCCGCCCATTCCCATATTTTCCAACTCGTACCTGTCGATAATACGGGATTTTATGCCGGTATCCTGGGCAAGCGAGCTTGCAATGCCCGCCAGCTGCGCCGGCGAGCAGTCGTTTGGGGGCATGTTGCAAATATCGCGGCAGAAATTAACCGCTTCAACCACAAGGCTTGTCCTCTCTGCAATAGACTGGAACTTTGGCGAATCAGAATTGATAAGGATGGTTACTTCTTGTACCTTAGCAGGAGGATCCCCGCTGCTGTCAGCTGCTTTGTACTTGTCAAATGAGTATAGCGCAAGTGATGCCCCCTCTGTCATGGCCTCTATCAGCCCCTCGTCAAGATTAGAGAATTGGAGAATCGAAAACTCCTTGACTCCCAGCTCCTTTGCTTTCTGCGCGGCTTTGCCTGCGCAAATCCTTGCACCTTCGTCAGCGAATTTTTCGCGCTTGCCCAGGCCGAGAAGCATTAACTTTTTCATGGGCCCTTTCCCAAGTGTGTATACCAGCACACTGGAGCCAAATGTCCCCCGGAACTCTTTGGTCTCAAGAGACTCCCTGATGGAGGCGAAAACCGCTGGATCCAATTCCTTTGACTGCGAAAAATCATGCTCTCCATCAAAAACGCCAATCACAAGCAGGGATGTCTGCTTCTGGTCTATCTTTGCCTTTTCAACTTTGACCTGAACCATAATGTATTCACAAAAGAAGGAACTTTATTTTAAGTTTAGAAGCTGGAACCTCTGGCCACAGCCGCAGACCAGAGAACAGCTATAAATAGTCAGAAAATGAAATAACTGCTCAGATCATGGCCTCGGGAAAATACTTTAACAAAGGCGTCAAGGCGCTAGATTCTCCGCATGTTGGTCACGTAGTAAGGGAAACATCAGACAAGATAATAGTCTTCGGCGAAGGAGACGACAGATACGATATCCCAAAGTCAGAGATAAGATTTGCAGCAGCCAACGTACTGATAGACATGCGCTTTCACGAAATCGTGAAAAAGTACAAGGTTAGCAGGGAGGAGCCGCTGCCTACTGACTCTGCACCAGAGGGTGCAGACATGGCGGAGACAGTCGATCTGGCGACTTATGAGGGCAGGTACCCAAAATCGCTCTTTAACAAGGGGGTCAGAACGCAGGACGAGGAGCATGTCGGACACGTAATGATGGAGGCGAAAAACAAGATTGTAGTATATGGCCACTATGACTGGAGATTTGACATACCCAAATCCAAAATAATTGCAGTAGGCAGAAACGTGATTATCGGAGTGGATTACAACGACATTTTCAAGTACAAGGTGGACAGGAAAGCAGACCTTCCCGGCGGCATACCTGTGAAAAAGCTGGCTGACAATCAGTAGCCGCCATTTCTAATTCTAAAGATTAGAAACGAAAAGTTGCTCCGTGGCTCAGGAGCTTTGCAATTCTCTTCAGGATGTTTGTCGAAGTAAAACACGACATTTTTTCATCTGTGTACTCACATGCGACAGCACCTTCACGGTAGCTCTGAGTACTAGGTCCAGCGACAAGCCCAAACGCGATTTCCTTTACCACTTGCGGCAGTCCAGACCGGGCTCCGTATGCTCCATTCTTGTTAACAAGCCAGAACATCTTCGTTGAGTCGTACCCGGGCGGAAAAATAACGTTCTTGGCTTGCTTTGCGTCCTGCGAATAATAGTGACCTGCGATCCTTATCCACCCTCTTGACAGAATGCCCACTCCTTTGGCGAACTTTGTGCAGGAGTAGCACTTGTCGTCATATATCAATAGCGGCCGGTTGAACAGCGACGATATTGACGACATGTCTATAGTTCGTGTCAGAACCTATTAAATCTTGGTCATGCAGGTTTTGAAGCATAAGTGAGTTCAGTTCTAACCAACCATCAGCGCTTCATACACAGCTAGCTTTTTATCTTGCTCTGAAGAGCTTTTTCCTGTCGCATCTTTCGCGGAGAGTATGAAGATTGGGTTTTAACATGCGTTACCTCGACCTCAAGAGAAGGATAAGAGATGTCCGGATGTGGGCAATACAAGGGATTGCCGAGGCAGGCTCTGGGCATCCTGGTGCTTCGTTCTCTGCGGCCGAAATCATGGGGACTCTGTATTTCAGAAGGATGAAGCATGAGCCGTCCAACCCAAAGTGGGGCGACCGCGATTATTTCATCAATTCAAAGGCGCACTCTGCCCCCGGCTTTTATTCCACGCTTGCAATGGCTGGATATTTTCCTCCCGAGGAGCTAAGAACCCTTCGCAAACTTGGGTCTAGATTGCAGGGACACCCGGTCAGATTTTCTGAGCGGCAGAAGGATCACAGTGTCCCCGGGGTAGAGTACTCTGGAGGCTCTGAAGGGATCGGGCTTTCGGTTGGGATAGGCATCGCTCTTGCAAAAAGGCTCGATGACAAGGAGAACCGAGTCTACGTGCTGATAGGTGACGGTGAATCAAACGAAGGCCAAATCTGGGAGGCTTCGATGGCGGCCGGCAAATTCAAGCTGGACAACCTTGTTGCCATACTTGATAGGAACAGGATTCAGCAGGATGGGTTTACTGAAGACATTATGCCCCTTGATCCTACAAAGGACAAGTGGACCGCATTTAACTGGCAGGTCTTTGAAGTTGACGGGCACCGCGTTGAGCAGCTGGTTGACGCGCTTAACAGGGCGGCCCAAATTCACGATAAGCCCGTTATGATAGTGGCCAACACGGTCAAGGGCAACGGCATACGCCACATGGCAAACAATCCCCAGTGGCACGGAAAGGCACCGCCTCGAAAGCATACGCCGATACTGCTTGAAGAGCTTGAAAGCGAGATGCTTATTGCTCCGTCTATTATTGCCGGCGAACGCGAGAACTATGAGGACAAGATAAGAAAGGTAGAGCGCGAAGGCGTTGAAATGATCCACCTTGACGTAATGGACGGCAGGTTCGTTCCAAACACCACGTTCTTCGCCGACACTATAAAAAAACTCAGGCGGCTGACCAGCTTGCCTTTCGACGCTCACTTGATGATAGAGCGGCCGCTTGAACAGGTGCAGGAGTATATTGACGCAAGGTGTGACATTATCACGGTGCACGCCGAAGCCTGCACCGGTAACGAATTCGTTGAAATCCAGGAGAAGCTGATCGCAAACGGCATCAGCCCGGGTATTGCGATAAATCCTGCTACAGACGTGCCGGATTGGCTGTATCCCTGCTTGCACGATATCGACGTCATTATCGTAATGTCTGTCAATCCGGGCTTTGCAGGACAAAAATTCATGCCAGAGGTAATTCCAAAAATGGTGTCGCTCAACAAGAAACTGAGGGAAAGGGGTTTCAAGGGCTACATTGAAGCGGACGGAGGGATTGACGCAACAACCCTGCAGCAGGTCTACGACGCGGGCGCAAGAATTTTTGTCGCCGGTAACGCCGTCTACGGGGGAGGAGACATTCATGGCGCGATAATACAGCTGAGGCACAAGGCGGCCGTCGCGCTTGAGCGCAAGCTGCTGGACCACTCTACGACCCTCGGGATAAGATCCGACTGGATGAAAGCGCGCAAACACATACTAATTCCGTACGCAAATGAACTGGGTATTGAGGAGGAGCTCCATGCTATCAAGTAGCGAGAAAAAAACTGCCGATATGAGGGGCGCCTATGGCGATGCCCTGGTTGATCTTGGCAAGGACGACCAGCGAATTGTCTGTGTTGGTGGGGATACCACCGATTCGCTCAAGACGAAAAAATTTGGCGACAAATTTCCCGAGCGAATGTTCAACGTCGGGATTGCCGAGGCGAATCTAGTTTCAGTTGCCGCCGGGCTTGCAATAGCAGGCAAGATCGCCTTTGCAAGCACATATGCGGCGTTTATCCCAGGCAGGTGCGTCGACCAGATCCGCAATACGATATGCTATCCACACCTTGACGTAAAGCTCGTGGTGTCGCACGGAGGGCTGACTGTCGGGCCAGACGGAGCATCTCACCAGCAGATCGAGGACATTGCCAGTATGAGGGCCATTCCAAACATGCGAGTGCTCATACCTTCTGATGCCGTTCAAGTAAAGCACATGATTAGGGCTATGGTAAACACACCGGGTCCATTCTACATGAGGCTTGCGAGGCCGTCGAGCGAAGTAATTTACGCCGATAACGCAGGCTCATTTGAGATCGGTAAAGGGAATATTCTTCATGACGGTACTGACGCAACCATAATTGCCTGCGGCCTGCTCGTCGGAAGAGCCCTTGATGCAGCGAGGCTTCTCAGAGAAAAGGGGATTTCTTGCAGGGTCGTAGACATGTTTTCGATAAAGCCTATTGACAAGGAACTTATTTCCCGCTGCGCAAGGGAAACTGGCGCGATTGTGACGGCAGAGGAGCATAACATCATTGGCGGGCTTGGCGGTGCCACTTCGGAGATCGTCTGCGAGACGTACCCGGTGCCAATGAGACGAGTGGGTGTCAATGACAGGTTTGGAGAATCTGCCCGTGATGAAGAAATCGATACCCTGCTTGAACAGTATGGGTTAACGGCAGCCGAGATCGCCAAGGCCGTAATTGAAGTGAGGAGCAGGAGCAGAAAGTAATGAAGATCTTTTTAGATACTGCAAGCGTGGAGGCGATAAAAAAATACATCGACATGGGCCTTGTGGACGGGATCACCACGAACCCGACTCTGCTTTCCAAGGAAAAGGGAAACCCGGCAGAGATAATGCGCGAAATAGTCAGGATAGTGCAGGGACCCGTAAGCCTTGAGGTTGTGGCGACAACTGCAGAAGAGATGATTGAAGAGGCGCATAGGCTCAAGAAATACGGCCGAAACGTCGTAGTCAAGATTCCAATGATCCCTGATGGGCTAAAAGCTGTAAAAAAGCTAAAAGCTGAGGGGATTGAAACAAACGTCACGCTTTGTTTTTCTGCGAACCAGGCGATTCTTGCTGCAAAAGCCGGAGCGGCGTATGTGAGCCCATTTATCGGCAGGCTTGACGACGCGGGCCAGGAAGGCATGTCACTAATTAGCGAAATAGTTCAGATATTCAAGAATTACCAGTTTGATACTAACGTGCTTGTTGCAAGCATAAGGCACCCGCTGCACGTAATAGAAGCCGGCAAGATTGGCGCTCAGGTGGTAACGCTTCCACCCGACATCCTGGGCAAGATGATGTCCCACCCACTCACCGACCGAGGCCTAAGTGCGTTTCTCAGCGACTGGGAAAAAGTGAAAAAAGACAACCCGGGCCTAAAGATCTAGACTGACTGCAGCAGCTTGATTACTCGCTTTGGCATGTCCTGCAGCCTGCTCACGGATATCGCCCTTTCATAGTTAAGATATTTTAGGTTGTGCCCTATTCCCACAGAGTCGATCACATTCCGGCCTACTCCAATTGCGACCATCCTTATCCCGGCCTTTCTGTATGAAAGGACCATGCTCTTGACTGCGTCAAAGTCCGAGGGTTCACCATCTGTCAGGGTGACTAGGATATCGGGCTTGAATGAGTTCATGACTGGTTGGAGCAGCCCGTAGACTTCTGCGAGCGGAGTGCCCCCGCTTGCCCGGATCTGGACTAGCCTCCTTGCACTTATCACAGACCACTTTACGTTCTGGGGCTTGACTACCCAGCACTTTACTTGGCGCTTCTCGGTGCTAAAAGCATAGACTGCAAATTTGATCCCAAGGTAGTGAAGTGCTTCGCACAGCGCCACCGTGGCCTGCTTGTATTCCATTTCCACGTCTGCGATGCTGCTTGAATGGTCAAGCAGTATTGCGACCTTGGTCTTTATAGACAGCTTCATGTCGCTAAGGAAAGGCTTTGGCAGAGCCTCAGCGTAGGTCTCGACGTCAAACTCGTCGCCCCTTTCTTCATGCCTCTCGACCCAGCCAGTCTTCCAGTCCCGAAAAGCAGCCTTGACTTTCTGTATAAGGTCTAGGTCATAGATTGCGGTTTCGTCTACGTCCAGCTTGTCTGGGACCGCGAGCCCGAAATTCTCGAGGCTTTCATAGCCCTTGTTCTCTGTCTTTTTGCTTTCCATGACAAGGGTCTCGTACTCGTGCAGTATGTCGTGCCCTTCGTAGATCTGTCTTGCCTTTTCGGGAATGTCGTCTTTCTTGAGTCGCATGCGCACGACCTTTTCCACCTGCTTGAAGAGATCGCTCTGGCTTAGCGATGCGCCGGCCCGAGTCCTAGGTGCAATGATTGGAATCGAAACGAGCGGATCGAGTTCTAGCATCTTTATCAGCATGGGCACGTGCCCCTCGATCCAATCGGTGCCATAGTTGTTCTCCACGGCCTCCTGGACTATTTTGTTTGCATATTCGGAGGCCTTTGTAACCCGCTCAAATTCGCCTCCGAAAAGCTCGCCTTTCACATAGCCTGTCAAAAAGAATTGCGAAAAAGCCTCCGCGACCTTGTACTTGCCAAAGATCGCATTCAAAAGCTGGCGCGACATCCAGGATATCCCTTCGTTGAATACGAGCTCGTCTGCCATCCCTTCCCACTGTCGGAGCCCAAGTATCTCGACGCGCTTTGTCTCCACTGTATTGAGCACAAAGCCGTAGGCATGCTCGTAGCTTTGCACCTTTGTCGAGTGACGCATCCTCATTGACTCGTACCAGAGACCGACGCGCCACTGCCGGTATTTTTGAAAGTCGCTGCCGGGGTAGTAATTGAGCAGTGGAAGCATGATCCGATTCTTGTCAGGCTTTGCCGCCGGAGGTTTTTCCGGCATAAGTATGACGATGACTTTGTCGTTGCCTGACCACCTCCTTGCAAGAAAGGTCGCGATTTCAAGCAGGATGTCGTTTCTCATCGCGCCATTTGAGATCTTGGCTGCCGACATTACCTGTCGCCAAAGATTGAAGTTATGATGTCCATGACCTTCTGGTACTCGACCTGTCCCCACTGGTCATAGGCATTGGCGTAGACTACTTCTGCTGCTAGGCGCGCAGTCATGCCAGTCTTCAGCATCTTTGCAAATGCGATTGTTTCTCTCAGGCTAGGGCTGTAGTACAGCTCTTCAACTGCCGCAGCTTCTCGCAGGTTCTTGGCAAGCTGTATAGCATGCTTTACGTCCCTGACCATGGCCTCGTCCACTGGCACGTGGCGCCTGACTATGTCAAGCTCTATTTCTTCAGGCGGATATTCTAACCTCATCCTCACCGGAAACCTGCTAAGAAGTTGCGGCGGCAGCTCTTTTGTTCCCACGTGTGACAGAGGATTTATCGTCGCTACCACAAACCAGTCATCTGCAGCCTTGATAATTTGGCCGTCCGCTTCCTTGAGGACCAGCTGGCGCCGGTCGTCAAGTGCTTCGTCAAGGCGCAAAAGGACGTCCGGCTCGGCAGCATTTAGCTCGTCTAGGTAAAGTATGGTGCCACTTTTCATTGATTTTACCAGCACACCTTCGACAAAACTTATCTGGCCTTCTTCGAGTGTTCTGGAGCCAACTAGGTGGGATTCCCTGGTGCGGAGGCTGAAATTGACAGAGTCTAGATCCTTTTTCATTTCCGAAGCGAACCGCCTGACAAGGGTGGTCTTGCCCGTCCCCTTAGGGCCTATTATCAACACAAAAAGCCCTGAGCGATGCGCCTTTTCCATCGTATCTAGGGCATTGTTCCAATCAAGGTAGATTATCTCCTGGCCGTCAGTTAGTTTGCTCGCAACCGGCGTCTCCATCAAACATCTTTACGCAGATAACAGTATTTGAGCGTTAGCCACGGTTGGCGCCGGAAATTTTGATTTTTATTTGGCATTCTGCTGCACTGAAACTTACTTGTCAGGCGATTTCCTGGGCCTCGAGGAGCGAGCCGGCAAGGAGCACCGCGATTACGACTCCCACTTCTATTCCAGTGGCAACGGCAAATTGTCTCCAGTTCTTCCGCTCACTTTTTTTAGCTAGCTGGATTGCGAGCATTGCACTCCTCGACATGGCGAGGCCATAGCCAAAGACTTCAAGCATGCCAAACGGTGTCACAAGTACAGACAATGGGGGAACGCCCTGAAGTTCCGCGGTGATCAATGCGAAAGCGTTGAAGACGACGCCCGTGGATACGCCGGAGAAAATCCCGACGCCTACTCCCGCCCCAGGGACAAACATCGCTAGAGCAATTTCTATATTGTTCAGAAATATGCCGCTCTGATCGATACTTTCAATGTCTGCAAGAAAACTTGTACGGACCTCCTCTGCTTCCTCTTCAGTCAGGGGGGTGGCTGCTCCCGCTGCATAAGCGACCATGAAAACAGCCATTCCTGCCCCAAGATAGGCCACGCGCCAAGGGAATGAAAAGTGCCTGGATGTTTGAGCAAGCAGCACTATGATGGGTTCACCACAGGAAGCTGCGCAACCATGACGTCTGCCAAGAGCTCAGGATTTTCGTCATCGGTGATCAGGAAAACCTTGATGGTGTAGGCGCCATCTTTCCCTCCTACTTCGAGTGATGCCTGCTGAATCGTTTCCGCCTGCGTGCTGTCTATGCTCCCGCTTATGATGTCAATTTCCATCACGACGCCACTCGAGTCAAAGACCTCCATGATGTAGACGTAATCTTGAGAAACCCGCTGTGGATTCTTTACGGTCGTGACAACTGTAATGTCTTGTCCACGTGAGGCTGTTATGACAGAATTACCCTGAGAATCGGCAAACGTAATTCCAGTTGTACCTACGTCAGGCTGGTCTATCACCGGTATCAACCTCTCCATTGGATTTTCTGCAAAGTATTCCTTGCCAAACGTCCCGTCGTCCACAACGGCAGCAACTACTTTTGAAAATCCTGATATTCTTCCAGTCACGGTGTTCAATTCAGAATCCTTGCTGATTGTCATGTCATGCCAACTATTTCCGTCAAAGTGCATGAATCGGATATTGTCTTCAGATGAGGAACCACTCAAAGTCGAAGCTGCTAGCGCTTCGTTGTATGGAATAGTTACATCAACCATCCCTTGGAATTGCAGAGCGTCTCTTGCTGAAATGTCAAATACCGCGCCTGCAGTGGTGAATGAGGAACCATCCGCGGATTCTAGCCTGCCGTGTCCGGAATCAACGCTAGTGAACAAGTTCGTTATGCTTGTGAGTTGGTGTTCTTCGACTCTTATACTGCCAGGATTAACTACGTTATCAAAGTTCAATGTGACTTCGCCTCCAAGGTATCCAGAACGAGGCGGGATATCGGCTGAAATGCTAACATCATTTCCACCTCCGATCGTTGCGGTGCCTGACGGACGCGCGGATACTGCCACTGAGCCGCCACCGCCTCCACCACCCCCGCCCCCTCCGCCGCTTGACGATTCTCTAGCGATCGAAGCCACGGCGTCAACGACGAGGCCCCTGCCAAAGCCTCCTCCGGCTCCGCCACCGCAATCCACGTCCAAGTCAGTGCCTAACACAAAAAGACCTTCAGAGAATGTCGAAGGCTGTATTTCTCCGGACAATGTTTTCGCAGCAGGATTGAGCGAGTCGGCGAGAGTTATGTCAACCCAGTTGAGGTCATCTCCCCTATGAATGAGTTGCAACGTCGAAAGATCCAAATCTCCAATTATTGTGTTCGCGTATGACATATTGACGTTGATCCGAGCACCCGATTCCAACTCGGCATCTATCAACTTGAGTCTAACTGCGCTGCCTACCGGTTCAAAGCACTCGTCTCCCACCAAGAAATCTGACAGCTCGACCAGACCAGATTCCGTTACACCGTCAATCTCGGCTGCAAACCTGGCGCCGGAGGTGTAGAAAATCGTCAGTCCATCGTTACTCTCTGCCTTGAGCGGGCCGCCGGCCGGATTGGAACTGCTGGGGTCAAATCCGAAGGTCCCCTCAAATAAATGCGAGTCGACTGAAGTTTCGGTAAGCTGGACCCAGATGGCAAGTGGGTCGCTCGTATCAGACATGACTCCAACATTTGCAATGTCTATTTCAGTTGCATCGGCGTTCCCATTAGGATCATCTACTGTTACTACTGGATCATCTGAAATGTCATATGATTCCTCATCTAACCCAATGACAGCAGTTGTATTTTCCTGATTATTAATATCCCTGAGTGTCACCGAGTTACCATCGCCTACGAATACCTGGGTCCTATGCGCCCCCTCAGGCTTTACAGGGTGGACAGCGATGCCGGAAATGAAACTGCTAAAGTCTGATACCCTGCCTGTGACTGTTTCATTTTGCAGGTCTCTATCGGATGTTACGTCTACGATGGAGCCGCCGGAAGAACGGAAGAGATCGATATCGTTCCCAGTGTAACCGTCAGGTATGACTATATCTTCGAAAGACATAGTCACTAGCGCGGTTGATTCAGGGGCCATCTGGACCGCGGGGGAGATTCTGATGCACAGGTCCAGAGCAACGAACTTTGTCGGATCCTGCGTGTCACATCGGGATACGAATAGAGTACCGTCCTCCAAGATCTCATCAAACACAATCGATGCGTTATAGCTAGTCAGCTCGATTTGTACGCCCGTACCGCTTGTCACGACAAATTCTGTCGCATTGAGGTCTACAATGTCATACAACCCGCTGTCGCTTGCTTGTTCAAAAGCCAAGTCCCCATCAAAATTTGCTTCAACGACAAGGTCGTCTTCAGTAGAATTTAAAGCAGAGCCGGTTGAAGAGAACAAACCATCAGGGTCGGCAAGGACAGATACCAAGCCGGTCGCGCCTGATCCTAGGAAAGTAATGTTACCGCCGGATATTGGATCTCCGGTGACGGAATCGAGGATACTGCCCGTCACGGTGACGTTATTGCCCTGCTTGACGGTTGAAATGGGATCAAGTGTAAGAGATGGTTGGTGCTTCAGCACGTTGATTGATATTTCACCACTCACATCTTTTTCAGTATCATCCGCAGCCGCCAAAGTTGCCACTATGTTGTTAGGGTTTGAACCTACAGCAGTAGAGTCATAGGTGTGAGGTTCAGACTGCCAAGTGCATCCCAGAATTTCGACTTCTTCCGAATTTCCATCTCCCCAGTCCACTATCACCTTGTCTCCAATGTCTGTGTTCGCCACAGAGCCCGATGCCGTAATTTCTCCTACACCCCACA
>Ga0070698_100004848_pt1 | contig 14765 bp, 13 predicted proteins | sample KBSK1502metaG_FD_65477 | JGI IMG/M metagenome (GOLD analysis project Ga0070698, IMG submission 65477) | Corn, switchgrass and miscanthus rhizosphere microbial communities from Kellogg Biological Station, Michigan, USA - KBS K1-50-2 metaG | ecosystem: Host-associated > Plants > Roots >...
GGGGTTCGAAACTGTCCTGACAGCGAGGCAGCATAGCGCGATTTCGGACATCTTGCAGTGGCTGCATTTCGGGTTGCACCGCCTGCGGCCTTCCCGGAGACTGACGCCGCCTCTGACCGGGATCCTGCCCAGATGCTGCTTTTGTTTTTGCTGAAGGGCATTGTGGTGGGCATCATCATCGCCGTTCCGGTTGGCCCCGTCGGCGTCTTATGCGTTCGCCGGACGATTTTTCAGGGCAAGCTGGCCGGCTTCGTCTCGGGGCTGGGAGCTGCAACCGCCGACGCGATCTTCGGCTTCATCGCGGCTTTCGGCCTGACATTTGTTTCCGAGCTGCTGATCGGCTACCAGCAGTGGTTGCGAATCGCCGGCGGCTGCTACCTCCTTTTTGTCGGAGGCTCCGCCCTGTTCGCCCAACCCGAAGCCAAGCCGAATTCGGAACGCGACGCCGAAACCCCGTTGCGGGATTTCGCATCGACTTTTGCCCTGACATTGACCAATCCGATCACGATCGTCGCCTTCCTCGGTATTTTCTCGGCTCTTGGTCTGCGCGGCGAGGAGGCCACGTTTGGCCGCGCTGCAATTCTGGTCGTCGGGGTCTGGATCGGCTCGCTATTGTGGTGGCTGGCGCTCAGCTTCGGGCTAGGATTAATTTTCCGTTCCTTCGAACCGCGCCATCTGGTGTGGATCAATCGCGCCTCGGGAACGATTCTCTTCCTGTCCGGAGCGGGGCTGCTCGCCGCACCCGTGATCAAGCACATGCTGTGACGCGATCGTCGTACAGCAAGCGGAGATGATTGATGGTGTATTTGCCGCCGGCCTTTACCGAAGCGCGTCCCGAGGTGCTGATCGAGCACATCGCGCGGCATGACTTTGGTCTGCTGATCAGCCACGGCGCCGACGGGCTCATCGCGAGCCACATACCTTTCCTGACCGAACGTGACGGCGACAAGCTGCACCTGCAAGGTCACCTTGCCCGCCCCAACTCACAGGTCGGGCACCTCGCTCGGGGCGATGAGGTATTGACGATCTTTCCGGGGCCGCACGCCTATATATCGCCGAGCTGGTACGCGAGCGGCCCCGCCGTGCCGACCTGGAACTACGCCGATGTCCACGCCTACGGGATGGTCCGGCTGGTGGAGGACGACGACTGGCTGCGGCGTCTTCTGCACCGGCTCTCGGAGCGCCACGAATCCCGCAACCCACCACCCTGGCGTATGCAGGATCTCCCCGAGACCTACCTCGAGGGCATGCTGAAGGGCATCATCGGGTTCGATATCGCTGTGACCCGGCTCGAAGGCAAATACAAGCTGAGCCAAAACCGTCCCGCTTTGGACCGCCCCCGTGTCGTCGCCGCGCTCGAACGCCAAAACGCCACCGACTCGCTCGCCGTCGCCCGGCTGATGCAGGAACGGGAGTAATTATGAGGTTCCTTTGCCGCCCCTCACCCTCCCGCGGCGCGGGCCCCTCCCTCTCCCCGCAAGCGGGGCGAGGGGCTTCCGCCATCTTCTCCCTCGCCCCGCTTGCGGGGAGAGAGCCGGGGTGAGGGGTCCTCTTTTCGCTTTCGGCTTGGTTCTTCTTTGCCTCGCCCTTTCGCCGTCGCCGGTCGCGCGTGCAGCCGAACCGGCTCCGGCGGCGCAACCCGCGCCGGTCTCGGCCGATGAACTCGAGCGGCTCGTGCACACTTTGCAGGACGACGCGGCGCGGGCCAGACTCGTCGAAGAGCTGCGCGCGCTGATCGCCGTTCAGCGCGGCGCCGAGAAGGAAAAGCCTGCGGCGACGGCGCTGTTCGGGCAATTGTCCGAGCAGATCGACGCCCTGTCCGGAGAGATCCTGGCGGGCGTCGCATTGGTGATAGATGCGCCTCGTCTCTTTGTCTGGGCGCGCGATCAGATGTCGGACGCCGCCGCCCGTCGCTTATGGGCGGAGGCGGGCTCTGCCTTCGTGCTTATTTTTGGACTCGCCGTTATCGGCGAGTGGATCATTCGCTCGTGTCTTTCACGCCTGCTGCCGCGCCTCCCGGTGCGGCGCAGCGACACGCGCTTGGTGCGGGTGCTCTTCGCGCTGCTCGGCTTCGTCGTCGACGCCCTGCCCATCCTGGTTTTCGCCGGCATTGCCTATCTCGCGCTGTCGCTGGCACTCGCCCCATCCACCCGGACCCGGATCATCCTGTTGGTGCTTGTGAATGCGACTGTCGAGGCGCGCCTCGTACTTTGCATTGTCAAATCGGTGCTTCTGCCTCGCGATTCGGGGGCGGTGTTCATTCCAGCCGACGCGGAGACCCGAAACTACCTCTACATCTGGGTCAGACGCTTCGCTCTCTGGGGTTTTTTTGGTTACGCCATTCCCGAGGCGGCCTGGTGGCTCGGCATCCCGGGCGCACTCTATGCATTGTTGCTGAAGGCCGTCGGCTTGGTCTTGGCGATCCTCGCCGTCATTTTCTTACTGCAGAACCGGGCCTGGGTCGCCGCACGGATTGCCGGAGACGCCACCGCTTCCTCCGGCTGGGGCCGCGTCCGGCGCAGCTTCGGCGAGATTTGGCATCTCGTGGCCGTGGTTTACATCGTCGCCATCTACCTGATCTATGCGCTCCACATCACGGGCGGATCGCTCTACGTGCTTCGCGCGACGGTGCTGAGCCTCATTGTCATCGCCGCCGCTCAGCTGCTCGTGCGCTTCGTCCACGGTTTGAGCCGGCGCGGCTTCGCCATAAGGCCGGAGCTCAAGGCGCAGTTTCCAACCCTCGAACAGCGCGCCAACCGCTACATTCCGATCCTCTCCGGACTGGCCGCCGGCGTCATTTACCTCTTCGCCGCATTGGCGGTCTTGCAGGCCTGGAATGTCGCAGCCTTCAGCTGGTTCACCTCCGATCTCGGCCGGCGAATTGCGGGAAACGCATTGTCGATCGCTATGGAGCTGCTCATCGCACTGGCCCTCTGGGAATTGTTCGCCAGCGGGATCGAGCGCTATCTGAGCGGGATCGACGCCAGCAGCACACCGCGGCGAACCCGCGTCCGCACGCTGCTGCCGCTGCTGCGAACCGCAATGCGGTCGGTGATCGTCGTCGTAACTTCGTTGATCGTCCTTTCTCATATCGGCGTCGACATCACGCCGCTGCTTGCCGGAGCGGGGGTCGTCGGTGTGGCGATCGGCTTTGGCAGCCAGGCGCTGGTCAAGGATGTCATCACCGGCCTCTTCATCCTGCTCGAAGACCAGATCGCAGTTGGCGATATCGTCGATGTCGGCAAAGACCATGCGGGCGTGGTCGAGGCGATAACCGTCCGCACGATCCAGCTGCGCGATCAGGCCGGCACGGTGCACACGATCCCATTCAGCGAAGTAACGACGGTCAAGAATCTGACGAGAGACTTCGCCTATGTCGTCGCCCGGGTGACAATCTCTTACAGCGAGGACGTCGATCGGGTCGTCGAGATCCTGCGCCAGGTCACCGCCGATTTAATGGAAGACGAGGCTCTGAGGCCGTTGATCCTCGACCCCTTCGATTACCAGGGGGTGGACATGCTCGATGCGTCCGCCGTCGTTTTATTGCTGCGCATCCGGACACTGGCGTCAAAGCAATGGGTGGTCGGTCGCGCCTTCAACCGCCTTTTGAAGATCGCCTTCGACAAGAACGGTATCGCCTCTCGCAACCCGACGCAGATTGTCGTGACGGGCGCTGCCGCGGCGGAGCGTGACAATGGCCAACAGGGAGAGGCGGCGCTGCAGCGGCGTCACGCGTGAACATCTTCAGCCGGAGCCGTCGCGGGCCAACGCTTCGACCGCCTCGATATCGGCGCAGGCGAGCACCGCCTCGGCCACCCGGCGATTGAATCCGGCGCGGGCGAAGGCACCGAGCTCGCGTGCGTGGTCTGGGGCGGCGCGCCGGTAGGGCCCGAGCCGGCGCCGGCGAGCGAAGGCGCAGGCGGCCGCGAGATCGGGGTCCACGGCGGCCGAACGCAACTCTGACAAGGCATCGGCGATGTCCGAGGCCGCCACGCCTTTTGCCGCCAGCCGCGCCCGCATCGCTTTCACCGACTCGCCGCGGCGCTGCAACGACTGCACCCGCCCGGCCGCATACGCGGCATCGTCGAGCAGCCCCGTTTCCTGGTAACGCACGACGAGGGCATCGATCTGCGCTGAGGCCTGGGGCGCGCTGCCGCGAGAATGGCGCCGGACCCGCTGCATCAGAACACGCCGCAAATTCTCGGCCGAGCTCGCATAGCGCCCGAGATAGCCGAGCGCCCAGCGTTCGAGGAGTTCGGGTCCGATCTCGCGGTCTTCCACCTTTACCGCCCCACCAAGGGTTTACGATCGGCTATGGTCGCACGGCTCTTTTGTGTCAACTGCCGCCGGCGAGACGCCGTGATCAAGCCGAGCATCCCCTATTGACCGAAACCAGCGTCAAGGGCGAGACGGCACCGAAGCCCCGCCTCAAGATCTTGATCCCGCTGGTGGTTGGCTGCGCCTTCTTCATGGAGGGGCTCGACTCGACAATGCTCGCCGTCGCGATCCCCGATATGGCGAGAAGCCTTGGCGAGAACCCTCTACGGCTCAATCTGGTTATCACGACCTACCTGTTGAGCCTCGCCGTTTTCATCCCGGTAAGCGGCTGGATCGCCGACCAGCTGGGTACGCGTCTGGTGTTCTGCGTCGCGATCGCGATTTTTGCAACTGGATCGGTCTTGTGCGGCTTGTCCACCAGCCTGCCGATGATGCTGGTCATGCGTGTGCTGCAAGGCTTTGGCGGCGCCATGATGACGCCTGTCGGCCGCCTGATCCTGCTGCGCAGCTTTCCCCGGTCGGACCTCGTCTCGGCGATGAACTGGATGACGATCCCGGCGATGATCGGCCCGACGGTGGGCCCGATCGTCGGTGGTTTTGTGACAACCTATCTGTCTTGGCGTGCAATTTTTTATCTGAACCTGCCGATCGGCGTCGCCGGCGTCATATTGACGCGGTGGTTGATGGAGGATTTCCGCGCACCGGCGCCGACGCGCTTCGATCTGCGGGGGTTCTTCCTCGCCGGGGCGGGACTGGCGCTCCTCGAGCTCGCGATCGAGAATGTCGGGCGCCCGATGATCCCGGGGCCCTTCGGAGCGATGTTCTTTGTCTTCGCCGCTGCCATCCTCTTGCTGTATGGCTGGCACGCGCGACACCGCGAGGATCCGATCCTCGATCTCCGGCTGCTGCGTATTCGCACGTTTCGCATCGGCACGGTTACCGGCAGCGTCTGCCGGATGGGTCTCGATGCGACCCCGTTTCTGCTGCCATTGCTGTTCCAGGTCGGCTTCGGGCTCAGTCCGTTCCGATCGGGTCTTTTGACCTTCTCGTCGAGCCTCGGCGCAATGCTGGTGCGAATACTTGCCGGCACCTTTCTGCGGTTTTTCGGTTTTCGCCGGCTGCTCGTCGGCGGTGCCTGCTTTGCCGCCGCGGTGACCGCCGGCTGCGGGCTGCTGCGCCCCGATACACCGGTCTGGCTGACTGTTGTCGTTGTCTTGCTGTCCGGATGCGTGCGCAGCATTCAATATCTCGGCCTCAACACGATCAGCTATGCCGACGTACCCGCCCCAGTATTGAGCAAGAGCACCAGCGTAAGTGGCGTCGCACAACAACTGGCGAGGGGCTTTGGCATCGCCGTCGGCGCGGCGCTGTTGGCAGTAATCGCCGGCCCACGGATGCTCACGATCAGCGATTTCGAGCTCGCCTTCTTGCTGATCGCGCTATTGCCGCTCGTCTCCGCGCTTGGGTTCTTGCGCCTTTCGCCACTCGACGGGGCCGAAGTCAGCGGTCACCACCGCGTGCAACCGCGATCGGCGTAAGGGCAGGCGAATGGCACCGGGCTACTGCCACCTCGCGTTGACAACTCGCGCGGATGCGCCATGCTCTGGCTATGCCTTATCACACCTTAGTTCTTATCATCGTAGGGGCTCTCCTCGCCGGATGCGCCGGCCCGCCGCCCGGAACTTCATCAAGCCAAGCACCGAAGCAGAACTGCGCCGCCTGCATCGAGGAGAACCCGGGTGACGTGCGGGTATGCGAGAAGATCTGTCATGAGCACGAAGGGGATACGGCCAGTCCCTGGGCAGGGTCGGTGCTTCGATAGGGGAACCCCGTCTGCGTCGAGTTAGGCCACGATAGGTCTGCCCGGGGTGCTCCTCAGTGTGACAGGTAACGCACCCAGGGCGAATTGACAGGGCTGTGAGCCATCCCCATACTCTGGCGCTTTCCTGCTTGATGGTTGGGGTCGGCGAGCTGGCCTCCCCGGGGGCGAGGAGAGTGCTGATGATGCGCGATCCCGGCAGACAGAGCCGGCGTCTGGGATGGGTGCGGAAGCTCGTGGCCGCGGGGAACCGGCGACGACGATAAAGCTGCTTACCTCCGCTATCCCCCAAAACAACCGCGCAGGAGAGATTCCGTGATACCAGCTGTTATGCCGACTTATGGTCGGTGGGATGTCGCCGTCGATCGGGGCGAAGGCCTCTACCTCTATGCCCAGGACGGCCGCAAATTTCTCGATTTTACCAGCGGGATCGCGGTGACCGGGCTCGGTCACTGCCACCCGCATGTCGTTGCCGCGTTGTCGGAGCAAGCCAAGCGGCTGTGGCATACCTCCAACCTGTTCCGCATTCCGGGCCAGGAGAGGCTGGCGCAGCGTCTCGTCGAGAATACCTTTGCCGACACCGTGTTTTTCGGCAATTCCGGCGCCGAGGCCTGCGAGCTGGCGATCAAGATCGCGCGCAAATATCAGTCAGAGACCGGGCATCCCGAGCGCTATCGCGTCATTGGCTGCCACGGCTCGTTCCACGGCCGGACATTTGCGACCCTCGCCGCCGCAGGAAACGAGGCCTACCTCAAGGGCTTCGGACCGCCGATGGAGGGTTTCGACCACGTCGCCTTCGGCAATCTGAACGAAATGCGGGCCGCTGTCGGCAAAGAAACCGCGGCCATCATGGTCGAGCCGATCCAAGGGGAAGGCGGCGTGCGGGCGGCGCCGGAGCGATATCTGCGGGGGCTGCGTGAAATCGCCGACGAATTCGGCCTGCTGCTCGTCTATGACGAGGTACAGTGCGGGATGGGGCGCACCGGCAAGCTGTTCGCCCATGAATGGGAGGGCGTGCCGCCCGACATCATGGCGATCGCCAAGGCGCTTGGAAACGGGTTCCCGGTCGGCGCTTGCCTCGCCACCGAGCGCGCCGCGGTCGGGATGGTGCCCGGCACCCATGGATCGACTTTTGGCGGCAATCCCTTGGCGACGGCGGCGGGCAACGCCGTCCTCGACATCATGCTGGAGCCGGGCTTCTTCGAGCGGGTCGACGCAACAGCCAAGCTGTTGCGCGGTCGCCTCGAGACGTTTGTGCGGTCCTACCCGAAGCTCTTTGCAGAGGTGCGCGGCGCGGGCCTCCTGCTCGGCATTCGCTGCGTCATCCCGGCGGCGGATTTTGTCACCAAGCTGCGCGAGAACGGCCTCCTGACCCTGACCGCCGGGGAGAACGTGCTTCGCATCCTGGCCCCGCTGATTGTGACCGAGCGCGAGATCGACGAGGCGCTCGACATCATGAACAAGGTGGCCCGGGAATGGCCGGCGTGAGCGGCCTCGCGCGCGCGTCGATCGTCGGGCGGCATCGGCCGCCCGAACCGCCGCGCCACTTCCTCGATATCGACCGGTTCGATACCGCCGAGCTGCGGGGGATGCTCGATGCCGGGTTCGCCTACAAGAACGGTCGCCGCGACCGGCCGCTCGCCGGCAAGACTATGGCAATGATCTTTGAAAAGCCGTCGACGCGGACCCGCGTATCCTTCGAGGTGGCGATGCGTCAGCTCGGGGGCGATACGATCTACCTGAGCACCGCCGACAGCCAGCTCGGGCGCGGCGAGACCGTAGCCGACACGGCGCGCGTGCTGTCCCGCTATGTCGACGCGATCATGATCCGGACCAACCAGCCGAGAAAGCTGGATGATCTCGCGCGCCATGCCACCGTGCCGGTGATCAACGGCCTGACCGACACCTCCCATCCCTGCCAGATCATGGCCGATGTCATGACCCTGCAGGAAAAGAAGGGCCCGGTCGCCGGCAAAATCGTGGCCTGGAGCGGCGACGGCAACAACGTTTCGGCGAGCTGGGTGCATGCCGCGGTGCGTTTCGGTTTCACCTTGCGGCTCGCCTGCCCTGGGGAACTGAGGCCCCCGCAGCAGCTCTTCGATTGGGCGGAACGGGAGGGCGGTCGCGTCTCCTTGACGACGGATCCCGCGGAGGCCGTCGCCGGGGCGGATTGCGTCGTTACCGACACGTGGATTTCGATGGGCGTTGAGGCGAGTGTCAACCGCCACAACATGCTGGCCCCGTATCGCGTCGACGAGCATCTGATGGCACATGCCAAGCCCGACGCCATCTTCATGCATTGCCTGCCGGCAAAGCGCGGTGAAGAGGTGACGGCTGGGGTTATCGATGGTCCCCAGTCGGTCGTCTGGGACGAGGCCGAGAACCGGCTGCACGCGCAAAAGGGAATCCTCGCCTGGTGTCTCGGCTGAGGTAATGTCGGCGCAGGCTCGGAGATGTGTCATTCCGGGGCGCGGGCCATGCCCGCGAACGCGGAACCTATGAACACTGGCTTGTGGGAAGCCTGCGACGGGCCGGTGTTCATAGGTTCCGGGCCTGCCCTGCGGGCATCCCGGAATGACAATTAAGAGGCCATATTCTTTAGAGCTTTACTGCCGGAGCGCCCGATCTTGAATTCGCCCAGCCAGACTGCGCCCGACGATCTCGTCCAACCTTTCCGGATCGATCCTTTTGCGTTGCGTGGGCGTCTCGTCAGGCTCGGCCCGGCAATCGATCGGATCCTGTCGCAGCATGATTACCCCGAGCCGGTCGCGACGATGCTGGGCGAAGCAATAACCCTCGCCGTGGTGCTGGCCGGCGCGCTCAAATACGACGGCATCTTCACGCTCCAAACCAAGGGAGATGGCGCGATCCGGTTGATGGTGGCGGACGTTTCGACGACGGGCGCGCTGCGCGGTTACGCGCAATACGACCCGGCAAAGCTCGAAGTGGCCCTGGCTCAAGCCGGTGTATCGTCCCCTTCGGTGCCGCTGCTCGTCGGCTCCGGCTACATCGCCTTTACCGTCGATCAGGGCGAGGACACCGAGCGCTACCAGGGCATTGTCGAGCTCTCGGGGTCGACCCTCGCGGAATGCGCGCATCACTATTTCCGGCAGTCCGAACAGTTGCAGGCGGGGATCAAATTGTCGGTCGGCCGGTCAGGGCCGGGCGGCACCTGGCGCGCCGGCGGGCTGATGCTGCAGCGGGTGCCGCCCGAGGGCGGCTACGCCGTGATCGCCGATGATGTCGAGGACGGCTGGCGACGGGTGATGGTCCTGATGAGCTCGGCAACCCCCGAGGAACTCGTTGACCCTGATTTGCCGCCGCACGGCCTGTTGTACCGGCTGTTCCACGAGGACGGGGTCAGGGTTTACAACACCCATGCGCTCGAAGCGCGCTGCCGATGCTCACGCGAGCGGATCGAGGGAATTCTGCGCGCGTTCCCACATGACGAGCTCGAGGACATGCGCAAGGAAGGCGTCACCACCGTGACCTGCGAGTTCTGCAACTCACGCTACGTCTTCACCGAGGCCGATCTCGACCGTCTCTCGTCGACGGATTCCTGAAATGAGCGCCAGCTACGAAGAAGAGTGGCGCGCCCGGTTTGGCGACACAGGGGGGCTCGCGGCGGACCTTCCGGACATTCCTTGGCTGCGCCAGGTGATGATGCGGCGCACCCATCGCCGTTACGCGGAGCGCCCGGTGGCCGAACCACTCTTGCGCCTGCTGCTCGGGACGGCCTTCTCTGCTTCCTCGAAATCGGATTTCCAGCAAGCCTCCGTTATCCGTGTCGAGGATCGGGGCAGGCGCGATCGCCTCGGGGCTCTGGTTCCCGACATGCCATGGGTTAGCGTTGCACCAGTGTTCCTGGTGTTTTGCGGTGATGCGCGACGCCTCGAGCGCATCGGCGAGTTGCGCGGCCACCCTCAGGATAATGGCAAACTCGAAGGGTTTTTCAATGCTGCGATCGACGCTGCGCTAGTCTTGCAGAGTTTCATTCTGGCGGCGGAAACCGCGGGCCTCGGCTGCTGCCCGATCAGCGTCATTCGCAACCACGCTGCCGCGGTCGCTGAGATTTTGGGGTTGCCGGACAAGGTGTTCCCGGTGGCCGGACTATGCATCGGCTATGCGGCCCTCGCCGGCCATATCAGCATGCGCCTGCCGCTCGAGGCGACGGTGCACGGCGACCACTATGACGAACAGAGCCTCGCGCAAGCCGTCGATGCCTATGATCGACGGCGCGACGCCCGATATTCGCTGCCGCGCGAGCAGCAGCGCTCGCCGGAGGTTTTTGGCTATTCTTCCTTTTACGGCTGGTCGGAGGACAAGGCACGCCAGGCTTCCCAACCCGAAGGTCAGGGCTTTTCCGACTTTCTGCGCGCTCGCGGCTTTACGTTCGATTAGCCGTTCCCTGCGAGCCTCGCCCTGGGAAGCGGGTCCGCCAGAGACTACATTCCTCCGCGTCATGCCTGACTCCTCGGCAAAGCCTAAAGGTCCGATGATCAAGATCTCACGCCAGCATCCATCGGCCATCAGGGCCGCCGTCGTTTTGGTCACCTTGATCCTCTACGCCTGCAACAGCGCCGGAGCGGGCACCGGGGCCTATCCCAGCGATGCTGGCGATCTCGGCCTCCTCCAAGAGGCGATCAAGCAGGTCGAGAAGAATTACGTCGCTCCGGTAACGGACAATGAGCTCACCAAAGATGCCCTAAGGGGCATGCTGACTCGGCTCGATCCGCATTCAGATTACATGGATCAGGATCAGTATCAGCAGATGACGGCGGTCACTCGCGGCGAGTTCGGCGGCATCGGCGTCGAGCTGACCCTCGAGGGCAAAGTTCCCGAAGTCATCTCGCCGATCGATGGCACGCCGGCCGCGGACGCGGGCATCGAGCCGGGTGACCGGATCGTGAAAGTCGACGGGCAGCCGACCACCGGAATGGATGTCGAGGAAATCGTCAAGCGGCTGCGCGGCGCGGCAGGCAGCCGGGTCGTTTTGACGATCGCCCGCAATGACCGCGCTTCGTTCGATGTGGCGTTGACCCGCAATATAATCCACGTCGTCTCGGTGAAATCGGATCTTCGGCGCGACAATATCGGCTACGCCCGGATTACGACGTTCACGGAGAACACCTCGTCCGAACTCGCCGCCGCCATCGCCCGGATGAAAACCCAGTCTCAGGGCAGGTTGAACGGCTTCATCCTCGACTTGCGCAACGACCCCGGTGGATTACTGGACGCTGCGATCGATGTGACTGGGGTCTTTCTCGACGGTGGCGTCGTCGTCACTACCCGCGGCCGAAATACCACGGACGACCATGTGTACCGCGCCCCGGTCGCAGGCGACCAGCTGCGCGGAGTGCCGATTGTCGTCCTGATCAACAGTGCCTCGGCCTCGGCCGCTGAGATCGTCGCGGGTGCGCTGCAGGACCATCACCGCGCAACGGTCATGGGTACCCGCAGCTTTGGCAAGGGTTCGGTGCAGACGATTATCCCGCTGGAGGGGCGAGGCGCGCTTCGTCTGACCACCGCCTTGTATTATACGCCCTCTGGCCGTTCCATTCAGAGCCAGGGAATCGCGCCCGACATCGTGGTCAACGTGCCAAAGAACCAGCAGGTCGCCAACGCCGTCATCAGCTTCGAGAGTGACCTTTACGGGGCGTTAAAGAACGCGGGCTCACTTGGCCTGAGCCCGAGCTCGGGCTCAGGCCCCGTTCCGGCGGCGCGGGCCACCACTGCCGATGCGGCCGAGCACCCAATCAAGCCGATGATCATTGGAACGGGCAACGATCCGCAAATCGCCGCGGCGCTCGATTTCCTCCAGAGGGCAGTACGCCAGGACGGCGGAACACGCCACGGGTGACCGCCGCCATTGCTTGTCCCTCCCCCGCTGCGGAGTACTCGTGCCGAGCCACGGCCGAGGTTGGAAACGATACGCAAGGCCGCGACTAATCTAGGCCTGCCATCAGGGGACCAAGAAACGCGCGCAGTACCGGCGACCATTTGGCGTGTTCGGGCCCGCTTGCGGAATGGCCGAGTTCACTGTCGATCTCGAAATAGCGCGCATCTATCCCCGCGGTGGCGAGATCACGCATCACCCCCGAGGCGATCGACGGTGGAAAGAGCCGGTCAGTACGGCACAACACATAAAGGACTTTCGCCTTGATTTGAGGGAAGTCCTTTACCGTGTCATAGCCCAACGTGCCGCGCCGCAGGATGACCAGCGAGTTTGCGTCCCAGAGCTTCGCCCAATCAACCGCCAGCCCGCGGATTGCTGCCTCACGCGCCACCCGGTCCGGGTAGCGCGCGGCGAGCGCCGCCTCGATGCCGTTACGCTTCAGCATCTCGATCCGCAGCTCGGTCAAGACCGTCTTGGCCCCTCCGCCGTCGTAATACCAGCCCCCGTTCCATTCGGGGTCGGCGGCGAGCCGCGCCTGCAGCTCGGCGAGGCTCCCCTCGACATTCTGCGACCTCGGGGCGGTCACAACCGGAACAATCCCGTCCATAAAATCGGGGTAGCTGACGGCCCATTGGAACGCCTGGTACCCGCCATAGGAAGGGCCGGCGACGGCTACGAGGTGTTTGACGCCGAGGCCGTCCAGCAGCGCTCTTTCCACCGTCACGATGTCGCGGACGGTGATCGCCGGGAAATCCGGTCCATAGGGCTTGCCTGTGTCGGGGTTGAGGCTGGCGCCGTTGGTCGAGCCGAAAGACGAGCCGAGCATGTTCGAGGAGACGACAAAGAGCCTGTTGGTATCGATCGCCTTGCCGGGTCCGATCAACCCGTCCCACCAGCCCGGCTGGTTGCCGTTCGTCGGATTGCGCCCCGCAGCATGATGGCTGCTGGTGTAGCCATGCGTGATCAGCACTGCGTTCCTACCCCTCGCCAATGCGCCATACGTCTCGTAGGCGATCTTCACCTGCGGCATCACGATGCCGTTCTGTAATCGAAGATTCCCTATCGGAAAGCTTTGATCCTCGACAGTTCCGAGATCGCCGCCGCGCGCCATGGCCAGCATCACCATCCCCACCCAATCGTCACGAATTTGAGCAGCTTCCCCGAACCGGGTTGGTTTGGAGTGTGACACCGGGTGCGGCCGAAGTCACCGTTCCCGCACCAGTGTCATCCGAGGAAGCAGCGCGCCTCTTTCGCCGCGCTCGGGTTCAGGCTAAATGCCGTGCTATCCTGCGCAGTCGAGGATCGGATGCGCGTCGCCGCTAGTTTTTTGATGTTTGGTCTGATGGCGGCCTGTACGGACGATGGCGGGCCCCCGCCATTGCCAAACGATCAGGTGCGCGCCTACTTCCCTTCCGGAGCCGTCGCGAACGCGATCGAGGTCGGCGCCACCAACCGTCTGCCGCTGCGAAGCGCGGAACTGGTTGCCCCCGAGGGTCAAACCACCCCCGCTTCGTACCTTCACGTAAACGCCGACCCGAGCATCACCTATTACCAAAGGTTCTTTAATACCCCCTATGTCGGCAATGCGGTAGGGATCGGCGACTTCGCCTTGGGCACCCACGTGCCGCCCGACATCGGCGGGGCGGCGCAGGGCAGCATCAGCCTGCTGGCGATGGTCTCCACCGCCTCGATCCCGCTCCCCGACGAGGTCGCGTATCGGCGGGATTGGCGCAGCTATCGCATATTCCTCAGTTTCGGCGACCTGGCGGGTGAGGCCGAAAGACAGGTGCTCCCCGCGCCCGAGCCCCCGCCCATCCCCGCTGCCGCGCCTCTGCCGAGTAGTTAGGCTAAGTGCTGCCGGAGTTCACACGTTATCGAGCTTTGTGCCGCCCGGCGTTCCGATCATCGACAAGACCTCGCGCCGGCTCGACGGATCATCACGAAAGGCGCCGAGCATCCGGCTCGTCACCATCGTCACCCCAGGCTTATGGACGCCTCGTGTCGTCATGCATTGGTGGGCTGCCTCTATGACCACCGCAACACCCTTCGGCTGCAACACCTCGTCGAGGGTGTTGGCGATTTGCGCCGTCATTTTTTCCTGGATCTGCAATCGCTTGGCGTAGACCTCGACGAGCCGCGCGAGTTTCGAGATGCCGACGACGCGCTTATTCGGCAGGTACGCGACGTGCACCTTGCCGATGATCGGCGCGATGTGGTGCTCGCAATGCGATTCGAAACGGATGTCCTTGAGCGCGACGATCTCGTCATAACCATTGGTTTCTTCAAAGGTGCGCTGCAGCAACGCGACCGGATCCTCGCCATAGCCGCTAAAAAACTCCTGATAGGCACGTACGACCCGGTCGGGAGTCCCGAGCAGCCCCTCGCGTGTGGGGTCATCGCCGGCCCAACGGAGCAGCGTGCGCACCGCCTCCATCGCCTCCTCCCGGCTCGGCCGCTGCAATAGGACGGGTTTGGAGCGGTGCTCCGAAACGGACACGGATGGGGCAAAGGCTCGTGGCATCAAGGTTCTCTCGAAAATTGGAAGGTTTGGCGGGCCGGGGCACCGGCCAGGGCGCCTGGCGCGGTTAGTTGAGCCTGACCGGCTGATGGGGACTGTCGAGCGAGAAGGCCGGGATACGAACCGAGAAACTCTCTCCGCCCCGCGTCTGCATTTCGTAGGTGCCGACCATGATGCCCGATGGCGTGGGCAGCGGTGTACCGCTGGTGTATTCGAAGCTTTCGCCGGGACCGAGCACCGGCTGCTCGCCGACG
>Ga0070698_100004849_pt1 | contig 14765 bp, 16 predicted proteins | sample KBSK1502metaG_FD_65477 | JGI IMG/M metagenome (GOLD analysis project Ga0070698, IMG submission 65477) | Corn, switchgrass and miscanthus rhizosphere microbial communities from Kellogg Biological Station, Michigan, USA - KBS K1-50-2 metaG | ecosystem: Host-associated > Plants > Roots >...
CGGCTTCGCGTCCGACCGCTCGGGCGGCATGCGGATCGTCTACAACGACGTGACCAGCCAGCACCACGGCGCCCACCTTTACGAGATCCGGCAGGTCGGCGGCAGGTCGATCTTCGGCGGCAACGTCAGAGGGACGGTGACCAGCAACCCGGCCAGCGACGCGACCGGTGACGCTCAGTGGCCGCACTACTCCCCCACCGGCGCGGGCCCGAACCAGCCGAACATGGACTTCACCGGCGTTCAGGTCGGCCAGCCGAGCTCCGGAACGCTCCGGGTGCGGATGTCGCTCAGCAGCCTGAGCTCGTTCCTGCCGCCGCTCGGCAAGACGAGCGCCTTCTGGCTGACACGCTTCCAGGCGCTCTCGACCGGCGACTCGGGCGAGGAGGCCTACCGGATCTTCTACGTCGGGGCCCAGTCGACCGGCGGCCTGACGCCGTCGTTCTTCGCGGGCACGACGACCTGCACCGACTCCACCCCGGGGAACTGCAAGGTCGTCAACTACCCGGTGCAGAACACGATCACGGGGCAGGTGTGCGGGAACACGCTGGTCGCCGACGTACCGCTGTCGGCGTTCGGCGCGCCCGTCAACGGCCCCCTGCTCTACAACGTCACAGCCCTCTCCGGCGGGCGCAACGCGGACGTCGATCTCTACGCGGACGTCGACGCGACCCCGTCGTTCGACTACGTGCTCGGGTCCGCAACGGGGGGAGCGACCTGTTAGGACGAACGTGAGGAGCGCTACGGGCCCGGCGCGTAGCCCGGCTCGTAGCGCACCTGCGTCTCGCGCTCGAGGCGGTCGATGTACCGCTTCATTGCGGCGTTCTTCCGCTCCGCCAGCTCGGCGGTCGTCGGCGAGCTGATCCCGCGCGTGACGTTGGCGTAGATGCGCTCGTAGAGCAACTGCGTCTTGACCGTCTCGTACTGGAAGCGGTCGGTCGTGCTCTCCTCGCCGCCGCTGCTGGGGTTCATTCGCCGCAGAACCTGGATGTTCGTGACGCGCAGGCCGAGACGCCGTGCAGCCTGGGCCAGCTCGGCGCGGTAGACGAGGACGCCGAGCAGGTGGTTCCGCAAGGAACGGAACCGAGCGCTGTTCTCGTCCGGGAAGGACGTGCCTTCGTTCTTCGCCTCCTGTCGGAAGTGGTCGACGGTCGCCTCGAGCTCGTCGCGCGTGATCTTCTCGCCGCCGACGTGCGCGACGGGCGGGTCCGAATGTCCGCCGCTGAGGAGCAGTCCCGCGGCGATTCCCCCGGCGGCAAGTACGGCGACCACGGCGAGGCGCGTCCGCGTCATCGGCCGAGCGGCAGCCGATTGCGCTCGTGCCAGCGGCCGGCCTCGTCCTCGGCGTAGAGCTGCGCCTCGCGCACATGCTTGCGTACCGGGAGCTTGGGCTCGACGTCCGCCACAATCCGACCGAGCAGCTCCTCGTCGTTGCTCTCCGCGACGGTGAGGTGCGGGATGACGACCTCATGTGCTCCTTCGTACGGTGGGTGCTCGGGCCACTCCGCGGCGATCGCCTCGGTCAGCGCCGCGAAGGGCTCCGAGCGCCGTGGCTCGAGGTAGAGCACGTCGGGGAAGCGCGCTGTCCGCTCGAACGTGACGTCGAACGACTCGACCTCGCCGAGGACGCGCGCGAGGCGCTCCTCGACATCGGCGCCCAGCCCGTCGGCGGGGACGAAGGGGAAGAGCAGCGTCACGTGCGGCGGTATTCCGAGCGGCGCGTCGTAGGTGTGCCGCAGCCGCCACTCGCCGACGACGGGCTCCGCCTCGGGCACATGGACAAGCACCGCGGTCTGCCTCACGAGCGGGCCTCCGGGTCAGGCGTCTCGAAGGCCGCGTGGTCCAGTCGTGGCATGCTCGCGCAAATTATGGACGTGACGCTGATCGTCAACCCGTACGCGAGCCAGGTGACGCAGGAGCGTGTCCAGGCCGTCGAGCGGGAGCTCGCCCGGGTCGCGGAGGTGACGACGCTGCTCACCGAGCGGCCGGGTCACGGCGCGGAGCTCGCCGCCGGGGCCGGAGACGCGGACGCGATCGTCGTCTTCTCCGGGGACGGCGGCTTCAACGAGGTGCTGAACGGGCTTGCCGCGGACATCCCCGTCGGCTTCCTGCCGGGCGGCCGGACAAGCGTGTTGCCCCGGGCCCTCGGGCTGCCGCGCGAGCCGGTCGAGGCCGCTCGGCGCGTTGCCACTGCGCTCGAGGAAGGGCGGTCGCGGACGATCTCCCTCGGGCGCATCAACGGACGGCGCTTCGCGTTCGCCGCCGGGATCGGCTTCGACGCCGAGCTGATCCGGCGCATCGACCGCCTCGGCCGCCGCGACGACGGCCGCCGGCCCGGCGACCTCGCTTTTATCGCCGAGGCTGCCACGCTCGTCTCCCGGAGGCTGGGCCGCTTCGAGCCGGCCCTGGAGATCAAGGGCCTGGGCCGTGCCGCCTTCGCGCTCGTGGCCAACACCGATCCCTACACCTACGCAGGCTCGAGGCTCATCCACGTCGCCCCGCAAGCGCGTTTCGAGCTCGGGCTCGACGTCGTCGCGCCGGCGAGGGTGACTCCGCTAACCGTGCCTCGTCTCGTCCGTCACATTCTTCGCGGTGAGCGGGAGCCCGACAGCGTTCTCTACGGACACGACCTCGACCGGATCGAGGTGAGCTGCGATCGCCCGCTCCCGCTGCAGGCCGACGGGGAGGATCTCGGCGATGTGTCCGAAGCGGTCTTCGAAGCCGAGCGAAGCGCTGTGCGTGTGCTGGTCTAGAACTAAGGTTCGACGGTGAGCAGGAACGCGAGGCTCGCGGCAAGCGGGGCCGCGCTGACGGCGCTGCTCGCGGTCGTCGCGGTGGCGAGCCACGCCCACCGGCCCGGCGGCGGCACGACCGGCACGACCGCGCACGCGCCGACCCTGCTTTTCGACTACGTCGCGAGCGCGATGCTCGTCCTGTTTCCGCTCGGTGTCATCGTCGTCGTCTGGGCGATGGCCCAGGGGCGGCACCAGCGGCTGCTCGCAGGGGAGACGAACTGGCGGCGGACGCTGGTCAGCCTTGGGGTTCTGTGTGCGTTCCTCGCGGCTGCGGTCTACCTCAACAAGCAGCGGATCGGCCACGACGTCTTTGGTGGCCATGCGCGGCGGAGTCAGTCCAGCCAGGGCAAGCCGGCCAAGACGGGGAAGCCGCCGAAGCAGCAGCCCGTCGCGCACAACCCCCAGTTCCAGTGGGTGTCGGCCGTCGTCGTCGGCTCGATCATCCTCGGGATCGCGGCTGCCGGCGTCGTCGTCTACGTCCGCAAGCGCCGGGGCGGCGATGCCTGGGACCGCGAGGCCGCGCTGGCAGCCGCGCTCGACGAGGTACTGGCCGACTCGCTCGATGATCTCCGCGCCGAGCGCGACCCGCGGCGCGCCGTAATCCGCGCCTACGCGCGCATGGAAGGGACCTTCGCTGCCTACGGCGTTCCCCGCGAGGATTCCGAGGCGCCGCTCGAGTACATGGCTCGCGCCCTCGACCGCCTCAGCGTGAGCGCGTATTCGGTGCGGCGCCTGACGCAGCTCTTCTCGCGCGCGAAGTTCAGCCCGCACGAGGTGGACGCGAGCATGAAGGACGAGGCGATCGAGGCGCTGGTCGGCCTGCGCGCCGAGCTGGAACATCAGAGCGAGGCGGCATGAAGCGTCTGATTGCCGGGGTGGCGCTGGGCACCGTGCTCGCGACGTTGGCGCTCATCGTCGTGCGCGTGGTCGAGCCGGGCCGGCGCGAGCTGGAGCTGGACGTCTACGTGCTGACCGTCGGGGCGATGGCGCTGCTGGCAGCGATCCTGGCGACGCGACGTGCCTTCCCGGTCGAGGAGGAGTCCGCGCTCGCCGCAGCGCTGGAGACCGAAGAGCGCTCACCCGTTCGGCCCCCGGATCTGGAGCGAACCGAGCGAATACTTTCGATGGCCGCGACGACGGCCTTCGATCTCCACTTCCGCCTTCGACCGGTCCTGCGCGAGGTTGCCGAGCAGCGGCTCGCGGACCGGCGCGGGCTTCGGCTCGACTCGGGCGATCCCCGCGTGCAGGACGCCTGCGGCGACGAGCTCTGGGAGGTCGTGCGGCCCGACCGCGAGGCGCCGGACCGCCGCTTCCTGCCGGGCCTTCCGCGGGAGGCCCTGCAGCGCGTCGTCGCGCGGCTGGAGGCGATTCAATGACAGTGGCGGAGCTCGCGGAGCGGGCTGACCGGATCCTGATCGAGGTCGAGCGGGCCGTCGTCGGCAAGCGCGACGCGCTCGAGCTCGTCCTGCTCGGGCTCCTCGCCGACGGCCACGTCCTGATCGAGGACTTCCCCGGTCTCGCCAAGACCCTGATCGCCCGCGCGTTCGCGCAGGTCACGAGCATCGGCTTCACGCGGATCCAGTTCACGCCTGACCTGATGCCCTCCGACGTGACGGGCTCGTCGATCTTCAACCAGCGCGAGGCCGACTTCGAGTTCCGGCCCGGACCGATCTTCACGAACCTCCTGCTCGCGGACGAGATCAACCGCGCCCCGCCGAAGACGCAGGCCGCGCTGCTGGAGGCGATGCAGGAGCGGCAGGTCACGATCGAAGGCACGACGCGTCCGCTCGCGCGGCCGTTCCTCGTGCTCGCGACCCAGAATCCGATCGAGTACGAAGGCACCTATCCGTTGCCCGAGGCGCAGCTCGACCGCTTCCTGCTCCGGATCGGCGTCGGCTACCCTGGGCGCGACGAAGAGTGGGACGTGCTGGAGCGCAGGCTCGAGCGCGCCGCGGACGAGATCGAGCTCGACCCCGTCGTCGGACGCGACGAGCTGCTCGAGATGCAGGAGGCCGTCGAGCAGGTGCACGTCGACCGCAGCGTCGGGCTCTACATGGTCGACCTCGTTGGGGCAACCCGGCAGGCTTCGGGGGTTCAGGTCGGGGCGAGCCCGCGTGGCTCCCTCGCGTTGCTGAAGCTCTCGCGCTGCCGGGCCGCGCTCGAGGCGCGCGACTACGTGACCCCGGACGACGTGAAGTCGGTCGCGGTGCCTGCGCTCGCCCACCGGCTCTCCCTGCGGCCCGAGCTCTGGGTGCAGCGGTTGCGGCCGGACGACATCGTCACCGAGCTGCTCGACCGCGTCCCGACCCCCAAGGCCGAGCCAGAGCCCGAGCCGGCTGCGGAATGACCCGCACGGCGACGCCGAAGCTGGGCGCCTACACGGCGCTGGCGGGAATGGGCCTGCTTGCGGCGCTCGTGGTCGGACGGCCGGAGCTCGCCGCGCTCGCTGCTCCGTTCGCGCTCGTCCTGGTCGCAGGCCTCTCGCTGGCGTCTGAGCCGAAGGTCGAGCGCGCCGGGTTCGAGCTCGACCGCGAGCGCGTGCTCGAGGACGAGACCGTCGAGGCGACGCTGTTCCTCAGGACCGTGCGCCCGATCGGCCGGCTCGAGCTGGTTCTCGACCTTCCCGAAGGGTTGGAGACCCCAAGCGGCAATCCGCGGATCGTGCGGCTGGACTGGGACCAGCTGCGCGAGCTCTCATTCACCCTTCGCTGCGCGCGCTGGGGCGGCTACGCGGTCGGCGACTTCGTGCTCCGCTCGCCGGAGGTCTTCGGGCTGCTCGTCCACGAATGGCGGCTCGAGCGGCCGCAGCCGCTCAAGGTCTATCCACGAGGCGAGGCCCTCCAGCGCCTGCTCCGGCCGCTCGAGACGCAGGCGTTCGCGGGGACCCAGGTCCCGCGCACCCGCGGCGAGGGGATCGAGTTCGCCGACCTACGCCCCTTCGTGCCCGGTGACCGGGTGCGGCGGGTCAACTGGCGAGCGACCGCGAGGCGTGGCGAGCCGTGGGTCACGGAGACCCATCCCGAGCGCAACTCGGACGTCGTGATCTTCCTCGACACGTTCCTGGAGGCGAGGCAGCGCGACGAGGGAACGCTCGACCTCGCGGTGAGCGCGGCCGCGTCGCTCGCCACCCACTACCTGCGCGAGAAGGACCGCGTCGGGCTCGTCTCGTTCGGCGGGGTCATCAACTGGCTCCACGTCTCGAGCGGGGTCGTTCAGCTCTACCGGATCCTCGACTCGCTGCTCGACGCCGAGATCTTCCTCAGCTACGCGTGGAAGGGCGTCGACCTGCTGCCGGTCCGGGCGCTGCCGCCGGAGGCGCTGGTGGTTGCGCTGTCCCCGCTGCTCGACGAGCGCGCAGTGCGGACGCTGCTCGATCTCCGGGCGCGCGGGTTCGATCTCGCGGTGATCGAGATCTCTCCCGTGCCGTTCGCGCCGGCAGGCCGTGACGAGCTCGACAAGCTCGCGCGCCGGCTGTGGCTCCTGCGCCGCGAGGCCCTGCGGTCGCGCTACCTCCGGCTGGGAGTGCCGGTCGTCGAGTGGAACGCCGGCGTCCCGCTTCAGGCCGCTCTGGAGGAGGTGAGGAGATTCAAGCGCCACGCCCGCATCGTGCACGCCTAGCGACGGCGCTCGGAGCGCTCGCGGTCGCCGCCGCGCTCGCCTTCGGCCGCCCGACGGGGAGCTCGGCGCACGGGCTGCTGCTGCTCGCGCTCGGCGCGGCCGGAGTGCTCTGGCTCGCGATCGGCCTCGCGACGCGCTGGAACGGCCCGCTGGTCGTCGGGATCGCCAGCCTCGGTGCCGAGCAGGCCGTCCGGCTCGCAACCGGCCCGGACAAGGTCGACCCGTGGACGCCGGTCTATGCCGCGGGCTTCCTCCTCGCTGCCGAGCTCGCCTGGTGGTCGATCGAGCCGCGGGTGCCCGCGTGGTGGGAGCCGGAGGTCGTGGTCCGGCGCGTCCTCGCGATCGCGGCCTGCTGCGTGGGGGGCGCGGTGCTCGCCGTGGTCGTGGTCCTCGCGGCAGGGGCGCCGCTCCACGGCGGCTTGGCGCTCGAGCTCGTCGGCGTCGTGGCCGCGGTCGCCGCCATCGCGGTCGTGGCGGCCACCGCTCGCCTCCCCGCTAAGGCGGAGTGAGACGGAGGACCGTCGAGGCGCGCGAGTTCGCGACCCAGACGCTGCCGAAGGCGAGCAGCACGTCGCGCGGGCCGCCGTCGGTCGACCAGGTGTTCAGCGTCCGGCCGGTCGCCGGGTCGAGGCGGACCAGCGTGCTCTGATCGTAGTTCGCCGCCCAGAAGCTGGCTCCGTCGAACGCGATCCCCTGTAGCCCCCGCCGGACCGGCAGCGTCGCGGTCACCGTGCTCGTCGCGGGGTCGATCCGTGAGATCGCGCTGCCCTGGTAGGCCGTCGTCCAGACCGAGCCCTCCGCGACGAGCGCGAAGTCCGGGTCGGCCGCGACCGGGACGGTCGCCGTAACCGCCAGCGTGGCCGGGTCGAGCCGGGTGATCCACCTCTCCTCGCTGGGGATCCAGACCGAGCCGAACCCGAATGCGACGTCTTCGTGCTCGCCGGGAACGATCGCGCGGGCGCGGACGGTGCTGGTCGCCGCGTCGATGCGCGTGACCGCCGAGTCGCCGAAGTTCGCGACCCAGACCGATCCGTCCGCGTCGTCGTAGCCGATCCCGATCGGCCGGTCGCCGACGGGAACCCGTGCGACGACCTGGTTGGTGGCGACGTCGATCCGCGCGACGGAGTCGCTGCCGTTGTTGCCGACCCAGACCGAGCCGCCGCCGGCCGTGAGCCCGTACGGCTCGCCGCCCACCTGGATGCGCGCGACGACGCGGTTCGTTGCGGGGTCGAGGCGTTCGACGGTTCCCGAGAGGAAGTTGGCGATCCAGAGCGAGCCGGCCGCCTCCACGAGCGAGAACGGGCGGCCGCCGACGTCGATCTCGCGCAGCCGCGCCCCCTTTACGACCTGTACGACGACGCGCGTGATCGCGCTCTTCCTGCCGCGCTGGTCGACGCCCCGGACGCGGAGCACATGCCGCCCCACCGCGAGCCGCTGCCGATAACGCGCGGCGCAGCGGTGCAGCCGCGGCCGGTCGAAGGCGCAGCGGAACGAGATCTTTGCTCCTCGCTCGTGCGAGACGAAGCGGTAGACGGGGGCCGGGCTCGTGGTTCGCCTCGGACCGAGGACGACGGGCTTCGTCGGCCCGCCGTGGGCCAGGATGCCGATCAGGATCGCAAGCATCATGTTTCTGGCGGAATAGTCCGGACCGGACTATATTGCCGCGAGATGGCCACCGCAACGAAATCCTCCACCGCCCTCTCGACCACCGAGTTCGCGGTGCTCGGACTGCTCTCGTTCGGCGAGCGCTCGGGCTACGAGCTGAAGAAGGCGGCGGAGGCGGGAGTGGGTTACGTCTGGACAGCGGCGAAGAGCCACGTCTACGCCGTCCTGCCGCGGCTGGTCGAGGGCGGCTTCGCGAAGGTGCGGCGGGTCACGCAGGAGCGGCGGCCCGACAAGCAGGTCTACCGCATCACGCCGAAGGGCCAGCGCGCGTTCCAAGAGTGGCTCGAGGCGCCGGTCGAGGAGCGGGGCGCGAGGAGCCCGTTCCTGCTGAAGGTCTTCTTCGGCGGCCTGATGAGCAAGGAGGCGCTCGCCGCGCACATCGAGCGGAAGCGGGCCGAGGTCGTCCGCGAGCTCGAGGAGTACCGCGAGATCGAGCGGCGCATCCGCGACGACCCGCGCTCGTACTACGGCTACGTGACGCTGCGCTTTGGGCTGGCGCAGGCGCGCGCGTGGATCCGCTGGGCAGACCAGATCCTCCGCGAGCTCGAGGAGCGGCCGTGAAAGCCTTCGTCGCGCTCCTCGGCGCGTTGCTGCTCGCGGTTCCGGCCGCCGCCGCCTACCGCAACCCGACCCCGGGCCGCGCGGTCGTGCTCCAGATCCCCGGCATGCACCGGGCGAAGGTGCGGCGCAACGTCGTTTACCGGACCGCTCCGAGGTTACGGATGGACGTCTATCGGTCTCGTAGTGCGCGTGGCCGGCTCCCCGCGGTGCTCCTGGGCGGTGGCAGGCACTCGGCGCAGAAGATCGGCTGGGCCCAGCTGATTGCGGCCTCCGGGATGTCTGCGGTCGCGTTCGACACTCGCTCCGAGAGCGACGTCCCGGCCGCGCTGGCCTTCGTGCGGGCACACGCTCGAAAGCTCGGGATCGATGCGTCGCGGCTCTGCACCCTCTGGTTCTCGACCGTGCCCGCGCTGTCGCAGCTGACGGCTCTGCGCTGCACCGTCGTCTACTACGCAGCCCTCGGCGGCGATCCGGCAGGGGTCCCGCCGCTGCTGATCGTGAAGGCCGGCCGCGACCAGAACGCCCGCATCAACGAGTCGATCGACCGCTTCGAGGCCGCGGCGCAGAGCATCCACGCCGACGTTCGCGTCGTCACCAACGCGACGGCCCGGCACGGATTCGACCTCGGTCCCCGCACGGCCCGGACGCGGGCGATCATGCGCGAGACCCTCCGCTTTCTCCGGGCCCGCCTGGCGGTTCCGCTCCGCGTGACGGACATCTGTGCAACGCGTGCGGAGCGGGCCGCGGCCCTCCGGTTCTTCACGGCTGACGACCGCCCGCTGGTGGGCGTCCAGCTGGGCTCGGGGCCGGTCGGGATCGTCCTCGCGCACGGGTCCCAGGGCAGCCTCTGCGACTGGATCGGCTACGCGCGCGAGCTCGCGGGTGCCGGGTACCGCGTACTGGCCTACGACGCCGGATCCGAGTTCAACGGCGTTGGGCTCGACGCCGAGGCCGCAACCGAGGCGCTTCGCCGTGCCGGTGCGGAGAAGGTCGTGATCGTGGGCTCGTCGCTGGGCGCGCTGGCCGCACTGGTCGCGGGCGCAGCACTTCCGGTCCAGCCGGACGCGATCGTCAGTCTCTCCGCGCCGGCCTCGCTCGGCTACCTGCACGGCCTCGATGCCGTCGCCCGGCTGCATGCGCCGGTGTTGTTCATGGCAGCGCAGGACGACCAGCCGTTCTCGGACGACGCGCGGTCGCTCTACGCAGCCGCGGCCTCGTCCGACAAGCAGCTCCGGGTCGTCCCGGGCTCGGCGCACGGCTCGGACCTGCTGCAGGACCCCTCACTGCACGACTTCGTCTGGTCGTTCATCGCGGCGCACACGCGGTAGATTCCGGGCAATGGCGCAGGTTCTCCCTGCTGAGCGCGATCTCCGGCGCGTGATCGGCGACGGCGAGACCGTCCCGGACGGCGAGGTCGAGGGGCTCTCCGACGACGATCTCCTCGAGCTGCACCGCTGGCTCGTCCTGTTGCGCACCTATGACGAGCGCTCGGTCGTCTACCACCGCCAGGGCCGGATCGGCACCTACGCGATCTTCTGGAATCACGAGGCGATGCAGGCCGGCTCGGTCTACGCGCTCGAGCGCGAGGACTGGATCTTCCCGAGCTACCGCGAGTCGGCGATCGGGCTGCTCCGCGGGATGCCTGCCTCGACCGTGCTCTCCTGGTGGCGCGGGCACCCGGCCGGCTGGTGGAGCCCGCTCGACTGGAACGTGGCCTCGATCTGCGTCCCGATCGGGACCCACGTCCCGCACGCGGCCGGGCTCGCCTGGGGAAAGAAGCTCCGCGGCGAAAGCGCGTGCGCGATCGCATACTTCGGCGACGGGGCGACCTCCGAGGGGTCCTTTCACGAGGGCGCCAACTTCGCGGCCGTGATGCGCGCCCCGCTCGTCCTCTTCTGCAACAACAACCAGTGGGCGATCTCGACGCCGCTGGAGGCGCAGACCGCGGCGGAGACACTCGCCGACAAGGCGGTCGGCTACGGGATTCCCGGGGTGCGCGTGGACGGCGGCGACGTGCTCGCGGTCTACGAGGCGACCCGGGAGGCGGTTGCGCGGGCGCGCGCGGGCGAGGGTCCCACGTTCATCGAGGCGGTCACCTACCGGGCCGCGCCGCACGCCACCGCTGACGACCCGTCCGCGTACATCGACCCGGCGCGGGTCGAGGAGGAGAAGGAGCGCGAGTGCCTGGGCCGCTACGAGGCCTACCTACGGCGGCGCGGGTTGCTTTCGGACGAGGCCGCCGAGGCCGTGCGGGCCGTCGCACTCGACCGGATGCGGGAGGGGATCGCGCAGGCCGAGGCCGAGCCGCCACCGGACCCGTCGCTGCTCTTCTCGCACGCGTTCGCCTCCCCGCCTGCCTCGTTCGAGTCGGATCTCGCCGAGCTGCGGAGGGTGCTCGATGGCTGAGCTGACGCTCGTCGAGGCGATCAACGACGGGTTCCACGTCGAGCTCGACCGCGACCCGGACGTGATGGTGCTGGGCGAGGACGTTGGCCGCGCCGGCGGCGTCTTCCGCGCGACCGCCGGGCTGCGCGACCGGTTCGGGCCCGAACGCTGCGTCGACACGCCGCTCGCCGAGGCCGGGATCCTCGGGTCGGCCGTGGGCCTCTGCATGGCCGGGTGGCGGCCGGTCTGCGAGATGCAGTACGACGCGTTCTCGTACCCGTGCCTGGATCAGCTGATCACGCACGTGGGCCGCTATCGCTGGCGCACGGGCGGGGCGATGGAGTTCCCGCTGGTCGTACGGATGCCGTACGGCGGCGGCGTGCGCGCGCCGGAGCTGCACGACGACTCGCCCGAGGCGTACTACGCGCACACGCCAGGGGTGAAGGTCGCGATCCCGTCGACGCCGGCCGATGCGAAGGGGTTGCTTGCCGCCGCGATCCGCGACCCGGATCCCGTCGTCGTGCTCGAGCCGAAGCTGCACTACCGGACGACGCGCGGCGAGGTGCCCGAGGGCGAGCACGTGGTTCCGCTCGGGAAGGCGAGAGTCGTGCGCGAAGGCGACGACGTGACGCTGGTCGCCTACGGGGCGATGGTGCCGCTGGCCGAGGCTGCGGCCGATGCGCTTGCTGGCGAAGCCTCGGCGGAAGTGCTCGACATCCGAACGTTGAAGCCGCTTGACGAGGAGGCGCTGCTCGCGGCAGCCGCGAAGACCGGACGCGTCGTGATCGTCCAGGAGGCGCCTCGCACGGCCGGCTACGGCGCCGAGCTCGCAGCGATCCTCGCCGAGAAGGCGATGCTCGACCTGCGCGCACCGGTCGTGCGCGTGACGGGCTACGACGTTCCGTATCCGTACTGGCAGATCGAGGACGCCTACATGCCGTCGGTCGAGCGGGTCGTGGACGCCGTGCGAAGGCTGCTCGAGTTCTGATCGGCCCGCCGCCGTACCGGATCGTCACCGAGCGCCTCGTCGTCCGTTGCTACGAGCCGAGCGATGCTCCGGCGCTCAAGGAGGCAGTCGACTCGAGCCTCGACCACCTGCGGCCGTGGATGCCGTGGGCGCACGAGGAGCCGCAGAGCCTCGAGGAGAAGACGGAGCTCCTGCGCGGCTTCCGGGGCCAGTTCGATCTCGGCCAGAACTTCGTCTACGGGCTCTTCTCGCCGGACGAGTCGGAGCTCGTCGGCGGGAGCGGGTTCCACGCGCGGGTCGGCGCGGACGCGTTCGAGATCGGCTATTGGATCCGCTCGTCCCGGGAGGGCCAGGGTCTGGTGACCGAGTCCACGGCCGCGCTGACGCGCGTCGGGTTCGAGGTGTGTGGCGTCGACCGGATCGAGATCCACACCGAGCCGGCCAACGAACGGAGCATGCGGATCCCGCTCAAGCTCGGCTACTCCGAGGAGGCCCGCCTCCGACGGCGGCTCTACGCAGCGCCTGGAGCCGAGCCTCGCGACGCCGTCGTCTTCAGCCTCTTTCGTTCCGACTACCCAGCCACCCCGGCCGCGTCCGCGCAGCTCGAGGCGTTCGACGCCCGCGGCGAGCGCGTGCTCTGAGCGTGGTCCACGAGCTTCCGCTCGAGCGCCGTACCGTGCACGGGCACTTCTCACGGGACCTCCCGCCGGTGCTGTCGATCGACCCGGGCGACTCCGTGGCGTTCTCGTCACCGGACGCCGGCTGGGGCATCGGGCCGCCGTCGGACGACTCCGGCACGCGTGAGCGGTTCGGGCCGCGGGATCCGGACCTCGACGCGGGCCACCCGTTGCTGGGCCCGGTCGAGGTGCGTGGTGCCGGCGCCGGCTCGACGCTGGCGGTGCACGTCGACGAGCTGCAGGTAGGGAGCTGGGGAATCACCGATGCGGGCGGGTGGCCGTCGCCTCTCAACGAGCGGCTCGGGGTTGCCGACGGCGATTCGCGGACGCTTGTCTGGAAGCTCGACGCCGACGCGGGAACCGGCCGCGACCAGGTCGGGCGGACGGTCTCGCTGCGCCCGTTCCTCGGCGTGATGGGGATGCCGCCGCCGGAGCCCGGGGTGCATTCGACCCATCCTCCGCGGCGCTGGGGCGGGAACATCGACTGCGCAGAGCTCGGCGAGGGGACGACGCTCTACCTTCCGGTCCCGGTCGACGGAGCGCTGTTCTCGGCCGGCGACGGCCACGCGCGCCAGGGGGACGGCGAGGTGGGTCAGCTCGCGATCGAGGCGCCGATGAAGCGGGCTCGGCTGACCCTGTCACTCGCCGACGTCGAGCTCGAGAACCCGGTTGCACGGGTCGACGGCGCCTGGCTCGCGTTCGGGTTCGACGAGGATCTCGACGAGGCCGCGGCGCAGGCCGTCGACGGAATGCTCGAGCTGATGCGCCGGGAGCACGGCTTCGAGCGGCGAGACGCGCTCGCGCTGGCGAGTGTCGTCGTCGACCTTCGCATCACGCAGCTCGTGAACGGCGTCAAGGGCGTGCACGCTGTGCTTCGCGACGACGCGCTCGTCTAGGGTCTCGGCCGATGGCGTACGAGTTCAAGCTGCCCGACCTCGGTGAGGGGCTGACGGAAGGGGAGATCGCGCGCTGGCTCGTCTCCGAGGGGCAGGAGATCGCCGAGGACGATCCGCTGGTCGAGGTGCAGACCGACAAGACGACGGTCGAGATCCCGTCGCCGGCCGGCGGAAAGGTCGCGCGGATCCTCGTCGGCGAGGGCGAGGTCGTCCCGGTCGGGACGGTGCTCGTGGTCATCGGCGAGGACGGTGCTGCGGCCGCGGACGAGCAACCCCGTGGCCGGGAGGGACGCGTGCGGGCGACACCGCTCGTTCGGCGAATGGCCGCAGAGCTTGGCGTCGAGCTTGGCTCCATCGAGGGGACCGGCCCGGAGGGACGGGTGACCGAAGACGACGTGCGTGCTGCAGCGGGAGGTGGCGACCAGGAGGGACGGCGGGAGCGTTTGCGCGGCGTCCGTCGGCTCGTCGCCGAGCACATGGCACACGCGCACCGGGAGGTCCCGCCGGTCACGTGGGTCGAGGAGTGCGACTTCGGGAAGCGCGACCTCAAGCGGCTCGTGCCGCTGACGCTCAAGGCCGTCGCGGAGAGCCTGAAGGAGTTCCCGGAGCTCAACGCCCGGCTCGAGGGCGACGAGATCGTGTTCCTCGATCGTTACGACCTCGGCGTCGCCGTCCAGACCGAGCAGGGCCTCGTCGTCCCGGTCGTTCGCGGCTGCGACGAGGCATCGGTGGACGAGCTGGCCCAGGAGGTCGAGAGGCTCGCGGAGTCCGCCCGCGCGGGCGGACTCAAGCCCGAGGAGCTCCGCGGCTCGACGTTCACGATCACGAGCGCGGGAAAGCTCGGCGGCCTCCTGACGACGCCGATCGTCAACCACCCCGAGGTCGCGATCCTGAGCATCGGACGCGTGGCGGAGCGCCCGGTGGTCCGAGACGGCGAGATCGTCGCCCGGCCCGTCGGCTACATCTCGGTCACCTTCGACCACCGCGTGATCGACGGCGCGCGGGCCGCGGAGTTCGGGCTCGCCGTGATTCGCCGGCTCGAAGGCTAGGAGGGTTTGGCGGAATGGTGCTCGGCGCGGCCCGGCGGCATAGCCACTATTTCGTCAAGCCCTCCTAGGCCGCGAGCTCGGAGTCGAGATGTGCCTCGAGCAGCTGCTCGATCCGCGGCGCGCTGACCCTGCCCTCGAGCCGGCCCACCACCCGC
>Ga0070698_100004851_pt1 | contig 14762 bp, 14 predicted proteins | sample KBSK1502metaG_FD_65477 | JGI IMG/M metagenome (GOLD analysis project Ga0070698, IMG submission 65477) | Corn, switchgrass and miscanthus rhizosphere microbial communities from Kellogg Biological Station, Michigan, USA - KBS K1-50-2 metaG | ecosystem: Host-associated > Plants > Roots >...
AGGGATCGCCGGCGAGCACGGCGGCGATCGGCTCGCCGGCGTAGCGGACCCGCCCATCGGCCAGCACGCGCAGGTACTCGGGGCGCAGCAGCAGCGGGTCGACGGCGGCCCGCAGCCCGTCGCTCGGCGGGAACCAGGTCGGGTGGGGGAAGGGCCCGTTGCGCCCACCCAGGTCGGCGGCGGTCACCACCGCCACGACCCCCGGCAGCTCCAGCGCCGCGCTCCCGTTCACGACCTCGACCCGGCCATGCGCGACCGTGCCGCGCACCACGGCGAGGTGGAGCGGGTCGCCGGCCGGCAGGTCGTCCAGGAAGCGGGCCGCCCCGCGCAGCACCTCCGGGTCCTCGACCCGCCGCAGCGGCTCCCCGAACAGCCGCGTGCTCATACGCCCGCCGCGCCGCCCGCCGGGCCGCCCGCCGGGCCGCCCGCCGCCGGGCCACCGGCGGCGCCGCCCGCCGCCGGGTCCTCGATCTCGAAGGTGTCGGCGCCGGGGACGCGCACGACCTCGGGGAAGTCGCCGCCGAAGGGACGCGTCGCGTCCAGCCCCCACACGGAGATGACCTCCTTCTCCGGCGCCGAGGGGTCCAGCGGGCCACCGGCCACCCTCGGGACCACCACCAGGTCCTCGGCGGGCTGGCTGCGCGTGGTGATCGCCCAGTTGACCTGCTCGGTGTCGAAGACGTCGACGTCGTCGTCGACCACCACCACCCATTTGATCCGCGCCGGATCGCCCAGCGCGGTGAGGATCAAGTGCCGCGCCTGCCCCTTGTACCGCTGCCTGAGCGCGACCACGGCGGCGTACTGCACGCCGCCCCAGTCCGGGAAGCAGACCGCGGTCACCTCCGGGAAGGCGCCGCGCAGGTTCTGCAGCAGGTTGCTCTCGTAGGCGAACACCTTGAGCACGTGGTTGTCGGTGGTCGGCATCCCGGTGAGTCCGGCGAGGAAGACCGGGTCGCGGCGGTGGGTGACCGCGGTCACCTGGATCACCGGGTTGCGCTCGGCCGGCCCGTAGTAGCCGCTGAACTCGCCGAAGGGCCCCTCCATCGCGAACTCGCCGGGCAGGATGCGCCCCTCGATCACGATCTCCGCGTCGGCGGGCACCTCCAGGTCCACGGTCCGGCAGCGGACCGTGCGGACCGGCTCGCCGAGGATCCCGCCGGCGATCGCCAGCTCGTCGACGCCGTGCGGCACCTTGGCCTGCGAGGCGTACAGCAGCACCGGGTGGACGCCGTTGGCGATCGCCACCTCCAGCGGCACGCCCAGCTCGGCGGCCCGGGCGATCTGGGTCCCCAGGCCCTGGAACACGTGGGACATGACCGCCAGCCGCTGGCGGTCCACCCGCATCTCGCGGTAGACGGAGGCGTTCCTGCGCCCGTCGAGCGGGTCGTTGCTGATGGTCAGCCCGACCGTCACGTAGGCGCCGCCGTCCTTCTCGCTGTAGACGGGCAGTGGCAGCCGGTCGAGGTCGACGTCGCCGCCGCTGTGGACGACCTCCTGGCAGAGAGCGCCGGTGGTGGCGACCGGGGCGATCGGCTCGTGGAGCCCCCGCAGGAACTTGGCGTTGCCCTCCTGGTGGTCGGCGGCGCCCATCGCCAGCAGCGCGCGGCGGCGCGTGCTGAACAGGCCGCCGACCACCGGGATGTCGTGCTCCAGCACGTCCTCGAACAGCAGCGCCGGACCGCCCGTGTCGCCCATTCTGCGGATTCCCGCCGCGATCTCGAACCTGGTCGAGACCGGGCGGCGGACCCGGCGCAGCTCGCCCTCCTCCTCGAGCAACGCCATGAACCCACGCAGGTCCTGGTAGCGCACGGCGGCGATGCCTTTCACGATGAGACATTGATTTTCACTGAACGGCTCATCTTCCCCTGCGGCCGTCAGGCAGCGCAACACCTGATGTTCGACATGTGGAAGGTGATTTCATTGAACGGCTGCCGCTGCTAGGCTTGGCCCGACCCAGTGGAGCCGGCGCTGACGGAGGGCATCGGGCGTGTACCCAGCCAGGTTCGACTACGCCGAGCCGGTGACCGTCGAGCAGGCCGTGGCGTGCCTGGAGGCGCACGCCGACGCCGACGTGAAGGTGCTGGCGGGAGGGCAGAGCCTGATCCCGCTGATGCGGCTGCGCTTCGCGAGGCCGGATTTCCTGGTCGACCTCAACCGCATCGAGGCGCTGCGGTTCCTGCGGCTGGAGGCGGGAGGGCTGCGCATCGGTGCGCTCACCCGCGAGGCAGAGCTGGAGGCCGATCCGGCGGTGCGGCAAGCCTTCCCGATCCTGCACGACGCCACCCGGGTGATCGCCGACCCGGTGGTGCGGAACCTCGCCACGGTCGGCGGCAACCTCGCTCACGGCGACCCCGCCAACGACCACCCGGCGGTCATGGTCGCGCTGGGGGCCTCGGTCGTGGCCAGGGGACCCCGAGGAGAGCGCGGCATGCCGGCCGCGGACTTCTTCCTCGACCTGTTCGAGACGGCCCTGGAGCCGACCGAGGTCCTCACCGAGATCCGCGTCCCCGCCCAGCCGCTTGGCAGCGGCGCCGCCTATGTCAAGTTCGAGCGGCAGTCCGGCGACTTCGCCATCGCCGCCGCGGCGGCTCGCGTCACGGTCGCCCGCGGCGCGGTCACCGCCGCGCGGCTGGTCTACACCAACGTGGGCTCGACGCCGGTGCGGGTCGAGCGGGCCGAGCGGGTCCTGACCGGCCGCCCGCTGACGGAGCGGGGTTCCCGGGCGGCCGGCGTGGCCGCCGCCGAGGCGCTCGACCTCGCCGACGACCTCCGCGGCTCGGCCGCCTACAAACGCCGGGTGGTGGTCGCCGTCACCGAGCGGGCGCTCCGCCTCGCCCACGCCCGAGCGGAGGCCGCGTGAGCACGGACGGCGGCAACCCCGTGCCCCGGCGGTCGATCCGGGTCGAGGTGAACGGGCGGCAGGTGGCGGCGGAGGTGGAGCCCCGGTTGCTGCTGGTGCACTTCCTGCGGTGGCAGGCTGGGCTCACCGGGACCCGGGTCGGCTGCGACACGACCAGTTGCGGCGCGTGCACGGTGCTGCTGGACGGCAGCGCGGTGAAGGCCTGCACGGTGTTCGCTGTGCAGGCCGGCGGCCGCAAGGTCACCACGGTCGAGGGCCTGGCGCCCGATGGCGCTCCGCTGACCCCGCTGCAGGAGGCCTTCTGGGCCGAGCACGGCCTGCAGTGCGGCTACTGCACGCCCGGGCTGCTGATGGCGGCGGCCAAGCTGGTCGCCGACGCCGAAGGCGAGCTGCGCGACGAGGACGTCCGCGAGGCGATCTCCGGCAATCTCTGCCGCTGCACCGGCTACGTGAACGTGGTGGCCGCCATCCGACGCGCCGCGCGGCTCACCCGGTCCGGCGGCGGCCCCGCGGCGGCGGGACCGGAGCGGCCATGACCGTGGCGGGGACGCGCTACCACCGGCCCGAGCGGCTGGAGGAGGCCCTGGCCCTGCTCGACGAGCACGGCTTGGACGCCAAGGCGCTCGCCGGCGGGCAGAGCCTGATCCCGATGATGAACGCCGGCTTCCTCGCGCCCGAGCACCTGGTCGACCTCAACCACCTCCCCGGCCTGGACGGCGTCGCCATCGAGGACGGCACCGTCCGGATCGGCGCGCTGGTGCGCCACGCCGACCTGGAACGCGCCGCCGCGGAGCTTGCCGCCGCCGCCCCGCTGCTGCCGGCGGCCGCCCGCTGGATCTCCCACGACGCCGTCCGCAACCGCGGGACCCTGCTCGGCAGCCTGGTCCACGCCGATCCCAGCGCCGAGTGGCCGGCCGTGGCGCTGGCCACCGACGCCCGGATCCTGCTCGTCCGGCGCGGCGGGGAGCGGTGGGTGCCGGCCTCCGAGCTGTTCCTGGGCCCGCTGGAATCCGACGTCGAGCCGGTCGAGCTGGCGGTGGAGGCGCGTCTGCCGGTGGCCCCGCCGCGGACCGGCGTCAGCGTGCAGGAGCTGGCCTACCGTAGCGGCGACTACGCGGTGGTGGGCGTCGCCGTCCAGGTCAGCCTCGACCAGGCCGGCGCCATCGCCGAGGTCCGCACGGCCCTGTTCGGCGTCGACGCCACGCCGATCCGCCCCCACCAAGCCGAGTCGGCGCTGCTGGCGGCCGGCCCCGCCGCCATCGGCGAGGCGGCCCGGATGGCCGCCGCCAGCGTCAACCCCACCTCCGACGCGACCGCCAGCGCCGGCTACCGCCGCGAGATGGTGCCGGTGTTCTTCGCCCGCGCCATCCGCCAGGCGCTGGACCGAGCGGCGACCGCCCCGCCGGTCAAGACGCCCCGCCGGTCGTGACGGAGCCGCTCACGCGGCCAGGCCCGGCGCTCCGGCCGTGGCGCCGGCTCAGCCGCCCACGACGACCATGCGTTCCTCGGTCATCTCGCGGACCGTGAAATGGGGGCCCTCGCGGGTGTTCCCGGACTCCTTGGTGCCGCCGTAGGGCATCTGGTCGACCCTGAAGGTGGGGGTCTCGTTGATGGTGACGCCACCGAAGTCCAGCCGCTCCGCCGCGGTCAGGGCCACCTGCAGGTCGCGGGTGTAGATGCCGGCCTGCAGGCCGTAATCGGTGTCGTTGGCCAGCTCGAACGCCTCGTCCACGTCCTCGAACGAGCGCACGGAGACGACCGGGCCGAAGACCTCGTCGCGCCAGACCTTGGCGGCGGTGTCGACGTCGTCCAGCACCACCGGGGCCAGGCAGCTTCCCCGCGCGCCATCACCGACCACCCGCCTGGAGCCGCCGGCGGTCGCCTCGTCGACCCACTCCACCACCCGCCGCAGCGCCGCGGGGTCGATCAGCGGCCCCACCGACGTGTCCGGCGACAGCGGGTCGCCGACCCGCTTGGAGCGGGCGGCCGCCGCCAGCTTGTCGACGAAGGCGTCGTGGACGCTGGCGTGGACGATTACCCGCTGCACCGAGATGCAGGACTGGCCGGCGAAGTTGAACGCGCTGGTGGCGGTCGTCTGGGCGGCCGCTTCCAGGTCGGCGTCGGCGCAGACGATCAGCGGCGTGGAGTTGCCGAGTTCCAGGGCCACGTGCTTGCGGGGCGCCCGGGCGGCCAGGCCCCAGCCGACCTCGCTGGAGCCGGTGAAGGTGAGCATCGCCACGCGGCGGTCGGCGACCAGCACGTCGACCAGCTCGGCGGCCGGGCCGACGATCACCGAGAGCCACGGCTTGGGCAGGCCAGCCTCGTAGAGGACGTCGGCCAGCTGGATGCCGGTCAGCGGCGTCTGCCTGGGCGGCTTGAGCACCACCCCGCAGCCGGCGGCGATCGCCGGCGCGACCTTGTGGGCGGCCAGGTTGAGCGGGAAGTTGAAGGGCGTGATCGCGCCGACCACGCCGATCGGGACGCGGATGGTCCAGCCGCGGCGGCCCACCCCCGCCGGGTGGGCGTCCACCACCACGCCACGGCCCGCCAGGGTGCGCGCCTCCACAGCGGAGAAGGTGACGGTCTGCACCGCCCGGTCGACCTCGACCAGCGCCTGGGTGACCGGTTTGCCCGCCTCCAGCGCCAGCGTGCGGGCCAGCTCCTGGCGCCGGTCGCGCATGATCGCCGCCGCCCGGTCGAGGATCGCCGCGCGCTCGTGCGAGGGCAGGCCCGCCGCCATCGCCGCCGCGGCCGCATCGACCGCCGCGCGGGCCGCGTCCGCGCCGACCACCGGGACCGTGCCGACGCGGGCGGAGTCGAAGGGGGATTGGACGTCGATCGTCTGCCCGCCCGCGATGCGCTCGCCGGCGACGTGCAGCGGCGTGACCTGGATGGTGGACTGTGCCATGCCCTGGAATCCCTCCCTCATCGCACCTCGAGTAGTGCGTGAGCACGTAGTGCGTGAGCCATCCTAGTGCCGCCCACCATGTTGCGAAACTGTCTTTCGAATGATGAGAGGTCGGGCCGACAATGGCACCCCGACCGCTCCGTCGCGTGTCGGGCGGCGATTCCTTCTGAGCCGTCCTACCGTCTCACCAGCGGGCAGCCCAGTCGTGACCAGTCGACGACGAGGAGGACATCATGAGCGACCAGCAGCGGCCCGAGCCGGACGCGGCAGTGAAGCGCCTGGGCAGACTCGCCGGCACGTGGAACGTGTCCGGCGGCGTCCAGGGACGGGTCACCTACGAGTGGATGGAAGGCGGGTTCTTCCTCATCCAGCACGTCGATCTGCAGTCCGGGCAGAGCATCCGGGGCATCGAGATCATCGGACGCGAGCGGGTATTCGGAGCGACCGAGCCAAGCAGGGACATCATGTCCCGCTACTACGACAACCAGGGCAACACCTTCGACTACGTGTATGAACTAGAGGGCGACACGCTCACGATCTGGGGCGGAGAACGAGGCTCTCCGGCATATTTCAGGGGCGACTTCAGCCCCGACGGCGACACCCTGGCCGGCGCATGGGTCTACCCGGGAGGCGGGGGCTACGAATCAACCATGACCCGCGTCACGGAGCCACGAGGTCAGCAACGCTGACCACACCCGACCCGCCTCGCGGCCGCGGCGTCGACCAAGCCGGCTGGCGCCGTGGCGGCGTTGCGGTCGGTTTTCTGTCCGCAGGTGGTGGCAGACTGCAACCCATGTTGGAGACCTCGGTCCGCCTGCTGCGGCCGCATGTGCCAGACCGTTTCCGCAAGGGAGAGCTCGGATGACTGTGCGGCCCCGCAACATCACCTTCGACTGCGCCGACCCGTACCGCCTGGCCGGCTTCTGGACTCGGGTCACCGGTTACCAAGAGGACTCGGACAACAAGAACCAGCCAGACGACCCCGAGGCGGTCCTCGTGGCGCCGGACCGTCAGTTCAACCTGCTGTTCATCGGCGTGCCTGAACCAAAGACGGTCAAGAACCGCGTCCATCTGGACCTCTTGCCGACGGACCGCACCCGCGACCAGGAGGTTGCCCGGCTGCTCGAACTCGGCGCCAGGTTGGTGGGCGACCACCGCCGGCCTGACGGCACCGGTTGGGTCGTGCTGGCCGACCCCGAAGGCAACGAGTTCTGTGTCGAGCGCAGCGTCCCGGAGCGTGAAGCGGGTCAGGCCGCCACCAGCTGATCGCTCTCTGTGACCCGGGCGGCGCGCTGCCCGGGGGTCCCTCGTCTTGCGTCGTTCAGTCTGGGCGTTGACGGAAGGAGGCGTCCCAGGGGACGACCAGGCGCTCGGCGGCGCCGACGAGCTGGTACCAGAGGATGCCGATGACGGCGAACCACTTGCCAACGCCTCGGAGCTCGAGTGCCGGGGCCACGTCACGCACGGGTGCGCCTTCTTCGATCATCGCCTCGGCTCGCTGGGAGGGACCGCTGGCTTGCGGGCGATCGTAGGGATGACGTGAAATTTTGAAAGCGTCTTCTACTATGCGAAAGTCGAGGAAGATCGGCGGACCGGAGAGGGGCGGCGATGGGCTCCAGCGGAGCGGACACGATCGTCATCGAGAACGGGCTGGTGATCCCGTCGCCAGGCGACGGGACGCTGCTGGAGGGCGCCCCGGTGGTGATCCGAGGTGACCGCATCGTGGCGGTCGGCGAGGCGGCCGCGGCCGGCGGCGGCCGGATGGAAGGGCCACGGGTCACCAGGATCGACGCGTCGGGGTGCGCGGTGCTGCCCGGGCTGGTGAGCTGCCACGCCCACTGCCGGCCGTTCCGGGGGCTCGGCGACGGACTGGGAACGATGTCCTGGCACGACCGCTTCGTGCACCGGTTCTCGGCCGGCATGACGGCGGCGGACGCCTACTGGGGCGCGGCCAATACTTTCCTGGAGATGCTGCGCAACGGCATCACCACGGTGCAGGTCATGACCAGCATCTCGGCGGTGGAGGACAGCGAGGTCCAGGCCGCGGTCGACAGTGGCATCCGTGCCCGGCTGATCCCGCACGTCGCCAGGCGCGAGGGCGTCGAGGCCACCATCGAGCGGATCGAGGCGGAGATGACGGCCCATGCCGACCGGGTCCAGACCTGGTTCGGCCTGGAGGTCCCCGAGATCGCCGACGAGCCCACGCTGCGCCTGGTCGCCGAGGCCAGCCAGCGCCTCGGCGCCGGCGTCCACACCCATTTCGCCGAGTTCGCCCCGGGCGACCTGGCCCGCCTGGGCGACGCCGGTCTGCTTCGCAAGGGGCTCAGCCTTGCCCATTGCGTGCACCTGTCCGACGGCGACGTTGCCGGACTGGTGGCCGGCGGCGTCTCGGTGTCCCACAACCCCAGGAGCAACTCCCGCTACGGCAACGGCGTCGCGCCGCTGCGCCGGCTGCTGGACGCCGGCGTGGTGGTCGGACTGGGCACCGATGGGCCCGATTCGACCTTCTCATGCGATATCTTCGAAGAGGCGCGCCTAGCGGCCTTCCTCGCCCGGGCCACGGCGCGGGACCCGCTGGCCCTGAGCGCCGACGAGGCGCTCGGCCTGGCGACCGGCGGCGGCGCCCGGGCGCTCGGCCTCGACGGTCAGGTCGGCCGGCTCCAGGCGGGATCCAGGGCCGACGTGATCGTCGTCGACCTGGCGTCGCCGTCGATGGCGCCGGTGCTGACCGCCGGGCCGCACCGCAACGTGGTGCCGGTGCTGGTGTTCGCCGCGGTGGGAAAGGACGTGCGCGACGTGGTCGTGGACGGCCGGGTCGTCTTGCGCGACCGGCAGTTCCAGACGATGGATGAAGAGGAGGTCGTCGCCCAGTGCGGGCAGCGGTCACGGCGGATCCTGGCCACGATGTAGCAGCTTGCCGGCCTTCCGAGGGCTGTCCGGCGTGGCCGTGAGTGCGATTTCATTCCACGAAATATGCTTTCGCTGCATAATCACCACGGGTAACGTACTCGCTTGAGCCCCAGTGACCGGCGCCCACGAGGCCAGGCCAGCCCGAGCAGAGAAGGAGCCGCTGACATGACAGGTCAGGCGAGTGAACTGGACGTGAGGAGTGTCGAGCGTCCACTGCTCGGCCAGGTGGCGATCGTCACCGGCGCGGCCAGGGGGCTGGGCGCTTCCATCAGTGAGACGTTCGCCGCGCAGGGTGCGCACCTGACGCTCGTGGGGCGGGACGAGGCGGCGCTGCGAGCTCACGGCGCCAAGGTCGACGCGGCCTACGGCGACCGCGAGAGCCTGGTGGTGGCGTGCAGCGTGCTGGACGAGCAGGCCGTCCAGGATATGGTCCAGTCCACCGTCGACCGCTTCGGCCGGGTCGACATCCTGGTCAACGCCGCCGGCGGGACGGGGCCGATCGAGACGCCCGCCCAGGAGGTCTCGCTCGAGGGGTTCCGCGAGATCCTCGAGCTCAACGTGCTGGGGACCTTCCTGCCGTGCAAGGCCGCCATCCCGCACCTGATCCGCCAGGGCGGCGGGCGGATCGTCAACCTCGCCGGCACCTCTGGGCTGCGCGGCTACAAGAACCGGGTCGGCTACTCGTCCTCGAAGTGGGCCGTCCGCGGCATGACCCGTACGCTGGCGCTGGAGCTGGGGCCCTACGGGATCACCGTCAACGCCGTCTGCCCCAACGTCACCCACGGCGACCGGATGGACAAGATCATGCGCGAGAAGGCCCGCAAGCTGGGCATGACCCAGGAGGAGGTCTACGCGGACTTCGCCGGCCAGACCGCGCTGGGGCGCTTCGTCGACGAGTCCGACATCGCCAGCGCCGTGAGCTTCCTGGTCTCCGAGGGCGCCCGCAACATCACCGGCCAGGACATCGTGGTCGACGCGGGCTGGAGGATTTGAGCGAGCCCCAGATGGTCCGCGCGCTGGCCGTCCAGACGGGGCCGGCGCTGGCTGACGTCGCCGCCAACTTGGATCGCGTGCGGCGGCTGGTCGCCGGCGCCCGGCCGCGGCCCGACCTGGTGGTGCTGCCGGAGCTGTTCGCCAACCCGTTCTGGTGCGTCGGCCTCGCCGACCCGGGGTATTTCGCCTGGGCGGAGGGGCTGGGCGGGCCGGTCCTGACCGCCATGCGGGCGCTGGCGCGCGAGCTGCACGCCGTGGTCGTGGCCCCGTTCTTCGAGCGCGGAGCCACCGCCGGCGAGTACTACAACAGCGCCGCCGTGATCGACCGGGCCGGCGAGCTGGTGCCGGGCCGCCTGCCCTCCGGGCGGACCGCGCTGACCTACCGCAAGCACGCGATCTCGTCGTTCCGCTGGGACCAGCAGGTCAACGACGAGAAGTTCTACTTCCGGCCAGGAGACGGCTTCCCTGTCTTCGACACCGAGGCCGGCCGGCTCGGGGTGCTGATCTGCTATGACCGCTGGTTCCCAGAGGCGTGGCGGATGCTGGCACTGCAGGGCGCCGAGGTCGTCTGCGTGCCCAACGCCTCGCTCGGGGACGTCTCGGACCTGTTCGTGCCCTCGATGCGGACCTGCGCGGCCCAGAACCTGCTCTATGTGGTGGCGACCAACCGCGCCGGCGAGGAGGAGGTCGAGGGCCGCAAGGCGCGCTACTACGGCCTGTCGTGCGTGGTCGGCCCGAACGGCGAACTGCTGGCCGCCGCCGGAGAGGCCGGGCCCGACCAGCTCGCTGGCGCCACCGTCGACCTGGACGCGATCGCGCGCGTGCGGACCAGGCAGACCATGTACAGGGACCGCCGGCCGGAGCTGTACGGCCTGCTGGCGGAGCTGCGCACAGGGGGTTCGGGGGGCGCAGCCCCCCGATGAGTGGAGCACACCCGCCAAACACCGGGCACACCAGACAGGCATCCATCGCAAGATATGGGGGGGCCGCCAGCGTCCCGGTACGAGACCTTCGGGACGCACTGCGCCGACTCGAGGAGGTCGGCAGGCTGTCAGTGGTCGAGCGGGAGGTGGACCGCTCGTGGGAGGTCACCGCCGTCCTCGACCGGCTGGAGCGGGAGCGCCGCTTCCCGGCGGTGCTGTTCCGGTCGATAAAGGGCTTTGCCGATTGGTCGATCGCCGGCAATCTGTTCGCCAGCCGCGAGGCGATCGCCGCGCTGGTGGACGTGCCCGTCGACCGCCTCACCCAGGAGATCGCCCAGCGGCTGGAGCGGCCGATCGACCCGGTGATCGTCCCGGACGGGCCAGTGGCCGAGCACGTCCTGGAGGGTGACGACGCCACCCTGGACGCGCTGCCGATCCCCACCCACCACGAGCGCGACGCCGGCCCCTACCTCTCGTTCGGCGTGGCCGTCTGCACCGACCCGGAGACCGGCGCCCGCAACGTCGGCATCTACCGGTTCATGCAGCGCGGCCCGCGCGAGCTGGTGCCGTCGCTCACCTCGATCTCCAACATCGCCGACATCTTCGCCCGTCAGGAGGCCAAGGGCAGGCCGCTGGACATCGCCATCGTCCCGGGCTCCAGCCCGCTGCTGGGGCTGGCCGCCAGCTACAAGGCTCCGCTGGGGACCGACGAGGTCGCCCTGGCCGGCGCGCTGGCCGGTGAGCCGCTGGAGCTGGTCCGCGCCAGGACCATCGACGTCGAGGTGCCCGCACGGGCCGAGCTGGTGATCGAGGCCCGCATCCTGCCGGGGGAGCGGTACGCCGAGGCGCCATTCGCTGACATGTCCCGCTCCTACAGCCGCCAGAAACGCGGCCCGCTGGTCCAGGTGCGCGCGATCACCCACCGCACCGACCCGATCCTGCAGCTGGCCTTCTCCGGTCACCCCGACGCCACCAACCTGGCCGCCGTCTGCCACGAGGTGGCGGTCTGGCGCGCGGTGCAGCAGGCCACCTCGTGCGTGACCGGCGTCCACGTGCCGGCCAGCGGGTACGGCTTCCACTGCTACCTGGCCGTCCACAAGGTCCCGACGGTCGAGGGAGCCGAGCGCGGCGAGCAGCGCAACGCCATGCTGGCGGCGGTCGGGGCGGTGCCGCAGATCAAGCTCGCCGTGGCGGTCGACGACGACGTCGACATCTACGACGACACCGCCGTGATCGGCGCGCTGGCCCGGCGCTTCCAGGCGGTCGACCCGGCCACGGGCGAGCAGCGCCTGCTGGTGCTGCCGAACCTCAAGGGCGCCAGCTACGACCCCTCCAGTTTCCACCGCGAGTACCCCAACTCCAAGCTGCTGATCGACTGCACCCTGCGCAGCGACCTGAGCGACGAGCAGCGGGCGTCCTTCGAGGAGGCGCGCTGCCGAGGCAGCGACGAGATCGACCTCGGCGAGTACCTGACCGGCGGCGCCACGGCGGGCTAGCGGCGGCGCTGGTCGTGGGCGGCGCCGCCGCTAGGCGGGCTCGGGAGCCTTGACGTCTCCGTGGGTGGCCGAGCCGTCCGGCCAGTCGCCGCGGCGCCGCGCGCTGCCCTGGCAGGAGCACTGCAGGCTCATCTGCGCCGCGATCTCCTCGACGCCGGTGTGCAGCAGCTTCAGCCACTTCGGGAGGGTTGTGCGCTCCAGCCGGGCGCGAGGCCCGGCGATGCCGACCGAGGCCACCGCGTAGCCCTGCTCGTCCAGCAGCGTCATGGCAACGCCCCAGACGCCGAGGTTGGTCTCCTCGAACGACCGCGCCCAGCCCTTGTGCCGGATCGTGTCCAGCTCCTTGCGGAGCTGGACGGGGTCGTCGATGGTCGACTTGCAGAGCTTCTCCAGGGGGTTGGAAAGCACCCGCTCGGCCTCGACGGGGGGGAGGAACGCCAGCAGCGCCTTCTGCTGGGCGCCGGCGTGCAGCGGCAGGTGGCGGCCCGGCTCCACCGACAGCCGCAGCGACTGCAGGCTCTCCACGCGCTCCAGGCAGATGGCACGCAGGCGGTTCTCGCTCGGCACCACCAGCAGGGTCGTCTCACCCGTCTGGGCGGACAGCCGCTGGAGCACCGGCATGCTGACGGCGCGCAGGTCGGTCGAGGCCTTGGCGTTGCGCCCCAGCGCCAGCGCCGCCGGGCCGAGCCGGAAGCGCTTGGTGATCTCGTCGCGGACGACGAAGCGGTGGCGCTCCAGCGCGGCCAGGATGCGGTAGGTGGTCGGCACCGGCAGGTCGCACTCGCGGCCGATCTGGGTCGTGGTCCACTCCTGGCGCTCCGAGGTGAACAGGGCGAGCACCGCGAAGGTGCGCTCGAGGAGCTGCGGCGAGCTGGAGTCGACCTTGCGGTTCCCGCGCTGGCCCTTGACGCCGCTGCGTTCTGTATGGGTGTCCACGGCTCAACTTCCCGTCGTGATAGATAGCGAAAGTCTAGCGCCATCTGACCATGCAGCGAAAGCTCTAATCAAATTGTGAAAGTTCATCCGATCCGGCTCCCATGACTCGGCTCCCTTGACATCCATGGGACCGGCCCTGATAGTTGAGTCGTTGTGCGACAACGGCTTTCGTATCGTGAAAGCAAGCGGGTAGGACCGGAAAGGACGGGCCAGGTGACTCGACCGGATCTCCAGCTCCTCGAGGGCGCCATCGACATGCACGCGCACACCGCGCCGGCGCTGTTCCCGCGGCCCATCTACGACACCGATCTGGCCAAGGTCGCCCTCGACTACCGCATGCGAGGGTTCGTCCTGAAGGACCACGACAGCGCCACCTTCCACCGCGCCTTCTATCTCAAGCGGCAGTTCCCCGGGCTCGAGCCGATCGGCGCCATCGTGCTCAACCGGTCCGTGGGCGGGCTCGACCCCGCCGTGGTCCAGGCCGCCCTGCAGTACGGCGCCAAGGTCGTCTGGATGCCCAGCAACCACGCCAAGCACCACGCCGAGTACTTCGGCATGCCCGACTACCCCCAGCTCGGGCGCTCCAAGCCGCAGCTCCCCGGGCCCGGCGTGACCGTGCTCGACGACGACGGCAAGCTCAAGCCGGAGGTCCGCACCATCCTCGACCTCGTCGCCGAGGCGGGAGCGTGCCTGTGCACCGGCCACCTCGACCTCGACGAGGTCCGGCTGCTGCAGGACGCCGCCATCGATGCCGGCGTCCAGAGATTTCTCGTCACCCACGTGAACTGGGCCCTCTGCAAGAAGGACCTGGACCTCCAGCGCGAGCTGATCGGCAAGGGCGCCTACCTGGAGTACGTCGCCATCTCCTGCGTCTCCGCGACGTTCTACGAGCAGACACCGCACGAGCTTGCCGGCTGGATCATGGAAACCAGAGGTGACCATATCATTCTCAGCTCCGACCTCGGGCAGGGCTCGGGCCCGCCCCACCCCGAGGGCATCCGGATGCTGTTGTACTCATTGCTCGACGAGGGCGTCCCCTCCGACTACCTCGAGAAGATGACCAAGGCCAACCCGGCCTACCTCACCGGCCTGAGTTCCTGATCCTCCCGGCGCCAGCCTCCCGGGTCCCCCACCGTTCCGCGCCGCTCCCCGAGAGGGCGGCGCGGAACGCGCTCCGCGTGCCGCCTGAATCCTCACCACCACGCCGTCCGCTGAAGTTCCTTCTCGGTTGGAGGTGGCATGCCCAACTCTTTGAAGATCGCCTTGGCGGCGTTCCAGCAGGAGCGGCCTGTGCTGGTTGCCCGAGTGCGTCCCTGACCCAGCCCAGTCGCCACAGGGTCTCCGCTTCGCGGCACCTGTCACGCATCTCCCGGTGGATCACCAGGCTCCGCTCGTAGAATTTGATCGCCGCACCGGGTGCGCCCGCGCGGTAATAAGCCTCTCCGAGATTGCTGATCGCCACGGCCTCGCCGAAGAGGTTCCCGCTCTCACGGCAAATCCTCAGGCTCTGGTCCAGGCAGCCGATGGCACGGTCGAGTCGGCCCGGCAAGCAGCCCGGCGCCCCGGCGCGCACCGCCCAGGTCGCCACGTTACGGTCAGCACCTGACCAAGGATGATGGTCTTCCATTGAGCTACCTGCTGGATACCAACGTCTGCATCGCGCTCATCAACCACAGTCCGGCAACCGTCCGGCCTCGCCTGGAGCAGGTGATCAAACAGGGTGAAGCAGTCGCCGT
>Ga0070698_100004852_pt1 | contig 14761 bp, 9 predicted proteins | sample KBSK1502metaG_FD_65477 | JGI IMG/M metagenome (GOLD analysis project Ga0070698, IMG submission 65477) | Corn, switchgrass and miscanthus rhizosphere microbial communities from Kellogg Biological Station, Michigan, USA - KBS K1-50-2 metaG | ecosystem: Host-associated > Plants > Roots >...
GGCGGAGGAACAGGATCCGCTCGACGAGGTCCAGATCTCCGGCGGGGGCGATCGGGGCTTCGAAGCGGGGGAAGATGTCGCCGTAGAGCGACGACGGCAGACGGCCAACGAGATCGAGGAGCCACCGGCACACCTCGCGGAGAACGTGGTGGAGGATGGGGAAGTGGTCCTCGAAGATCTCGAGCGTGGCATCCGCGTCCAGCTCGAGGGCGAGCGTGTCCGTCTCCGCCGTCGCCGAAAGCCCCTCCGGGTCGCGCGCGAAGATCCCCGCGCCGCCCACGAACTCCGCCGAAGTGACGTGGCCCAGCTTCCGCCCCTTGCGCGCGAGGTGAACCCGGCCGTCGAGCACCGCGTAGAGGGCGGGGATCGGCTCGCCTTCGCGCAGCAGGACGCTGCCCTTGGGAAAGAAACGCTCGCGGCCGTGCTCGGCCACCACCGCGAGGTCCTCGGGGGACAGGCCCGCGAGGATGGGAATCCTCTTGAGGGAGAGGATGCGCTCGACGGTGCCGACGGTCGGCGTGTTAGTGGGCATGGACCACGCCCTGGGATGGGTCGGCGAGCTGGCGCAGCGCGCGCTCGATCACCCGGGCGACGAAGAAGCCGGACCGGCGCCGGTCGATGCCTTCGAGCCGGCCGCGCAGCGTCGTCAGGCCCAGCTCGCCCACGTGGTACGCGGCGAGGCTCTGCACGGTCTCGCTGGCGCCCTCGAGCAGCGTGACGAGGACGGCCTCGTAGTCCAGGGGCGGGGCCTGATAGTAGTGGGCGGCCTGGGCGAGCCGGACGCCGGCGGGAGCGTCGTCGACGAGCGCGAGGACGGCCTCCCGCAAGGGCGGCGCGAGGAGGTTCTCGATCAGTTCCCGGCTGCCCGACCGCACCTTGGCGTTGCTGTTGCGCAGCCCGCGGTGGATCTGTCGCAGGTTCTCCCCCCGGTACTGCAGGCCGAGAAGCCGGAAGAGGCGCTCCCCGGCCTGGACTTCCTTGTCACGAAGCAGGTCCAGGAGCAGGCCGTGGCCGCGCGTGGCCCGTCGCGGGTCTTCGCGGGCGCCCTTCTCCAGGACGGAGTGCCAGTGCACCAGCCGGAACGACGCCTCCAGCGTGCGCACGGTCGCTTCCTCGAGAACGGCCGCGTCCAGACGCACGTCGGGGTTATCGGTGGCGATGCGGCCCAGCCCCCGGATCATGCGGAAGCGGACCATGCCGTACGGTTCCCGCAGCAGGTGGCTCAGGAGGACGGGCCCGGCCTGGCCGGCGGTGAAGCGGCTGATGGTGCGGGGAATGTGCCGCCGGATGTCGTGCGGCAGCGACCAGTCGCCGAGCGCCTCGTCGAGGAAGCGCAGCGCCTCGTCACCGTGCTCCAGGAACGCCGTGCGGACCGCCCACCGGGCCTCGCGCGTTCCGAGCATGGAAAGGAGCGCGGGCAGGAAGCGCGGGCTCTTCACCGCGCCCATGGCCTCGGCGGTGAGGGCCTGCACCTCGGGAGAGGGGGCCTCGGCCAGGCGCAGGAGCGCGTCTTCGAAGGAATGGCTCGGCTGACGCCGGATCGCCCGGGCCAGCGCCGCCTGGGCCTCGGCCGAGCCACGGAGCGGCTCCTCGAGGCCAGAGCTCTCCGAGACCCAGCCGCCGGAGACGAGGCCGACGAGAGCGGTCGCGCGGACGACGGCGCTCGGGTCGTCCATCGCCTTGGCCAGCACGCTCTGCTCCGGCTTCGCCGCCGAGCGGGCGCGAAGCGCCGCCGCGCGCACCTCGGGGTCGGCGTGATCGAGGAGACGGTCGGCGACGGGGACGAAGTCCGTGCGGCCGGACCTCTCGAACAGCTCCAGCGCGCGGAGCACGACGGGACGCGAGGGGTGATAGAGGATGAGGGCGGGGACGAGCCGCTCGCGTCCCTCGGCCGCGAGCAGATCCATGGCTCCCACCACCTCGGCGTCGTCGCGGCTGTTGAGGCCGGCGATCAGCGTCTCCAGCGAGGCGAGATCGAGGTCTGGCAGGTCGGCGCGGTCGCGCATCGATCCCTGGCGCAGGGCGGTCCGGAAGAGCTCCAGGTAGTGGGGCTTCAGCTCCAGCGCCCACGCGATCCAGACGACGCACAGGAGCGCCGCCACCGATGCGAGGACGACATCCCCCCGGTGCAGCGTCAGCTCTCCGAGGATGAAGATCGAGGCCAGGGCCTGGCCTCCGCGCTGACCGACGACGTCGATGAGCGGTTTGGCCCGGGCGCGCAGGCCGTCGGGGATGGGCAGGAACAGCAGCTCGGTGGTGGTGCGATGAAGGGAGGGACGAAGCGCGCCGTCGGCGCCCTTGAGAATGAGGGCGGCCAGCAGCCCGCCTCCGAAGGCCACGCCCGCCGAGCCCAGCAACAGCAACGTCGGCAGCACCCACAGCGCGCGGTGCAGGCCGAGCACGCGGAGGAGCCAACCCATGGCGACCAGCTGCGCGGTGAGCGCCAGCACGTTGAGGACCATGTAGAAGCTGGCGAAGAAGGCGCCCAGCTCGGCCGCCGGGACGTTCCGGGCGACCGTGCTCTTGAAGACGTAGTCGGCCAGCGTAACCGCGACGGTGGAGACGAGCACGAGGCCCGAGAGGCGGGTGAGGTACGGATGGTCGCGCATGAACTGCACGGCCTGGGACAGGTTCGACGGCACGGTCTCGGAGGCCGTCTCGGCCCCCGCCCCCTCGGTGCGGCGCAGCACCAGGGCCGGACCGAGGCCGGTGATCGCGAGCGCCGCGGCCGCGGCCAGCACGAGGTACGAAGTGGGCAGGGTGGCGCTGATGAGCCGCGCCACGCCCGCTCCCGCCACCGCCCCCAGCACGCTGCCCAGTCCGACGACGCGGTAGATACGCTTGGCCTGGGTGATCGTGTACATCTCGCCGAGGACGAGCCAGAACTGGAGGCCGGCGAGCGTGCCCACGAGCCCGGTCCAGATGTAGAGCGCGCGCAGCGTCCAGGGGTTCCCCCACGAGCCGAAAAGCCAGAAGAGGAACGTCACCGCCGCGCAGGAGAGGAGCAGGTGCGAGAGGCGGTGCGTGCGGGTGAGGCCGCGAGCGCCCCGCCCGGGACCGAGCGAGAGGGCGACCGCCACCACCGCCATGGCCAGGTACACCCAGGGAAGCTGCGAAGGGGCGAGCCGAGCGAGGAAGAGCGCGTCGCGCGCGGTCTCGAGCAGCGTGTGGCCGGCGAGGATCCCGAAGAGGGTCAGGAACGCGCCGGTGACACCCGGCCGCTCTTCGGGACGAACGTCGGCGAAGGCGCGCAGCATGGAGGTCGGACCCTGAGACGATGGCAGACTACACTGCGCGCGTGTATCATCTCAACCCGGCGCCCGGGACCCCCGCGACAGGCGAAGTGAACAAGGAAGAAGGAGCATGGCCGAGAACCTGAAGCTCGCCCGCCTCTACCTGCTGCTGCTCGCCATCTTCACGGTCGCGAAGTGGCTGCAGGGGACCTTCGGCGTCCCCTACGAGAAGGGGCACTACGTCTTCAGCATCGTGATCATGACCCTGCACGCGGCCTTCTTCTACGGGGCCTTCTGCCGGCGGTGGCGCCGGTTCCGGCTGTGGCAGGCGGCGGGGCTGGCCATCACCCTCGGGATCATGAGCCAGCTCGTGATCTTCGCCGCGACGCTTCTGTCGTACGCGTTCGGCCTCCACACCTACTTCAACTACCCCACGGCCCTCTTCGGCCCGCAGGCGCCTCTCACCGAGGTGCCTCTCGGCCAGGCCGTCTTGAGCCGGGTGGGCGGCCTCGTCGTCAACCCGATCCTGGCCGGCATCGCCGGTGCCCTTGGGTGGGCGATCGGCGGCCTGCTTCCGGAGAATTAGCCGTCCTTATTTCCAACGGTTCTCCCGAGCCTTCCGTCCAAGCGTGTGGCACGGAGGGGAGGGCGCGACGTCGGACGGGACCGCGGCCGGCAACCCACTGCTGAGGCTTGACTTCTCCGAGGAGGCGAGCTTGCGCGGTCAGGACGAGGTCGTCTTCTTCGAGGAGCTGTACCGGAGCCACGGGGCGCGCATGAAGAGTGTGGCGTACAACATCCTGGGCAATCCGAGCGACGCGGAGGACGCGGTGCAGGAGGCGTTCCTGCGCGCCTACCGGGGGATGGGGGCGTTCAAGGGCACCGCCCGGGCCAGCACCTGGGTCTACCGCATCCTCGTGAACGCCTGCCACGACATCGGCCGGCAGCGCCGCCGCCGGCGGGACGAGACCGAGCTCGCGCCCGAAGATCGGCTCCCGGCCTCGACGGCGCAGCCCGCCGCCGATGCGCCGCTGCGCATGGCTCTCGAGAAGGCGGTGGCCGCGCTGCGTCCGCGCCACCGTGACGTCTTCCTGCTCTTCGAGGTCGAGGGCTTCCGGCACCGGGAGATCGCCGAGATCCTGGACATCGCGGAGGGGACCTCGAAGGCGCTCCTCTTCGAGGCCAGGCGCGACCTGCAATCGGCGCTGGCCGGAGCACCGGGGAGGCCGCGGTGAGGTACACCGACGAGGAGATCTCCAGGGCGGCCCGGGAGCTGCGGCGGGAGTGGGACAGCCCCCGGCTCTGGCCGCGCATCCAGGCCGCGCTCGAGGCCGAGGCCGAGCGGCGCCGCGCGCCCTTCCGCGTCCGCACCTGGCTGACCCTCGCGGCGGCGGCGGCGGTGCTCGTCTTCGGCGTCTCCGTCGTCCTGCGCGTGCGCGCGCCGCAGCCCGGCGCCCCGCCCGCGGAGGCGGAACGCCGTCTGCTCACCGACAAGGCGCTGCGGGAGGTCGAGCGCACGGAGGGCGACTACGTCCGCTCGATCGAAGCGCTGTCCCGCGTGGCGGAGCCGAAGGTGGAGGAGGCGGGCTCGCCGTTGATGATGAGCTACCGCGAGAAGCTGCTCCTCCTGGATTCGGCCATCGCCGAGTGCCGGACCCGGATCGACCGCAACCGCTTCAACGCCCGCCTGCGGCGCGAGCTGTTGTCCCTGTACCAGGAGAAGCAGCGCGCCCTCCAGCAAGTCATGAAAGAGGACCCGGATGCCCTTTAGCTCCCCCGACGGCCGGCGGCGCCGAGCCGGCCTGGCCGTCAGCCTGCTCCTCCTCGTCTCGCCCGCGGCCGCCTCCGCGCGCGCGGCCCGCGAGGAGGTGACGCGCGAGTTCTCGCGCACGGTGCCGATGCGCACGGCCCAGGCCTTCCACCTCGAGCACCAGCAGGGCGACGTCGTCATCGGCACCCATGCGCAGGCGGAGGCGCGGATCGTGGCCCACATCCGCGTATCGGCCCCGAGCGCGGCCGAAGCGTCGGCGACGTTGCAGCAGGTGGCCATCGACGTGCTGGAGAGCCCGGCGGCGGTCGCGGTGCGGACCCGCTATCCCGAGGCGCGGGGACGGAACGTCTCCTTCGCGGTCGACTACGACATCACGCTGCCCGAGACGGCGGCGCTGCAGGCGAGGAACAGCTTCGGTGACGTGTCGGTGAAGGGGCTGAGGGCCGAGGGTGACGTGCGCAACTCCCACGGCCGTCTGACCCTCAGCGACGCCCGGGGCCGGCAGCGGCTGGAGAACGCCTTCGGCGCGGTGGAGGTGGCCCGCGTCGAGGGAGACGTCTCGATCACCAACCAGAACGGCGCCGTCCGCGTCACGGAGGTTCAAGGTGCGCTCGACGTGAGCAACCGCTTCGCGAGCGTGGAGGCGCGGAGCGTGCGCAAGGGAGCGGTCGTGGTGAACAGCAACGGCAGCGTCCTCCTCGCGGACGCGGGCGGCCCGAGCCGGATCACGAACTCGTTCGGGACGGTGGAGGCCAGCCTCATTCGCGGCGACCTCGCGGTCCTCAACGGCAACGGGAACGTGAGCGTGCGCGGCGTGAGCGGTGCGGCCGACCTCAAGACCTCCTTCGGCGCCCTCACCTTCGACGACGTCGGCCGGGGACTCATCGCCGTCAACGACAACGGGCGCGTCGGCGGGCGCAAGGTGGGGGGCCCCGCGGAGATCCGGACGAGCTTCGGGGCGGTGGAGGTCGCGCAGGTCCAGGGCGACGTCACCGTGACGAGCTCGAACGGGGCAGTGACGCTGCGCGACGTGGCGGGCGCGGCGGAGGTGCGCAGCACGTTCGGCCGCATCGAGGTCGCCGGAGCCCCGAAGGGCGTGCGGGTGGTCGGGGGCAACGGCGAGGTGGCGGTCTTCAACGTCGGTCCCGCCTACGTCAAGACGAGCTTCGGGCTGGTCCAGGCCGCCGGCGTCACCGGTTCCCTGGAGGTGGAGAACTCCAACGGGGCGGTCAACGCCGCCGACGTCAAGGGCCCGGTCACCGTGCGTACGTCGTTCGCGGCGGTCGTCCTCGCCCGCGTGGAAGGCCCCGTGGTGGAGGTGCGCAACCAGAACGGCGCCGTGGACGTGGAAGGCACCGGGGCCCGCGGCTGCACCCGCGTCACGCTCGTCACGTCTTTCGCCCCGATCCGGGTGCGGCTGCCCGAGGGCGTGGGCTACGACGTCACCGCCCGCACGTCGTTCGGATCGATCCGCAGCGACATGCCTATCACCACGTCGGGCTCCCTCGGCGCGGACTCCCTCAGCGGACGCATCGGCGCGGGCGGGTGCGCGCTGAGCCTGACGGACAACAACGGCAACATCGAGATCCTGAAGGCGGTCAAGTAGGACCCTAGCCGGTGCTCTGCAGGCCGGCGGCGATGCCGTTGACGGTGAGGGCGAGCAGCCGCTGCAGGGCGTCGCGCTCCGGCGCCGGGTCCGGCGTCGCGCGCAGGCGGGCGAGCAGGCTCACCTGGACGAAGCTGAGCGGGTCGACGTAGGGATTGCGCAGCCGGATGGACCGGCGGAGCACGGGAGAGATGTCGAGCAGTGCGCTCCGGCCCGTGGCCGCGAGGACGGCCTCCCGGGTGCGCTGCCACTCGTCCACGATGCGCGGGAAGATCTTCGCCCGCAGCGCGGGCCCCGCGAGGGCGTCGTAGATCCGGGCGACCGCGAGGTCGGCCTTGCCCATGCTCAGCTGGGCGTTGTCGATCAAGGAACGGAAGAACGGCCACTCGCGATACATCTCGGCCCAGCGGCGCCGGGCCTCCTCGCCCTTCTGCTCGACCTGGGCCGCGTAGGCCCCGCCCAGCCCGTACCAGCCGGGCAGGCCGTGGCGGCTCTGCGTCCAGCTGAACACCCACGGGATCGCGCGCAGGTCCTCGATGCGCTCGGATTGCTCCCGCATCGCGGGACGCGAGCCGATGCGCAGACCCGTGATCGCGTCGATCGGCGTCGCCTGGTGGAAGTAGCGTACGAAGTCGGGGTCGTCGTAGACCAGTCGCCGGTATGACGCCAGGGCCAGGGGCGAGAGCGCCTCCATCTCGGCCGCCCAGTCGTCGTGCGCGCCCTCGGGAAAGGGCAGCAGGCTCGCTCGGAGCACGGCGTGGATCGTCTGCTCGAGGTGCCGGTGGGCGATCCCCGGGTGGGCATAGCGGGCGAAGGCCACCTCGCCCTGCTCGGTGAGGCGCAGCCGGCCGCTCAGCGCGCCGGGCGGCTGGGCCATGATCGCGCGGCCGGTGGGGCCCCCGCCGCGGCCGATGGCACCCCCGCGGCCATGGAAGAGGAGCAGGGTGGCGCCCCCCTTGCGGCAGGCCGCGACGAGCGCCCGTTGCGCGCGGTACAGCTCCCAGTTCGCGGTGACGAAGCCGCCGTCCTTGTTGCTGTCCGAGTAGCCCAGCATGATCTGCTGCTGGCCCCGCCAGGCTTGGAGCTGCTGCGCGTAGACCGGCAGCCCGAACAGCTCCTCCATGAGGCCGGCCGAGCGGTGCAGGTCTTCGATCGTCTCGAAGAGCGGCACGACCTGCAGGGTGCTGCGGGGCGGCGGCCCCGGGTCGAAGAGCCCCGACTCCTTCGCGAAGAGCAGAGGGGCGAGCACGTCCGCCGTGCCCGCGGTCATGGAGACGATGAAGACGTTGCAGGCGTCCGGACCCAGCTCCTGCTGCAGCCGGGCGATCGTCTGGAAGAGGGCGATCGTCTCGGCGGTCTGGGGGGAGTACCCGCCGAGGGGACGGACGACGGGCCGGGGGTTCGCGATCTCCCGGGCGAGGACGCGAGCCCGCGCGGGAAGGTCGAGGGCGAGAAAGTCGGGCTCCACCCCCGCCATCCGCAGCACCTCGGCGGCGGCGGCGGCCACGACCTGGCTGTGCTGGCGCAGGTCGAGACGCGCGAGATGGAAGCCGAACACCGCCACGCGGCGCAGGAGGTCGGCCACCAGGCCGTCCGCCAGCCGGGCGCCGCGGTGCCGGCGAAGGCTTTCCCCGATGAGGCGCAGGTCCTCCCCCAGGGCTTCGGGCCCGGCATACGCGATGCGGTCGTCGTCGGGGCGCGGCGGCTCCGGAGGGGCACCGGTGCCCCACAGGCGCTGCGCCTGACCCAGCACCGGGTCGTCGTCGCCCTCGGCGGAGGTCCCGCCCCGCCGCCGCTCGCGCAGCCGGGCGGCATTGATCCGCCGGGCGGCCGCGATGCGCGCCTGCATGAAGCCGCCCTTGCGCCGGTAGGGCTCGTTCGCGAAGTGGAGGGTGAGCGACGCCGCCAGCTCCGGCATGGCCGCCGCGTCGGCGTCGAGCGCCCGCGCCAGCTCCGGGGAGATCTCCGGCGGCTCCGCGGCCACGCTCAGCTCCCGCTCCAGCTCGGCGAGCGAGCTCTCGTAGAGCGAGAAGGCGGTCTCCCGATGGAGGCGCAGCGTCTGCTCGGTGACCTGGGCGGTCACGTGGGGATGCCCGTCGCGGTCCCCGCCGATCCAGGACCCGAAACGCAGGAACGGCGGCACGTCGAAGACCTCGCCGGGATAGGCGGAGGCCAGCGCCTCTTCCAGCTCGCGGTAGAGGCGCGGCACCAGCTCCCAGAGCGACTCCTCGAAATAGTAGAGGCCGTTGCGGACCTCGTCGAGGACACGGGGGGCGCGCCCCCGCACCTCCTCCGTGAGCCACAGCGACGTCACCTCTTCGCGGATCCGATCGAAGAGGTCGAAGCGCTCGTGAGAGGTGAGCCGCGGGTCGTCGAGCTGCTCCACGAGGTCGGACAGCCGCCGGAGCTTGAAGAGCACGGAGCGCCGGCGCGCCTCGGTCGGGTGCGCGGTGAAGACCGGCTCCACCAGGCACGACCGGAGCAGCGACCGCACGCGCTCCGCCTCCACCCCGGCCTCCGCCGCCTCCATGAGCGCCTGCCGCACGGACTCGCCCCGGGGCGAGGCGCCCGACTGCAGCTCCCGCTGCCGCAGCACGCGCAGGCGCTGGTGCTCCTCGGCCAGGTTCACGAGGTGGAAGTAGGCGGAGAAGGCGCGGACGACGAGCCGGCACTCGTCGAGGCCCAGCTCGTCGGTGCGGGCGCGCAGGCGGCGGCCCGCCTCGCCGAAGTCGTCGCCGCCCTCGCCCACCGCGGTGCGCGTCTGCTTCGTGGCGGCGCGGTACTCCTCGACGAGGGCGAAACCCGCCTCGCCCTCCTGCTCGCGCAGCACGTCGCCGAGGAGCCGGCCCAGCGTGTTGACGTCGGCGCTCAGGGGATCGGGCTCGGGTTCGCGGGGCGGCATGCCGTTGATTCTAGTCGTTTGACCGCTGCGCCCCGCAGTCGTAGCCTGCCCGGGTGAGCTCCGCCCCCCGGGCCGCGCCGGCCGAGCGCGCCGGGCCCGCCCCGCCGCCGGGCCCGCGCGGCCCCCGCCCGCAAGCCCGCCCGCCGGCCGGACGCGCGCGCCGGCCCCTGCCCCCTTCGGTCTGGGAGGGCTGGGACGACGAGAAGCTCCTCGACCTGCGCCTGTGCGATCTCGACGTCTCGATCGAGGACAGCGGGATCGAGGATCGTCTCACGGAGCTTTTCCGTGAGCTGGAGGCGCGGGGCCTCCGCTTCCGACCACACTACTGGCTGTCCGACGAATGGTTCTGCCCCGACGGTGTCCCGGGGATGGCGATTCCGTTCTATCTCGCCCATCCTCGCCTCGCCCGGCTGGAGCAGAGCCAGATGCTCGAGGTGGAGGGGGGGACCCGGGAGTGGTGTCTCAAGATCCTGCGCCACGAGACCGGCCATGCGATCGAGAACGCCTACCGCCTGCGGCGGCGCCGGCGGAGGCAGCAGCTGTTCGGCCGCACGACCAATCCCTATCCCGAGTACTACGCGCCCCGGCCCTACAGCAAGAGCTTCGTTCTGCACCTCGACGCCTGGTACGCGCAGAGCCACCCCGACGAGGACTTCGCGGAGACCTTCGCCGTCTGGCTCAGCCCGGAGAGCGAATGGCGGACGCGCTACGCGGGCTGGCCCGCCCTGCGCAAGCTCGAGTACATGGACGACCTGATGAAGGACCTGGCCGGCCAGGGGGCCCTCGTCATCTCGCGCCGCAAGCCCGAGCTGCTCTCGCGGCTGCGCCGTACGCTGCGCGAGCACTACCGGATCAAGCGCCGCCACTACGGCCTCGACCATCCCGACTTCTACGACCGCGACCTCAAGCGCCTCTTCTCGGACGCTCCCGAGCACGCGGGCAACCCCACCGCGGCCGGCTTCCTGAACCGCATCCGGCGGGAGGTGCGGCGGCGGGTGAGCCGGTGGACGGGCGCGTACCAGTACACGATCGACCAGGTCCTGGCCGACATCGTGGCCCGCAGCCGGCAGCTGAACCTGCGCCTGGCCGGCCCCGAGGAGGAGGCCAAGCTCGAGTTCATCCTGCTGCTCACCGTGCAGACCATGAACTACCTGGCCAGCGGCCGCCATCGCGTCGCCCTGTGAAGAAGAGGCCGCTGCGCCGGCTCCGGATCCTCGCGCTCATGCACGAGGCGCTCGTGCCCCCCGACGACGCCAAGGGCGTGGACCTGGAGGCGGCGGAGTGGAAGACCGAGTACTGCGTGGTCACCACGCTCCGCCGGCTCGGCCACGAGGTCTTTCCCCTCGGGGTGGGGAGCAACCTCGGCGTCATCCGCAACGCGATCCACGAGCTCGAGCCGCACATCGCGTTCAATCTCCTCGAGGGCTTCGACGACGTCGCCACCTGGGACCAGAACGTGGTCGCCTACCTCGAGCTGAGCAAGATGCCCTACACGGGCTGCAACTCCCGCGGGCTGCTCCTCGGCCGCGACAAGGCGATCGCCAAGAAGCTGCTCACCTATCACCGGATCCCGGTGGCCGACTTCGCCGTGTTCCCCCGGGGACGCACGGTCAAGCGGCCGAAGCGGCTGAGCTTTCCCCTCTTCGTGAAGTCGCTGACCCTGGACGCTTCGATCGGGATCTCCCAGGCCTCGGTCGTCGAGGACGACGAGAAGCTGGTCGAGCGCGTGAAGTTCATCCACGAGAGCGTCGGCACCGATGCCCTCGTCGAGCGCTACATCGAGGGCCGGGAGCTGTACGTCGGCATCCTCGGCAACCAGAAGCTCGAGGTGCTGCCGATCTGGGAGCTGTCCTTCACCAAGATGCCGGAGGAGAAGCGGCGCATCGCGACCGAGCGGCTGAAGTGGAGCCTCACCTACCAGAAGAAGCACGGCATCGTGAGCGGCGAAGCCAGGGACGTGCCGGCCGAGATCGAGGCCCGCATCCGCGACACGTGCAAGCGGACGTACCGCAACCTGATGCTGAGCGGCTGCGCGCGCATCGACCTGCGGCTGACCGAGGCCGGGCAGGCCTACGTCATCGAGGCCAACCCCAACCCCCAGCTCTCGGAGGACGAGGACTTCGCCCAGTCGGCGAAGAAGGCGGGCATCGACTACGAGACGCTCCTCCAGCGCATCGTGAACCTGGGCCTGCGCTGGGAACCGACCCGGCTGGGCTAGTCGGGCTCAGCGCCCGATCGCGGCGCCGTCGGGAGCGCGCCGGTCGGTGCCGCCTTCGAGCACGTTCTCCTTCGCGTCGTAGAGCACGCCCTGGGCCACGCCCTGGGAGTCGACTTCGCGCAGGTCGTGGCCCTTCGCCCTGAGCAGCTCGATCGTGTCGGGGGACAGGCCGAAGCGCTCGTGCTGGATCCGGTCGGGAAGCCACTGGTGGTGGAAGCGCGGCGCATCGATGGCCTGCTGCACGTTCATCCCGAAGTCCACCACGTTCAGGATCGTGAGAAGCACCGTGTTGATGATCGTGCGTGCCCCCAGGCTGCCGACCACGAGGAACACCTGGCCCTCGCGGGCCAGGATCGTCGGCGTCATGCTGGAGAGCATGCGCTTGCCGGGCGCGGCCAGGTTCGCTTCGGTGCCGATCAGGCCCTTGTCGTCGGTGAGGCCGGGCCCGGCGTTGAAGTCGCCCATCTCGTTGTTGAGGAGGAAGCCCGCGCCCGGCACCACGATCTTGGAGCCGTAGTTGTCCTCCAGCGTGTAGGTGAGCGAAACCGCGCCCCTCGCGTCGTCCACCACCGACAGATGGGTCGTCTGCTGTCCTTCCGCCGGCCACGTGAAGCTGGACGGGGAGGACACCGAGGCGCGGTCGGGCCGGATCGTGCGCCGCAGCTCCTGCGCGTACTCCTTGGACACCAGGCGCTCCACCGTGGCGGCGAGGCCCGGGTTGAAGGCGGGGTCGCCGAGGTAGCGGGCGCGGTCGGCGAACGCGCGGCGCATGGCCTCGGCCACGAGGTGGACGCCGGCGGCGCTGTGGAATCCCTGCTGCTTGAGGTCGTACCCCTCGAGCACGTTCAGCATCTCGATGAGGGCGGTGCCGCCGCTGCTGGGGGCCGGCATGCTGAACACGTCGTACCCGCGATAGGTGCCGCGCAGGGGTTCCCGGCGTATCGCCCGGTAGGCGGCCAGGTCCGCGCGGGTGATGAGGCCGCCGCCCGCCTTCATCTCCTTCTCGATGAGCGCCGCTGTCTCGCCCTCGTAGAAGCCCGCGGGTCCCCGGTCGGCGATGCGCTCGAGCGTCCGCGCCAGCTCCGGCTGCTTGAGGATGTCCCCCATCTCGTAGGCCACGCCGCTGCGGCTGAACTGGGCCACCGAAGCCGCGTATTTCTTCATTTCCGGCAGCACTTCCTTCAGCGATCGGGCGAGGCCGTCGGTGACCATGATGCCGTCGCGGGCGAGCGTTACCGCCGGCGCCACCAGCCGGCGCCAGGGCAGCTTCCCGTGCGCCTTCCAGGCCATGTGCAGGCCGGCCACGGTTCCGGGCACGCCGACCGAGAGATGGCTGTTGTGGTGGAGGTCCGCGTCGTAGACGCCGTCCTTCAGGAACATCGTCGGGCTGGCGGCGGCGGGCGCCGTCTCCCGAAAGTCGTACGCCACCGCCGGGCCCGAGGGTGGCCGATAGAGAAGGAAGCCGCCGCCGCCGATGTTGCCGGCGCCGGGATGGGTCACGGCGAGCGCAAAGGCGGTGGCCACCGCGGCGTCGACCGCGTTGCCGCCGTCCCACAGCACCTCCACCCCCACCTGGGACGCGACGAAGTTCTGGCACACCGCCATCCCGTTGCGGGCCCGGGTGGGGACGGTGGAGGCGGTCGCGAGGGCGGCGGCACCGAGAAGAACAGGGAAGGCGAGCGCGCGGAGTCTCATCTGGCTCCGAGGCTATCAGACCGCGGACGCGCCGCCAACGCCGATGGTAGGCTTGGAAGGCCTTGTTCGAGATCCTTGCCCTGCTCGCCGCCGCGGCGACGCCGCCCGCCAGCCTGCGGCTCGACTACTTCCACACCGGCGACGCGCGAGAAGAGCGCTTCGCCCTCGACTCCGTCGTCCGGGAGGGCGCTTGGCCCGGGCCGCCGGACCGGCGCATCGACGACACCGGCCTCGGCCGCTATCTCTTCGAGGTGCGCGACGGCAAGAGCGGCGAGCCCCTGTACTCGCGCGGCTTCGCGAGCATCTTCGGGGAGTGGGAGACCACCCCCGAGGCGAAGGATCGGACGCGCGGCTTCCACGAGTCGGTGCGCTTCCCGGAGCCGGGCGCGCCGGTGACGGTCACGATCGAGAAGCGCGATGCGCGCGGCGTCTTCCAGCCCGCGTGGTCGGTGAAGGTGGACCCGGCCGATCCCGCCATCGACCGCCGTCCTCCCCAGGGGATCAAGGTGTGGACGGTGATGAAGAACGGCGAGCCGGCGGACAAGGTCGATCTGCTGCTGCTCGGAGACGGCTACACCGTGGCCGAGATGGAGAAGTGGCACCGCGACGCGCGGCGCCTGGCGGACACGCTCTTCGCGGTGTCCCCGTTCAAGGAGCATAGAGCGGACTTCAACGTGTGGGCGGCCGACACTCCCTCGGAAGAAAGCGGAGTCTCGCGGCCCTCGGACGGGGTCTACCGGCGCAGCGCGCTCGGCGTCACCTATGACGCCTTCGGCTCCGAGCGCTACGTGCTGAGCTTCGACAACCGGCGGCTGCGGGAGGCCGCGGGCGCGGCCCCTTACGAGTTCATCGAGATCGTGGTCAACGACCGGAAGTACGGGGGCGGCGGCATCCACAACCTCTACGCGACCGTAGCTGCCGACAACGCCTTCACGCCCTACGTCTTCGTCCACGAGTTCGGCCACCACTTCGCCGGTCTGGCCGACGAGTACTACACCTCCCCGGTCGCGTACCAGGCCGCGCCGGCCGCCGACCGGCCCGAGCCCTGGGAGCCCAACGCGACCGCGGACCCCCGGGCCGCCAAGTGGCGGGACCTCGTCTCCCCCGGCCTGCCTCTGCCGACCCCCTGGCCGAAGGAGGAGTTCGAGGCCGCGCAGCGGGAGATCCAGGCCCGCCGCCGCAAGATCCGCGAGGAGAAGCGCCCGGAGGCGGAGATGGAGGCGCTCTTCCGCGAGGAACGCGAGCGGATGAGCAGGCTCCTCGGCTCCGCCCCGCATGCGGGCAAGGTGGGCGCCTTCGAGGGCGCGCTCTACGAGGCGAAGGGCCGCTACCGTCC
>Ga0070698_100004855_pt1 | contig 14759 bp, 8 predicted proteins | sample KBSK1502metaG_FD_65477 | JGI IMG/M metagenome (GOLD analysis project Ga0070698, IMG submission 65477) | Corn, switchgrass and miscanthus rhizosphere microbial communities from Kellogg Biological Station, Michigan, USA - KBS K1-50-2 metaG | ecosystem: Host-associated > Plants > Roots >...
CTCCTATCATTGTCTTCTGAAGGGTACGAGAATTATATCCTCAATGTTCTTGATTGAGCTGCATAACATGTGTTACCAGGAAGAGGTAATGAAGAGATAATAGTGGGGCATTGTTTGTTGCTCCAAGTCAAAGTTAGACTCTCACCGCTTGAAGAACCTATCCGTTGGAATCATCGTAGTATGGTGGGAGGTTCGAAACACCCATGTTTTGCCCAAAATGTGCCACTCAAAACGAATTGGAGCAAGGCTACTGCAGACAGTGCGGCCAGGCACTCTCCAGCGTGCGACTAGCTTTGGAAGGAAGCGCCGACCAATCATTAGAAAAGCTGAAAGCAGGCGAAAAGTGGATAACCGGCGGTAGTGCCACCCTGGTCGTTTTCACTCTGATTGCACTTGCCATAACATTCGTCGGCGTTGCCCTCAACGACCCAACGTTCAGCTACATTGCGATTATCAATTTCTTACTCGGCGCGTTTGTAGGCTTACCACTCGTCTATGTGGGCAAGGCGAAGGTGAAACGTGGGGCTCGTCTCCTGTCTAGCTCACAGACTCAATCCAACCAGACAGCTCTCCACCAAATCCCCCAACCGGATAATCGGCTGACAACAGGTCTCAACTCAGATTTGCCCAGACTGCCCGTTCAGGGTTCCGTGACAGAACATACCACGCTTCACTTGTCCGGTTCCGAGCAGGTGCGCCGCAAGCCAAAATGAGCAAGGCCGGTGGCCGACGCCTGACAATCGATTGTCCGGGCGAACCGCCTATCGTCCGATACGCTTCAGCTGTCGTCTAGTTACAGAAACCGGGAGCGGTAGCGACCGCAGTCAACCTGATGAATGACTCCTATGAATTCACGAGTCTCGGACGATATTGAATTAGCGCGACGGGCCCAGCCGCAATTAGCCTTACTACATGCGCCGTTGAGTGCGGTCGCTCCCGGTTCTGTAACGAGCGACAAGATAAAGCCTATCGGACACCCTGATCAGGTGAACTCGGCCTTTAGACCAAGGAAGGTAGCGTAGCGATGAGCGGCGTTGTGGACCGCGAGCTTAGCTGCTTTTTTGAACGGCGCGAACGGGCTGAGGGTAATAATCACTGAGTTATTTTTGAAAGTACGCTTCCAACTACCCTCAACGCGTCCGTCGATAACAATTGCCGAACTAAAAACTACGTTGCCAGGCATCGCTTGTTTGCTGTTGAGCGCTGCGCTGCGGTCTTTATAGGCAACGAGGTATTCGTCGTATATCGGTAACAAGAAGACAGCTCGCGAAGCGGGTTTTATGACTGGCGCAGACGAGGGAAGCCAATAGGTTTTGGCATCGATCACTTCTTTTGAAAGCTGGCGCTGGACCAGGTCGAGTCCGCTCCTGGCATCAGCGACAGTGAGTCCAGACCACCAGGTAAAATCCTGCAACGTTGCCGGTCCATGGCTCGTGAAATAGCGCCGCGCCAGCTCGGCTAACGCTTCGTCGCGCGTCAAAGTTTTGCTCTGAGGCGCCCGCTCATCAAGCAGCGCGTAAGTGAATTGCTTACCTTTCCTTGCGCCGCTACAGATGACTCCATCGAGTTCGGCGCGTATCAGTATATGAATGAAGCGTATTAAATGATCAGCGGCAATGCCGGCCCGTTCGACCGCTTTTCGTAGAGTCTCGCGAGTTAGCTGCCTGCCGTTTCGTAGTGCGCTCGCTAGTGCCTTGTTGCTGCGTTTGAAAACAGCAGCGTCGAGTTCGAACTTGCGATAGTTGTGACTGCAGGCGGCATTCACGCGCGGACCTGTAAGTTTAAGTAGCCAGCGAATATCAGCAGGAGTGACAAAGTGCCAGGTGGGACGCATAACGTGTGTTCGCAGTATGTCTCCATTTGCAAACGCCTTTTCGATTGTCTCGTCAGTAGCGTCTTTCATGCGCTGGGCAAGGGCCCATTTCGCGCCGTAGTAGTCCTGGGCCTGGACAGCGCCCATCCAATTCACTAAATCGGCTGGTTTCTTGAACGCCGTTGAAGACAAATGCTGATTATGAAGTCGGCGATGCGCGATGTCTAGGGTTGGCATGTTTACTAGTTTCGCGTGGAACTGTGAAGCTCAGCAACCATTGAACGTTCAATCAACAACTCAACCCCAGCAACCTCTCAGGTGAGGAAGGTGGACCCTGTCCCCGTCTCAAGCTTGAATGGCTTTCAACCTTGGGCGGGGACAGGGTCCACCTTCCCAACCTGAGAGGCTGGTTAGATTGAGATGTTTAGTGTCTGGTCAATGGCTTTCAAGCTTGGGGCGCAGAGTCGCAGGGCGCGGCATCCTGAGACCCTGATAATGTAGAGTCAAAAAAAGCGCAATACCGAAAATCTTCAGTGTAAACTTCTTCGTACACTCTCGTTGGATTAGACTGTCTGTCCGATTATGAAACCGATTCCCGAGCAGACTATCGCACACTATAGAATCATTGGGCTGCTGGGGGCGGGCGGCATGGGCGCAGTCTATAAGGCGTATGACAAAAAGCTTGATCGTGTTGTTGCGCTCAAGCTCCTGCCAACGGAATACATCTCTCAGCAAGACCGCCGCCGCCGCTTTCTCCAGGAGGCGCGCGCAGCATCGGCCTTGAATCATCCGCACATTCTCACTGTTTACGAAGTCGGTGAGGACGATGGCAAGCCCTACATTGCGATGGAATATGTAGAAGGGGAGACTCTGCGCCAGAAAATCAGGTCTCGTGCTTTGCAGATCAAGGAAACTATAGATATCGCGATACAAATCGCTGAAGGACTTGCTAAAGCTCATGAAGCGGGCATCATTCACCGCGATCTGAAGCCGGAAAATCTAATGATCAGGCGTGATGGCTACGCGAAGATTCTGGACTTCGGTTTGGCGAAACTCGTTGCGCGTCGCGAGCGAGCACTGGCAGCCGATAGCGCGGAGAAAACGCTCTTGCGGGTCGATACCGAGTCTGGAACGCTCCTGGGGACGGTCAATTATATGTCGCCGGAGCAGTTGCTTGGCCAGCGCGTCGATCTCCGCTGCGACATCTTCTCTTTCGGGGTCGTTCTTTGTGAGATGCTCACGGGCACATGTCCTTTTGTCAACAAAAACCGTATCGACACAATGCACGCAATCCTCCACGAAGAGCCGAGGCTGCCTGCGTCGAGCAAAACCGAACTGCCCGACGACATTCACAGGATTCTGGCCAAGGCGTTGGCGAAAACGCCGAAGGACCGCTATCAAACCGTCACCGAGTTAGCGAAGGAACTCAAGATCGTCAAACGCGATCTCGAACTGGGTAAAGCATTGCCAGCCCCTGGCAAGAGCAGGTTGATCCTGAAGCGCGTCACGCTCGCGGCGCGTGCTCGCGAGATCGACTATGAGAAAGAGCTGAACGAAACCCAATTGAAAGCGGTGATGACAACCGAAGGTCCGCTTTTGATTGTCGCCGGCGCCGGCACTGGAAAAACGCGGACCCTCGTCTATCGTGTAGCACGCCTGGTGGAGACTGGTGCGCCGCCCGAATCGGTGCTCTTACTTACTTTCACCCGGCGGGCAGCGACCAGTATGCTCGCTCGCGCGGCATCGTTGGCTGATGCGCGCTGCCAACGTGTCTCGGGTGGCACCTTTCATTCACTTGGCCATTCAGTTTTACGGAAGTTCGCTGAGCAAGCGGGCGTCCAACGCAACTTTACCGTTCTTGATCAGAGCGACACCGAGGATCTGATTGATCTACTACGCCGGCAAATGCGACTCACCAAAGACCGCCGCTTTCCCCGCAAGCGCACCATCGGCGCTGTTTTCAGCATGATGGTCAACAAGGTGAGCTCGATGAAGCAGGTGCTCAACCAGAGTTACCCACAATTCATTGATGAACACTCCGCCTTGGAGGCACTGTTCAAATCCTTCGAGCAATTCAAGCGATCGCGCCACATGCTCACGTATGACGACCTGCTGGTACGTTTGCGTGAAGCGCTTGAAGGAAGCTCGGAATTGCGCGAACGCCTTTCTGACCAGTATCGCTACATTATGGTAGACGAGTATCAGGATACTAATAAGCTGCAGGCCCAGATTGTTCGGCTAATGACATCCAGGCACGATAATGTTGCCGTGGTGGGAGACGAATTCCAGTCAATCTATTCGTTTCGCGGAGCGAGTCACAGAAACATGCTGGAGTTTCCCAAACTGTTTCCCGCCGCCCAGATCATAAAACTTGAAGAGAATTTCCGTAGCACTCAACCCATCCTCGACGTGGCCAATGCGATTATCGCCGACGTCAAGGAAAGCTATAAGAAGCGGCTGTTCTCTCGAGTCGAAGGAGGTCAGCTCCCGGTAGTCGTCAGCGCCCGTGACGAAAACGAGCAGTCGCGTTTCGTCGCGCAACGCATAGACGAGTTGCGTGAGGAGGGTGTGCCTCTCAGCGAAATCGCTGTGCTATTTCGCTCCAGCTCGCACTCATTCGACCTGGAAATAGAATTGGGCAAGCACGGAATTCCTTTTCGCAAATTCGGAGGTATCAAGTTTGCCGAATCAGCGCACATCAAAGATGCGCTGGCGTTCCTGCGCGTGGTGGTCAAACCTTCGGATACGCTCTCGTGGTTTCGCGCGCTCAAACTGATCGACCACATAGGTGACGCTACCGTCTATCAGATCCTCGATCATCTCGGCGTTGAGCGAAAAGAATTCAGGTCGACAAGAACAAAGGAAAGCTTGTTTAAGAAGTTGCATCGGTTTCCGGCGCGGGCGAGTTACAAGGCACAACTCGTGCGGTTGGCGCGTGTCTTCACCAATGTTCTCGAAAGCAAATCGCCGGGTGCGCAACTCTCTGCCGTTCTGCGCTTTTACCGGCCGCTCCTGAAAGCCAGGTACGACGATTCCCCACGGCGCGGGCGCGACCTCGAGCATCTGCAAGCAATCGCAAAAAGATACAAGACCTCAGCAAAACTATTGGATGACGTTGCCCTCGACCCGTCGGATGCAACCCAGGGAAACAGTGCGACCCGTACCGGTGGCTTCGTTACGCTCTCGACAGTGCATTCGGCAAAGGGACTGGAATGGAACAGCCTGTTCGTGATCTGGATGACAGACGGATGGTTCCCTTCGAACCGCTTCAATGATGAGTTTGACGACCTGGAAGAAGAGCGGCGGCTACTTTATGTCGCGACAACGCGGGCGAAGCGAGATCTTCATTTCGTCTATCCGGTGAATGTCTATCGTGGCGGGGAGAACGGCTACCGTGGTGGTGACGGCGACTTCTCGCCGACCGTCTCGCGATTTTTGGAACCCATCCCGGCAACGATTCTTCCGCACGCATCTCTGCATGGAGGTGAATGAGATGGACAGGAATCAGGAGCTAGACTCATAATCGGAATCGCAGTCATCAGATCAATCAAACCTTGCACGCCAGCTAAGAAAAGATCATGAAGCGGAATAACGGAAAAACGATTGGTATCGGGATCGTTGGCGCGGGCTTCGCGCGCACGACTCAAATCCCCGGCTTTCGCGATTGTATGGGAGCACGCGTGGTTGCCATTGCCAGCCAACATCGCGAGCATGCCGAAAGTGTTGCCAGGGAATTCGGTATTGAAAACGTAGCCCGCGATTGGCAGGAACTCGTCGCGCGTGCCGATGTCGATCTCGTAAGTATCGTCACGCCTCCAGTCACACACATGGAGATCACTTTGGCTGCTCTCGAGCGAGGAAAGGCTGTGCTTTGTGAAAAACCAATGGCCCTGAATGCCTCGCAGGCGGAGCGCATGACCGAAAGAGCGAACTCTGCCGGCGTGCTGGCATTGATCGATCATGAACTGCGTTTCATAAACAGCAGAAGAACCATGCGCGCGATGTTGCAAAGTGGCGCAATTGGAGCAGTCCGTCATTGTAACTATGTCTTTCGCTCCGACTATCGTGGTGTCCTGGATCGTCCGTGGGATTGGTGGTCCGATGAAACCATGGGTGGCGGGACGCTGGGCGCGCTCGGATCCCACGTGGTTGACTCGTTTCGTTGGGTATTGGGAACTGAGATCACCGAGACACTGGGTATGTTGTCTACACACATACTGCAACGGCCTGATAAAAGGAGTGGCGAGATGCGGAACGTTACTTCTGACGATGAGTCAAAGCTGCTATTCCGCTTCGCCGATGGCCCATTCAACCAGCGAACAACGGGGGCGGCCTCACTTTCAGTCGTCGAATCTGGAAGTTATGAAAATCGGCTGGAGATATACGGTGCTAGCGGAGCGCTAATGGCTGAGGAGACTGGGGAACTCTGGCATTCGCCCGCGGGATCGGGAACGTGGAGACCTGTGCAAGTCGATCAGGACCACATGGCGCCGGGCATGCGCGAAAGCAGTTGGTCGCGTGGCTTTACAGCTTTTGCAGGAGCGATCGTTGATGCCTTGCGTGCGGGACGGACGACAGTCAAAGATGCGGCGACTTTCGCAGATGGTTACCGGATTCAACTCGCGCTGGACGCGGCTCGCGCTTCTAACCAGAGTCGTTGCTGGGCGAAGGTACAATAGTTGTTCGTGGTCAGTGGTCAGTGGTCCGTAGTAAAGTTGCAGTCTTGTACTTTGAGCTTTGTACCTTTGTACTTTGTACTTTGAGCTTTGTACTTGGTGCTTTGCATTTCCTGGTTCACTGCTGAGTCTTCGGTAAAGTTGACTACAAAGTACAAAGTACAAAGCTCCAAGTGCGAAGCTCCAAGCACAAAGTTCCAAGCACAAAGTTCACACACACCAACGATCCACGGCCAATCTCACAAAGCCTTGATGTCAAAGCGCAACAAACCATCTCGCATCCGGGTGGGCGTCGATACGGGCGGCACGTTCACTGATTTTGTTTACGAAGAGGATGGTCGTTTTGATGTCTTCAAGCTTCCTTCCACGCCTTCCGATCCCTCACTCGCAATACAAGCGGGCCTGACTCGAGTCTGTAACGCAACCAGCAGTCAAATAACCGCGCTCGATGTAGTACATGGTACGACCGTCGGTACAAATGCTTTGCTGCAACGACGCGGCGCGCGCACCGCGCTCGTCACGACCAAAGGATTCGAGGATGTGCTGGTCATTGGACGACAGGCGCGCCCTGAACTTTACAATCTCAACGCTATCAAGTCTCAACCGCTGGTGGCCGACGAACTACGATTTGGCATCGCGGAACGAGTTGTTGCTTCCGGCGCGGTTCTCGAGCCGATTAATGAGGATGAACTTGCTAGTCTATGCGAAAAACTGAGGAAGACTGGTGTTGAGTCGGTCGCCATCTCACTCCTGTTTTCGTTCCTGCATCCGGGGCACGAAGAACAAATCGCTGCGGCCCTCGCTTCGTTGGGCGTACCACTCTCTATCTCGCATCGGCTCCTGCCGGAGTACCGCGAATACGAACGCACTTCCACCGTTACCATCAATGCCTATCTACAGCCTCTGATGGGAAAATATCTGAATCGCCTCCTGGAGATCGCACCAGGTGAGTCTGAAGGTGAAGCTGCAAACAAACAAAGACCAAAAACCAAAGAACAAAGACCGCAGCTTCTGCTGCGCGTGATGCAGTCCTCCGGTGGCAGCATCTCGGCGCAAGCGGCAGCCGACGAGCCGGTACGAACAATTCTGTCCGGACCTTCTGGTGGCGTCGTGGGTGCACTGCGCGCAGCTCAAGCTGCGGGATTTACCAATATCATCACTTTTGACATGGGAGGCACATCGACTGATGTAGCGCTCTGCGATAGTGGAGGAATCCGCACTACTAACGAGGCGATAATTGCCGGTTTGCCGGTTGCAGTCTCTGTAATGGACATTCACACAGTGGGCGCCGGCGGCGGATCGATTGCGCGTGTAGACGACGGGGGTTCGCTGCGGGTTGGTCCAGAGTCAGCCGGGGCTGAGCCGGGACCTGCATGCTACGGGCGTTCCTTACTGCCCACTGTTACCGACGCCCATCTGGTACTGGGCCACTTCGCCGGCAGTGGTTTGTTGGGAGGAGAATTCCCCCTCGACAGAGATCGTGCTCGCGAAGCACTGACACTTTTAGCCGCCGAAATAAGCAAGGCAGCCGGCAAACGGGTTAGCGTTAACGCGGCGGCCGAAGGTGTTATTGCGGTTACAAACACAAATATGGAACGTGCGCTGCGATATATTTCCGTCGAGCGCGGCCACGATCCGCGGCAGTTTACGTTGTTGCCGTTTGGCGGTGCAGGTGGATTGCATGCAGTTGATCTTGCTCGCTCTCTTCGGATACCGCAGATCATGGCACCCACTTCCGCTGGAGCGCTTTCGGCGATCGGTGTGTTAGCGGCTGATGTAATAAAGGATCAGGGCCGTACCGTGATGTTGCGATGTCGACCATCCGAAGTAGCAAGACTGAAGCAGACGTTCAAAGAGATGGAAGGCGAAGCTCGAGCTGTGCTACGCAGTGAAGGATTTGCGAATGCGCGGCAGCAACATGACCGTTCACTTGCCATGCGGTATCTGGGCCAATCATTCGATCTCGAAATCCAGAAGACGTCGGGAGACATTGCCGCCACATTTCATAAGGCTCACCGGGATCGTTACGGTTATGCACAAGAGGCGTGTGAGATTGAAATAGTCAGTGCGCGACTGCGCTCCAGTGGCTTAGTAGAAAAGCTACCGGAAATGCCTATTGCTGTTTCTCGTCAAAAAAGTTTTGTGACGCCGCATGACTATGTTAATGCTCGTTTTGAGGGCGAGAACCTTCGCGTCGGTGTCTACCACCGCGGTGGACTGCCGGGAAATGTGAAACTTCGCGTACCCTGCATTGTTACTGAGTACTCCGCGACTACACTGATACCTCCCGGAGTCAAAGCTTGGTTAGACGAACATGCAAATTTGATAATTCAAGTCGGGTAGTCTTTTCTCGTAAGGGAGAGATTTTGAAGAAATTCGATCCAACAACTCTGGAGATCTATCGCGCCCTCTACACTTCGGTTGCCGAAGAGATGGGGATTGCGCTCCGCCGCACAGCCTTTTCGCCAAACATCAAGGAGCGACGTGATTACTCGTGCGCAGTCTTCGATTCCTTTGGCCGCGTCATTGCGCAGGGCGATCATATGCCCGTACATCTTGGTTCGATGCCGATGGCTGTAGCCGCCGCATTGGGCGAGATCGAGATCGCGCCCGGCGATGTTGTTGCTCTCAACGACCCATTTGCCGGCGGCACCCACCTGCCGGATGTGACCCTGGTGATGGCAGTAGTCAGTAGTCAGCTGTCAGTTGCTGGTAAGAACTTCCGTCGCTCAAGCAATCGAAGACATGGAGCATCGCAACGAACCACTCACGACGGACAACGGACACTTTTCTACGTTGCCAATCGTGCACACCATGCAGACATCGGAGGCGCAACTCCGGGATCAATGGGACTAGCAACTGACATCTACGGCGAAGGAATCCGCATTCCACCGATTCGACTCGTGCGCAATGGCGTGGTTGATAAGGACATAATGGGATTAATACTTGCCAATGTTCGCAGCAACGCCGAACGTCGAGGCGATTTCGAAGCCCAGATTGGTTCACTTAAGACCGGCGCAACTCGTTTGCTCGAAATCATCGAGCGTCGTGGCGTAGTTGAGACCCACGAGTATGCGGAGCAACTGATCGACTACTCCGCCAGGCTTATGCGACATGCAATTGACCTGGTCCCCAATGGCGAATATGAAGCAGAGGACGCACTCGACGATGATGGCATCAGCGATGGGCCCGTGCCTATTCATGTGCGTATTACCATTCGCGGCGAGCGAGCCACAGTTGATTTCACAGGCAGCGCCCCGCAGGTTGCGGGCGCGATCAATGCCGTGGAAGCAATTACGGTCTCCGCAGTCTCTTATGTCTTTCGTTGTCTGCTCGGTGGAGAGGTACCCGCGAGTGCAGGCTTGATGCAACCGATCCACGTTATTGCACCTGCTGGAACAGTTGTTAATGCCAATCCGCCTGCCTCAGTTGCTGGCGGCAATGTCGAAACCTCGCAGCGCATCGTCGATGTGCTGTTCAAAGCGTTGGCCCAAGCGCTGCCGGAAAGCATTCCGGCTGCCAGCCAGGGAACAATGAACAACCTGACGATAGGAGGTATCGATCCACGCGATGGCCAGGAGTTTTCTTATTACGAAACAATAGCAGGTGGTATGGGTGCAAGGCCGTCATTGGATGGCATGAGCGGCGTACATACACACATGACTAACAGTCTGAACACTCCTGCCGAGGCGTTAGAATTTGCCTACCCACTGCGTGTGCGCGAGTATCGTTTGCGACCTGGCTCTGGTGGCAGGGGAAAACACCGAGGAGGGGATGGTGTCTTGCGAGAGATAGAAACACTTGTGCCCGCGCGAATGTCGCTTTTGTCTGATAGACGAAAGCGGCGGCCATACGGTCTACAAGGTGGCGACGAAGGTCAGGCGGGGATTGACGTAATCATTACCGATGGCCGACTTCGAAAGGTTGTCTCTAAGGGCTCACATGAGCTGAAAAAAGGAGATCGCGTGCGAATCGAGACACCCGGCGGCGGCGGCTGGGGAAGAAAACAGTAGGGGCGGCACTGCGTGGCCGCCCCAACGTCGTCACATACTTTCTTGGGCAAATCGACGCGTGATAATTTGAGCCTCCGGCGAAAGAAGCGGGCGGGGGCGGCCACGGAGGCCGCCCCTACAATCACGTCGTCAGTCTTCTATAGATTCCGGGCAGCCTTTCAGGCAACGACAACACGTCGTCAATAATGGTGTACCCGATCTCGCCATAGAGATCGCGCAACTCAGCTTCCGATTCGCGATCGATAGTAATGCAGAACGGAGTAATGCCTTCGGTCTTTGCCTGTCTTAGTGCTTCGCGCGTGTCTTCTCGAGCATACCGCGCATCTCCGTAATCGTGATCGTAAGGACGCCCATCTGAGAGCACGATCAGCAACCTGGTGCGCGCATCCTGCTTGGCGAGTTTGGCTGTCGCATGGCGAATGGCCGCACCCAGACGGGTATTGTTTTGATAATTGATACCGCCAATCCGCCGCTTTACTTCGTCGGAATACTTTTCATCGAAATCCTTCACAACGTAAAACTTTACATTGCGCCGCCCCTCGGAAGTGAATCCGTTGATCGAATAGACGTCGCCGACCGCCTCCAGAGCTTCGCTCATCAAAACCAGTCCTTCCTTTTCGATTTCAATGATGCGCCTTCCGGGGCGCGTGTATGGTTGCAGTGGATGGCGGCCGATTGTACGAGCAGTGGACGAAGACTGGTCCAGCAGAAACGAGACAGCCACATCGCGTCGCCGGCGCAGCCGCTTCGTGTAAAGACGTTCCGATTGATGGCCGTCAGCGCGCCGGTCGATCACATAATCGATCACAGCGTTCAGATCAAACTCCTCTCCATCCACTTCATTGGCCACACGCGTCAGATTTTCCGGTTTCATCAATTGAAACTGGTGACGTATTGACGAGATGAGACCCTTGTGTCGCTCACGGGTCTGGTCGACGAATGCGCGATCGCCCTGGAGTACCCGTTTTTCCACTACGCGGCACCAGCCAAGACGATGGTCGGTAAGCTCGCGGTCCCACTCATCATAGTTGAAGGCCACCTCGCCTTCTGCCAGGACTTGTTCGGGAGTTTCCGCTTCAGACCAGGCCTCGGCGCCCGTCAGTTCGTCCGGGTCCCCTTCAGCACTCGGATCATTCCAGGCATTGAACAGTTCGCGCGCATCGCGACGTTGGGGCACGCGTTCAGCCTGGCGCTGTTTCAAACGTTCTGTTGCCGCCGCGTTCTCATCATCGCTCTCCGATTCTTCTTGCGGCGCTTCTACTTGCTGCACTGAATCATCTGCCGGCGTCACAGACTGAAACAATCCGTAGACCCGACTCGTCGCCATCAAGGTGTCAGCGACCGTTGCATCTGAGGAGGACAAATACTCTGCAACGATCGTTTCCAACTCCGAAACGAGCTGGCTATACGACTGTTTGGAATCGTCGAGGGCGCCACCCAGCAGAGTAATCTGAAAGAGTAATTCGAAGGGAACTAACAAAGCAGGCAGCTCTGAAATCCGAGGCCTGTTGCGCCTGAGATATTCGCGGATTAGATCCAGATCGCGCGCCAGCCCACGATACTTGAGCCGCAGTCGACGATCGATGCGGCCGTTCTCGAGGGTGCCAAAAATCCTGCGCGCAAGTTGCGGCAGAGGAAATTCGCGAAGCACAAGACGATAATCTAAATCGATCGACGATAGGGAATGCTCATCTTTCCGCTCTATCTCAGCGGCGATACTTGTGTCGAGAACCAAGCTTTCGTTACTCGGCGCTTTTTGGTTGATGAGATCGTCGCTGATCGCAAACGCATCGCGCGCGTCGACATTTTTGGGGTTGTAACGCTCGGCGATCTCGGCGCAAACGGCCCGCAGGATTCTGCTATCGCGCTCGTATGTGCCAAACTCAATCTGCCCGGCAGCGTGTGCTGCCAGGACTTTGTAGAGTCTGAAATCCAGTTCGTCATCGCCAAACTCATTTACCAGCGACGGTAGTTGGATAGTTTTCCCGTCACCAATGCGCGACTCGTCAGGAACTGCCGCGAGCGGGGCGATGTCGACTTCAGTTCCAGTTAGCGCTTCGATGTAGAGCCGGAGCAAGTGCTGCACGGAGTCGAGCGAGAGACCATTGCTGCCGCTGTGCAGTGCTTCATAACTGCCCCGTGTTTCGAGGGCGAAGTAGCTGCGACGAGCGCGCGTATCGACACGAACTGACGAAAGACCGCGACGCGCCCACGCTTCGAACTGTTCGATGGAAACGCTCTGCAACGCACGAGCACTCGAGCGGAATGAGGCTAAGGCCGCTTCGCCATCGATTATGGCAATCTCCCTTGTTAGCTGGATAACCCGGCGCGAGAGTTCAATGCCGCGAGCGTGATCCACTTCTACGTTCAGCAAACGAATGAAGCGAGGACTACTGCGAACGAAAGCCACCAGACTGGCGTTGCCATGTGCAGCGACAGCCCACAACAGATCGATCCAATCGTCAAAAATCTCCGGAGCCCGTCGCAGGATTTCACCGCCCGAGAGCAATATGTGCAGCGCGGCTCCCCCTCCTCGTTCGAGAAACTCGGTCGCGCGACCCAGGAGACGCAAGGCGTCTGGGGGTCTGAGTCCTGTCAGTGCTTCAGGCAATGCGGTCCAGGCGTCAGCCGCGATGCCTCCGGCCCGGGTAGCAAAAGCGGCTGCCAGTTCCAGAGATTTCGTCGTCACAGTTGCATCGTGAAAATCTTTTAGTGCGTGCGCAACTTTTTCGGCTGCGTTGAGGAATTCAGAACTGTGTTTTGCGGAGCGGCGGGAAATCTCCGCAGCTACTTCAAGGAGTGAATGGGAAAGTTCGGAGTCGGCAATCGCCGTTACCAGAGCAGGGACGTTGCGAAACGTGTTTCTTCCCACCGTGCTGGAGAGAATCATTTGGCGCGAGCATAGTTGGAATATGGGCGCTTGAAGATTGCGCGGGAGATTTCGCAGTCCGCCCACGCCATCGGCGAAAAACGAAACTGCGGCTTCAACGTCGCTCATCGCGATGCGCCGACCCAGTTCACCCCATGAGTGCAACTCAGCAGGTTGCAGCACTTCCGCTGCTGCCGGAGTGGCGCGGAGAAATTCAATAGCAGCGCGCAGAGAGATGCCAGCAATTGCCGCACTCGTCTCGAGGGCCGCTGCCGATAGTTCCAGCGGCAGTCCGGCAATGTTCCGTGTGAGTTCGAGAAACGACTGCCGCTCAGCGGTGTTTATTTGTTCCGGAACATTCTTGCGGGAGTCTTCTTCGCTGCGAGAGGAGACAGATTCCTGTGTTGTTTCCTGGGAATCGCGCTTTACCATTGGTTTGAATTCTAAATTACCGTCGTCACGATCTCACGAATACTGCGTTGCAGTTCGCGGTCGTCGGTGATTGGGGCGCACATGGCAACATCGGCTGCATTAATGGGCGGAATGCCGAGCGCAATCAATTGTGCAGCGTAGATCAATAGTCGCGTGGAAACACCTTCTTCCAGACCATGTCCACGAAGGTTTCTGACTTTCTGTCCAATGAGCACGAGGTCGCGGGCCGTGCCTTCGTCAACGCCGCCCTCGCGCGCAACAATCTCCGCCTCCATTTCCGGAGGTGGATAATCGAAGTCAATCGCGACGAACCGTTGGCGGGTCGACTGCTTCAGGTCTTTGAGAATCGATTGATAGCCCGGGTTATAGGAGACCACGAGCATGAAATCAGCGGGCGCCTCGAGAATCGTGCCGCGCTTCTCGATGGGCAAACGACGACGATGATCTGTGAGTGGATGAATTATGACGACCGTGTCTTTGCGCGCTTCGACTATTTCGTCGAGATAGCAGATCGCGCCGTTTCGTACTGCGGACGTTAGTGGACCGTCATGCCAGATCGTCTCTTCGCCTTCCAGCAAGAAACGTCCAACCAGATCCGTCGATGATAGATCTTCATGACACGCAACGGTAATTAACGGACGTTCCAGCCGCCAGGCCATGTGCTCGACAAAACGAGTTTTGCCGCAGCCGGTCGGACCTTTCAAGATCACGGGCAAGCGGGCTGCGTGCGCTGCCTCGAACAGTCCCATTTCCTGACCGATTGGCAAGTAGTAAGGTTCTTCTATTACTCGGTATTCTTCAATTGCTTGTTCTGGCATGTTTGACCACCAATTGTGCCGGGCTGACGTGCATAATGCACCTGCGGTATGCTTAATTGTTTATTCAACCGGCCAGAGTGAAGCCGCATCTTAGCATTCGCTCGGAAAAGGCGGCAAACGGACGAATTTGCTATTCGC
>Ga0070698_100004856_pt1 | contig 14757 bp, 15 predicted proteins | sample KBSK1502metaG_FD_65477 | JGI IMG/M metagenome (GOLD analysis project Ga0070698, IMG submission 65477) | Corn, switchgrass and miscanthus rhizosphere microbial communities from Kellogg Biological Station, Michigan, USA - KBS K1-50-2 metaG | ecosystem: Host-associated > Plants > Roots >...
GCTCAGCCTGGTAGAGCGCACGGTTCGGGACCGTGAGGTCGGAGGTTCGAATCCTCTCGCCCCGACCAGTTAATTCAAGCATTTACGGCTACCTGTAAAGGTGGCCGTTCTTGTTTTGTGGCAGGATTGTGGCAGACCCGCAGTCTTACCGCTTCGACTGCCGCACGTTTCGCTCGATCCGTCGCGTGAGTGTAGCGTCGCGTCGTTTGCGGATCAGAATGTCCCATCAGATCGGCAATCGTCGCTTCACTGCAACCGGTTTCGGCAAGTCTGGTCCCAAACGTGTGACGCAAATCGTGCCAATGCAGGTTTTCAATCTCCGCTAACTGACAAGCCGTTCCGAACGCTGTCTTGATGTCGGTGTAGGGCTTTGCGGTGTCAGGATTGATGAAGACGTGTCCACCACCGCGAGTGGTTCTTCTTATCTGCTGCAACGTGCTTCGCACGTCTTCGTTCATCGGTACTGAATAGTCTCTTCCCGTCTTGGAATTCGGGACGTAGATCAATCCGCGTTGAAAATCGATCCTTTCCCACGTGAGATTGAACAGGTCGCCACGTCTCATTCCCGTGCCGATCCCAACGATCACTAGCGGCAACAAGTGTCCGCGCGGACCTGTTAGGACTGACAGGAGTCTCTGTTCCTCATCATCGAACAAATAGTGCACGCGCTTGTTGTTCTCTGGCAACAGCGACACCTCCGCGCACGGGTTCTTGTCAGTAACACCGTACCTGATCGCGAGTGAGAAGATCCTCGAGAGTATTTGCAACTCTCGATTTATCGTCGAGGGCTTTCTGGTCCGTCCGTTTTCTAGTTCCGACTCTCGCCGCTCCTTCTTATACTTCTCAATCAGCAACGGCGAGATCTGAGCAAACGTCTTGCCCTTAAGACTCTTGCTTCACAGATCATCGGCAGCTTGTACTTCTCGTTTTTCTCGAAAGAACGCTTGTTCTCTCTGGCCCAAGGTTTATAGACACCTTCTACAAACTTTTCGAAAGATGTCTCACCAGTCGGCCTACCATATCGGCCGTCATAAACCTCCTGGCGAATTTTGTCTCAGCCTTTTCGCCGGTGTCTTCCATGATTTGATTGATCGCATTGAGTTGATCAACCCAGGGACTGAAGCCGTAGACTTTGGCTTTCGCCATCACTCTCTTCTTGCTCATACAGTCCTCAATGGCAAGCCTCATTCCAAAGAGAGAGATGGCTCCGTTTAAGGTGTAATTTGCTGAGGACAAATGTGCTTACACTGATTCTTAAAGTTTTAAGAAAATTCCTAAAGAACCTTAAGACTTTAAAGGTCTATAGACCAATAGTTTGGGTCTTCTCTTGGTGGCCTGAAAAGCTCTCTATCCTGTCCGCTCAATTAAAGTCCACATTAAAGTCGGCTGCCTCGGTCTGAGGTTCGCCGTTACGCTCAACCTCACGAACAATCGGAAAGCATAAAGCCGCGATCTGGCGAGTGCGAAATTTCAGCTTAAGAGCATGAGACACGAGCCGCAGGCGAGTGCCGCACCATACGCAACAAATTCCCTTAGGTGACTGCAGCACCGTTATGTTCGAGGGTTTCGGAAGAGCTTAAGACCATACAAGTTCAATGCCTTTCGTCTTTTCTCATCACGACGTATATTGTCCGGCATGAGCTTCACATTTGAATGGGATGAAGAGAAGGCTGCTGAAAATCTCACAAAGCACGGAGTTTCGTTTTCTGAGGCGTCGACAGTTTTTGCGGATCTATTGTCGCGGACAATTCCCGATCCTTTACATTCCGAAGAAGAAGATAGATTTGTTGTCCTCGGCCAATCAGGCTTGCAACACACCTTGGTTGTGGTGCATACCTATCGTGGTGAGGTTATAAGAATCATTAGCGCTAGAACAGCGACTTCACGTGAAAGAAGAGACTATGAGCGACGAAAAGAATGAGGAAGTAGAAATACTCGATGAGTATGATTTCAGCAACGCGGTCATTGGTAAGTACGCAAAGCAATATGCAGAGGGCACCAATATCGTAGTCCTTGAGCCGGATGTTGCCAAAGTTTTTCCGGATTCAGCCGCAGTCAATCAAGCGTTGCGACAACTTATCGAACAGCGCTCACGTTAATTCCACGCCGCATCGAACAAGCATTTCACCAGGCTCGTCTGTGAGGCGTCGTTATCAAAGTTGCGGCGATCTGGTCAGTACAAGAATTCAGCTTAAGCGCGTGAGACACGAGCCGCAGGCGAGTGCAGCCCCATACGCCACACGTTCGCTTAAGCAACTGCAGCACCTTGGAAATCAAAAGAAAAGGAATAGAAGGCGAGGCGTCCTGATAAGACTGATTATGTTCGGGGCTTTGGGGAGAACATAATCCAGTCTTATCAGACGACCGTCCTTAGTGAGTCTTTTATTCCTCAACGGTCTAAAACGATTGAAGTTTGCGTGCAGACGATAAGGTATTTATCATACGTCCATGAGCAAAACTGAGATCCTCGAAGAACTACCCAAACTCACAAAGACGGACCGCCAAGAAATCCGCTTGAGATTGGCCGAACTCGACAGCGATGATTGGCTTGATGACGAAGAACCATTAACGACTCACGAAAAAGCGCTACTCGAAGCTCGCCTCGCCGCCTATGCTAAAGATCCAGATGCCGGTAGCACATGGGAAGAAGTTGAGGGCCGAATCCGTGCTCGCCTTAGTCGCCAGCCGAACGGATGAACCGGCGGCTAATCATCAGACCAGAAGCTGAGACGGACCTCACTGATGCCGTTGAGTGGTATGACAGTCGTGAGCCCGACCTCGGACTGGAGTTCGTTTCGGAAGTGCATTCCGCGATCTCACGCGCACTACAGAATCCTGAATCCTTTACGTGTGTTCGTCGCTATCCAACCGTCCGTCGTGTTCTCGCTCGACGGTTTCCCTATCGAATTTTCTTCATCGTTCGGCCTGATGCAATTGTTATCTTTGCCGTGCTTCACGCAGCACGTCACGATCGGCTTTGGAAACACCGTGCAGAACAAGAATAGCCCCATTTCTGCGAAAATAACCAAGTGTGACGATTCGCATTAGCAATCCAGCCATGTTGAATGAAAAAGACGAAGTACACGACACGCTTTTTTCCGAAGCTACGCTCAAGCTTGGCGAAATCCATTGGACGCTGCTGAAGTCTGCCGACGTAATGGATAGTCAACGCTGGCAAAGGTCGACGCACGAAACTACCGCATTCGGAAAAAAAGTCGGTTTGGACGAGATTCATTGGTGGGTATTTGAAAAGGACACTGATGTTGATGAATTGCTCGCAAAAACCGAACGCACGCTCGAGTCAGCGCAAGCTCTGAAAAACGCGGCCTCTAAATTAAAGAACAACGAACCAGAATCGTACCGTGATTTGCTCCTGACGCTACGCGACTTCGCAGAAAAACATCGCGCTGATGTTGATTCGCTCCATGATTACGTTAGCTGGCTGATGAAACGAGATGTCATGGCGCCTCGCATTCTGTTTACGTATCGCGTCTGGGGCTCGACACGGATGAGTGACCGTCTCATAAACGTCGAGGGTCAAGATAATGCTACCTCGGACATGAGCAAGCTGCGAATGCTTACTGAGATTGTTCTGGGGGTTCGTATTGGTGGCGTATTGGTTTACGACCGAGCGCACATGGAGATCGGATTTAGCATTTTTGAGAGCTTAGATCCGGAGCAGATCGCGCGCAGTGTCGAAATCATTGTTCCTGAAAACCGACTCATCAGAAGAACTGAGCATGACGTGTATGAGAACTGCGCTACATATTTCACTGAGATAAGGGATTCGCTCCGAAACATTCAGATTGACATTGAAAAACTTAAGGAACAACGCGCTTTGTTTGAGAGTGATGAATTTTGGCGAGAGTTCATAACGAAAGCGCGGAATGTAAAAACAAGCGAACCACAGTTGTGGGATTTCAAAGAAACTTTGACCATCTGGCATGTCAAGACTGATGCGGAGAAACGTAAGGCCAAAGTTCAGTTCGCCGAAGATGTAGCCAGTTTTGCAAATACCTCAGGTGGCGTTCTTATCGTCGGCGTGAATGACAAAAGGGAGATTGTCGGCGTCGGCACCGGACATGAACTCGAAAACCGGCTGAAAGTCGCGTCAGATGTGCTCGCACGACACATCGACTATGATCGCGAAATAGTGTCCTTCCGCCAAGTTGTCGTTGGAGAGAAGATTTGTCTTATTGTTCTAGTCTCACAGGCTTGCGGCGCTGTGGCGGTGACCGATGGCGAGGGACATTATTCTTATCCTTTGCGACGCGAGACAGGTATAAGCAGAGAACGAAGAGAAGATGTGCCCGTTCTTAGGCTTGATCTAAAAAGCGATAACTTGGACTTCATGCACGAGCTTAGGCAATTTATCAAAGACAATTAATGTCTCCGCAGCGGCTCATCGCTGAGCTAAGTCGACGCCAGAAAGGCGTTTTTCATCGACGGAAGGATGGCAGATGAATCGAGATGATCAGTATGTTGCGAAAAAGAATCCAGACCGGATTTATTTCAGCAAAGAGTTTCCAGTAAAGACGATAGATGGAATACGTGGGGCAAGATTTGCCTCTCAGGTGTTCGAGGAGAACGAGCGCGAGGCCTTCCTCAAAGTCGACGATGAAATCGTACTTCGACGTACTCAAAGTGGCAGACAGGAAATAAAAGCATTCTTCTTGGTCGACAATAGGAAAACAGCAAGACTCACTTTGCAAAGATTTAGCACCGATCGGGAACAACCGCGTAAGGAAGCGTACTTCACTCTACAAGGGGATGAAATAGCCAGACTTCTTGATCTTTTAGTAGTCATTCGAACCGCAGAGTTTGACGGACACGACAAAGTTCGATTGGACTCCAAGGACCTGCATCAGTTCAGCCTGACTCCAGAAGCAATTCGAACGCTACTAACGTCAGATCCGCAGTTGTTAGCGAGCATCGTGGAAGAGGAGGTAACAGACCGGGACCTGATCGCGGTTGCTTATAGACGTCGAGAACTCGATTACTTCAACAGGCTACTTCACGATCCCGAGTTCTTTCTTCTCGAAAAGAAAACACGCTCCTTATCGCGCGATGAGGATCTATGGCAGAGCTTCTTTGAACGTAACCCTTGGATTTTTGGTTACGGGTTGTTTTATGTTTTTGCGTCAAGTCTTGAGGAGCGGAAGTTAGAGCAGATCGTCGCGGGAAGTTCTTTGTCAGGGGCTGGAAAACGCGTCGATGCGTTGCTGAAGACGCGAGGAAGAATAAGTTCTCTTTGCTTTGCGGAGATCAAGACGCACATGACCAATCTCCTGGAAGGTAGCCAATATCGACCTGAGGTGTGGACGCCTTCGAGAGATTTGGTGGCAGCTGTCGCTCAGGTTCAAAAGACCGTGGACCGAGCAGAACAAACGATAGGGAACCGTTTAGAGGTGACCGACTCGTCAGGAAACCCTACCGGGGAGAATGCATTCCTGATTAGACCGCGATCAATAGTAGTAATAGGAAATCTTGAAGAATTTGGAACCGAGTACGGAATCAATGAGCCGAAGTATAGAAGCTTCGAACTATTCCGAAGGCAACTTGTGGCTCCCGAGATTCTGACGTTTGACGAGTTATACGAACGCGCCCGCTTCATTGTGGAGTCCAACGCGTTAGATCAGCCCACATAATGGGGAGATCGTTTCAATTGAAACTGTCTCTTGAAGGTTTGGTTGGATGAGTGTTAGGCGTCACCCTGTTGGTAGTCTCTGTTTCTCCAATCACCACCGAGAAGCGGTGCCGGTGCCCCCGGTCCTAGCTCCTGTAGGAATCGGCTTGCGATTGTTTCACCGTTGCCTCTAACTCGTGCGCCGATTCGGTATGCTAAATTGCGTTCAATATGAAGGCTGGACGACAAAACTAACACGTCAGTACATCTAGTTATTGCGACATAGAACAGCCTGCGCTGTTCTTGCAAGATTGCCAACTGCTCTTGAGGAGTTTGGTCAAAATCCTGAACTGGAATCAAACCTTGGACGCATCCGGCAACGAGAACAACCTTGCTTGTGAGGCCCTTCGATTTGTGGAGACTCATTACTCGAACGTAATTGGCTTCTGCCGGCGTCTCAGGTTGTGTGATGGTGGCTCTCACGGATTCGAACAAATCCGCGATAGTGTTACTTCGTGGCAACGCAAGCATCGCAGCGCTTCGAAGTGCACCAACAGCCTCAACGCCCTCAGGCATTAATTCATCAAGTACTTCATTAACAGAGAGAGGTCGAAACCCATCGAGTTTCCGACGCAACTCGCGGAAACTGGTTAGTAATGGGCCGGTCAGCGGAATCTTCACATGCCCAACGTCCATTGCACATAATACGGCCCACGGCGACTCGCCTGTCGCTTCGCAGTGCTGACGCAAGCGTCGATAGGCTTCACATCGACCGGACGGACTATCGTGACCGAGCCACCACCTAAGCGCCACCCGGTCATTTTGATTAGCAAGTAAACTCAGCAGGGCGAACGCTACTTGTGCTGCATCTTCTTCAAGGGCTTCTTCGTGATAGAAGCTATGCACCGGTATCTGTGCAATACGGAGACGATCACGTATTGCATACCCGAGTAAACGCCGAGGAGTGAGAATCAGAATGTCGCCGGGATCGTAACGGTGGTTTTCAACGAGTGAATTTACGTACTCGGCTAGTCCTTGTGCTTCTTCTTCAAGTGTGGGCCATTGGACGATGTGAACCTCTCCGATCGGGTTCTCAGCTCGGGGCATAAGCCTCGCGGCCGCTTCCCCTGGATGATTGTGCCTGATCAAGTAATCCGCAATTGTTACGACACGGGTTGGACATCTGCGGCATTCTTGAAGTTCTCCATCATGTGTGCCACCGTGTGTCTGATCGAACTCTTGAATTCCTTCTGGATTCGCATGCCTAAACCGATAGATTGATTGATCCATGTCGCCAACAATCGACGTAGAACCATGTGCTGCGAGTAGGTCGATCAGGTCCTGCTCTGCTTTGTTGAGGTCTTGATACTCATCAACTATGACGTGATCGAATGCTGTCAATGCCGCAGAAGCGGGATTGTTTCGCAGGAACCTAAGCGCCTCAGGTACTAATTCACCGATTAGTATTGCCTCATGAAAGACCAGCCACTCCAGCAGCGCTGTATGAAACTCCCTGTCGACAGGATCGTTTGGCCAACCAGGTTGCTCCGATTGCAATCGAGCCCACGCTGCCTCGAACGCTCGAATTCGTCGTGTGCAATCACGCTTCGGTCCGAAATGTCGTGAGCCACAGATGAGATCGTCCAACATCATTCGTCCTTCGAATTGAAGAACACCTGAGGTTGAAAAAGTGACTACTGGCCGAGCGACCCGGCCCAAATAATCAAAGACCTCTTGTTGTCCCAGTAGAGAGAAACAAAAGGAGTGCAGCGTCCCAGCGCGGATTCGCACGCATCCTTCAATGCCAAGGTTCGTAAGATCCTGAACCAAACTCGCGGCGGCTGTCCGAGTAAACGTAACTGCCAAAATCCTTCGCGGATCAACATGCTCCTCCAACAGTCGCGCGACTCGGCGCTTCATGACGAACGATTTGCCAGTTCCTGGACCCGCCATGACCCGCAGAGGACTGTCATTCGTACCAGCGATCTCCAAAGCCGTACCTACTAGTCCGTCGTTCCAAGGCACTGAAAGTTGCCTCCTTTTGAGTACTCATTTAGGTTTCTGCAATTAGGTTTGCGTGAGTGGTCTATGTTTACCAATGCCACCTGTTCGAACCTCGCACACAATATTTACTCGCGAGGTGTGCGCAATATCTTTTCGGTTTGGAGTTGCTCCTTGACTTGTTCGACAGATGGTAGGTTGTCAATCTCAGCGTTTCTGATGTACTTCCTCAGATTCTCCACAGCATCAAAATAAGCATCGATCTGTTCCGCTTCGGTTTTCCCAAAAGAGGCCGGACGATCGAGAAGGCGCCTATACGTATCATAAAAATCAGATTCACCTTGCCGAAAAGCTTTGTAATTAGCATCCACTTTGAGAGCGCGGTGGAATGCAAGCAACACAGCGGTAAAGCCAGAAACAATTGTGGCCAACCATCGAGACGCTGGGTCTATCGTAATCGCCTGAATCAGAAACGGAATTGCCACTGAAGAAGGGATTGTCCAGCATAACGTGTAGTAATGCAGGCGGCGATAGATTGCTGCTTGTTTCTTCCAGAATCCTAGAGTGCCTGCCATCCGCGAGTAATGCTGTCTCAACCGGACCTTCCCCTCTTCCGAAAACGTAGTCGACTCCTCGAATGAAGCACCGCCAGGGTGAAGCGGCACTCTTCGAACAATCGCTAAAAGAAGTGGTATTGCAGTTACGATGACGAGAACAACGTACGTCAAATTCGTAATGGTCCACGCGCTCATCTGTCGACCTCTTGACCTTCTCCCAATTTCGCTATCGGCCTAGAACAGGGAAAATTGGACCATCAGCGTCCGGAAATGAGTATTGGAGCCCTGGCAGTTCTAGCTCTTATTTGGAAAAAATGATGGACTTTGCCTTGTCATCCAAATAATTGAGAAGACCATCACGGTCTTGGTCGGCATTGAAGCCAATCAGGCTGGAGATGTCGCTATCATCTAAAACCAGAATAAGCCGATCAGGATACCGATCTTGTTGATCTTTCAAACATTTCTTTTTGTCCTGAATTGAGCGGCAAACTATTATTCCTACTTGTCCGATTTTTTTCTGTAACCGATCGGTGAGTTGCGCGAACTCATTGTTTTTTAAGTCTTCGCTATAGTTCTTGCATTCGAACAGAATATACGGACATTTCAGCCCATGACGCTCTGAAAGATGCCAAAAGAATCCATCGGTCGCAGCGTTCGTCATCACGAAATCGACCCTTCGGCGTCCCTCGTTGATCTCTTCTTGAAGCTTTAAATTCCTCAAATCGCCTTGAAAAATCCGTGAGAGCAGTATCGCTATTACGGTTTCGAAATCATTAGCGTTTGATCCTTGATTCCCTGTCTTAATCTTTTTTAGACACTCCTGAAGAAGATACTCGAAGGATAATAATGGAGGATTTGGAATGCACTCCTTGTAGACGCCACTCGGGTTCAGCGCGCTAGGCTCACCTTCAGTCACGAGTTTCGGCGTAGTATCTACTGGGTCAGCCATTGTTGTGTCGATAATGTCCGCCGCCTCGATTAGCTTTGCAGTCAATACTCGGCTCAACGGTGTATTTTTTCTTTTCTTAAAGAGCCTGGCCTGACTCCCGTACGCTTTGAATGATTTGTAAAAATCGAATCCACATGAAAGAAACATGTCTTTGATTTCCCAATCGTAAAACTCCCGGAAAAACGTCTTGAACTTCTTGTTTTTTCCGATGTACCACCCGTCTGAAATTCTATTGTTGTCAGTACACCGATTGCGTTGATCTTTGTCGCCGAATTGGGAATACCAAAGAACATAACCGTTCGTTTTAAGTCTCTGATGGCAGTGAACGAGAACCAGCCACCTTTCTGCCGGCACTGGCATGATGGTGAGGACATTGATAAGGATGATCAGATCAAATTCTTCCTTGGATTTCAGAAACCCTTCCGGAAAAATATATTCCTTAAAGTTCTTCGAATGCTTGTGCGCTTTTAGGAATAGCTTCTTGGCATGCGGTGACGCGTCCTTGAGACCTTCATACTCAACTGCATACACCATGTGTCCTTTCTCTAAGAAGTAGATTGAGTTTCTCAATTTGCCGGCGCCGAAATCGAGAACCTTGACTTTCTTAGTTTTCGGAAACTCTTTCAAAACCTCTGAGAATACATTACTTAAGGTCGACTCCGGAGCATCAAAGGAGGGTGCCGATCCTGTGACATCAACATAGATTTCGGCTAATACGCGTCTGTCGTCATCGTCTAAACCCTGAGGTATCCGAAAAGGGTAAAGTGGTTTTTCCCATAGGCGATGCTTGCCCCACGTCTTCTTTGGCATGAGGAATTCTCCGATCGTATTGTCACTTGCTAAATCGTCAGCAGACCTTGAAGCTTGGGAGCGGTTGCCTACTCTAAAAGTGAATGAGGTCAGAATTGAAGCCTCAGCTTGGTGAAGCAACACGCGACATCCGACAACGACGCATGAAGCACCTGGGTTTGAGGTTGCATAAGAAAGCGTCGTCCGCCTTGCAACTATATCAAGTAGATGCCTTCTAACCCAAGGTAGAAGTGCACACGCCGGATATGAGACGGGTCAACCTCTTTTATATCCCTCGCTGCGTAGAATTTGAGCGGCGAGTCGTTCAGAGGTGAGCTCCTCCCAGGTTCGAAATGATGGATGTGCGTTCGTTGGCGGCCGGCGCAAACTCTGGCAGCGCAATAAAGAGTGTCAACAAACTGAGCGGGCGTGATCGACGGAGGATATGCAGCCTAAATCCTCGCATAATTTCCAAAACCATGGTAAAAGCTGCGATGGATAGCCTTACTACCAGCTCACGTTTCAAACCGCATCACGGTTGACAAATGATCCTTCATCTCTAAACCACTCAGAAGGATGAAACGTACGTATCAAAGGAGTTCAACATGCCGCACCCCCTCAGCCGTGAATTCTGTCGACCTACTTCGGGACAAACATTTGAATTAGATGGAGATATCTATCAGTTGGAGGGACACATCGGCGATGGCGCGGTCGGACTGGTCCGCCGGGTAACACGGCTGAGTGACCGTGCGGAAAGAGCCATCAAGTTTCTCGCTCCAGACCCGAAGTATTTGGATGAGGCCATGTTTGATGATGTTGCTGTTCGATTTAAACGGGAAGGCGAGCGCGGCGCCAAGTTGGATCACCCTCACCTGGTCCAAGTCTTCGCTTACTGTGAAAATCAAGATGGTAGCGCTTTTGAATCAGAAGAACCCAAGAATCCATTTCTCTTGATGGAGTATGTACGCGGGAGGCAACTTGATAATTACATTCGGAAGTTTTTCACAAAATCGAAGGGCAGCTTCGTTGTCGACCAAGCGAGGCTGCATATCGCGATTCAAATCGCGAACGCTTTGTATGAACTGCACCGCGTGAAACTCATTCACAGAGATATCAAGCCAGCAAATATTTTCGTTGCTAAAGTACCACCACACGAAGGCTACCCCTTAGTTAAGCTCGGTGATTTCGGCATTGTGAAATGGGGAGACTACCACGCTTCCGTTTCAACCGGTGTGCTGACCGTGACGAATCAAAAGGGTTTGGGCACTATGAAATATATGTCGCCCGAACAAGCCATTTCTCCGAAGGATATCAGTGTGAAGTCAGACATCTACTCGATGGGCATAACTCTATTTGAACTCTTCACTGGTCAAATCCTGGTAAGCCCTCATCATGTTTACGAAATAATGAATGCAAGGTTGAGCAGAGGGAATACTGTAAGCAGATTTCTTTCGATGGGCTATCAATTGAAATCTGAGGACGAACACATTGCAACGTTGATCCTCGAAATGTTTCGACGAGGTGCACAGGGCAGGCCGACCGTTGAGAACGTAAGAGGCCATCTCGAATGGGAGTACGAGAGGCGTTTCGATTCAGGCTGGGGCGAAGATTTGGCTGATTCACCAATTGGATTCCGCGACAGTTGGGAAGAATAACTTAAAATGGTTTACGCTTTATTGGCTCAGGACATCTTAATGGAAATTCCCCACCTTCAGTTCAGTTGGTCCAGCAAGTTTTCCAGTAGGCTGGATCGCGAGCTGGTTAAACGGTAAGGAATGAATTCCCGAAGCTAAACCTAGCCTTTCCTAGTTATTGGAAACTCAGCTTTCAGTTTGACGAGATTTTCCGGACCGGGCAATAGAGAAAGTGTTCCATTTTCTATTTCGGTTTGCCGGCGCTCCACTTCTGTTGCCCAAGCTTCTTCCACTTCGGGGTCAGCATCGAGGCTTGCTATCAGTGGATCGACAAGTCTTGCTCGTTCCTCAGGCGTTAACTGTAAGGCTGCGGCTTCCAGCTTTTCGACGGTTTCAGATTCTAATGCCATTATTCTCTCCATTCAGACTCGCCAAACAATTCTAATCGAACATCATCCCATGGGATCAACTCCACCGTGCCTGCGTCGACCTCGGCTAACCGTCGCTCGATCTCTGCAGACCATGCTGCTTCAACGTCCGGTTCTAATGTGGGGTCCAATGTTGCTTCTGCTCACTGCATCTCGTTATTTGAACTGGCAGTTTATCATCTCGATTGGCCAATTGGTCCACCGTCACAGGTCGCCCGTTAGGGGCGGATACCGCTGTATTCAATTGTCGTTCGCCCACTGAGGCGATGGTCCAAGTAACTTTCGCACCCCGGCGCCGCTGAGTAGCCGAAATTCGTTGTGGCAAATTTGTGGCATGGACGGGATTTTCAACAATCTGTGGATATCAACAAGATACGCCGATCATAGTAACTATCATGACTGACATGGAATGCTGACCGCCCGTCACGGGTGAGTCGTGAAGTGCGTACCGCGTCAAATGTTGAATCGTCGATCAGACTAGGAGTCGATCGATGGTTTTTAGCATGAAGAAGTGCGCAAATTCGTTGTGGCAGAATTGTGGCAGGAAAAAATGGAAAGTGACTGTTAACGGATGGGAACGGATGTTAACAACTGCAAAAACCCTTGATTTTGCTCGTGGCTGCAACTCGATTCAAAATCAATTAGTTAACTTTTCCTACTTCCCTTCATTCGGGACCGTGAGGTCGGAGGTTCGAATCCTCTCGCCCCGACCAACAACTTACCTCAATCAACTACTTACAGTCGTGGGCGTTAACGGTGTTCGTTCGTCGTGTGGCCAATTTGTGGACAGAATTTTTTGGTTTGCGGCATTAGCCACTATCACCCCATCACCATCTACAAAAAATCCGCCTAAAAACGAAAAAGCTGAGAGCGGTCCTCACGGATGGTCCAATTAATCACCTCTCGGAACCGTGCGCTCGCTAAAATGTAAATCGTTCATTTGGCAAGGATAGTGCTAGCTGGAAGGAGGACCGACCGTGTGCTCGGCCGGCTGCCAACTACAGATTGCTTTGTCCGGCCATGAACACGATCCGAAAGGTTTACACTTGTACCCAATTTAAAAGAGGAGTATTTACCTATTAACCAGCTTTTGCGCGCCTTCAGAATATCTTGCTCCTTTACTTCAACGCGTGACGCGATGTTTTTAATTTGGCGAAAATCATCTGCTGTTAATTCCAAATCAACCGCGCCAAGATTTTCTTCCAGTCTATGCAGTTTTGTTGTTCCCGGAATCGGCGCAATCCACAGTTTCTGGGCCAGCACCCACGCAAGCGCAATTTGTGCGGGCGTCGCTTTCTTTTTTTATCGTCCAAAGAACCTTCATCGAACTCTATTGAGTCAGCAGCCTGGTAAACGAGAGCGAAGCTAACTTCCAGGTACCGCTTTCCTGCACATATACTTCGGTCACCACAAAGGGATTAGTGACCTCATTGCCGCCGACAACGGCAACCAGGCGAATCTTGTTTAAAAGGACGGCGGTCTTATCAATGAACCGCACTGACGCTTCCTGGATTTCTACGGTCTTGTATTGAATCGTTCCGCTTTTGATGACCTCGAGTTCCTGTGTCTTGGTCATAGTTGCGCCCATATGGACAAAGACAGCCTTTTCATGAAAAAGAGCGTCCAGGGAATCGACTTTGCGCTCCGACATCCATTGCCATTTCTGCTTGGATAGATTTATCAGTTCCAGTTCTACGCTGCTGTTGCTGCTTTGCTGCTTGACCGCGTCGTTTGTGTTGCTCTGACTCAAGACGGCGATCGGCACCAAAGCAATCGGAGCGAACGTCATAATCGTGACGACCACACTGCGCAATACTTTGGGCTGAATCGATCTCATAGCGTTTTGTTTCATGGAGGCATCCTTCATCAAAATTTGTTTTTCTTACTTCTTCATGGGAGCCTCAACACCTGAGAACACAAGTACGGCGTCCGGCAGGCGCTGTCCCTTAACTTCAATTGACCGTAGTGCTGAGTTCAGCCCCGAGACTTCAGCGGGCGTGAAGCGAACGCCGACCGCACCGCTGTTCTCCACCATGTGGTGCATCACCGTTGTTCCGGGAATCGGCACGATCCATGGTTTCTGTGCCATCAGCCAAGCGACCGCGATCTGAGCAGGAGTAGCGCGCTTGCGAACCGCCCAAGTCTTTATAAGATCAACCAACTGCATGTTGTGAGCCAGGTTTTCCGGCGAGAATCTCGGAGTCGCGGCACGCAGATCGCCAGGTGCGAAACGCGTGTTCGCGTCGATCCAGCCGGTTAGTAATTGGCAGTCCAGAGGCCACCAGGGCACAAACCCTATTCCCAACTCTTCGCAGAGAGGAATAACTTCCTTTTCAGGATCTCGGGTCGCCATTGAGTACTCGTTTTGGATCGCGGTAAGCGGCAGTGCCCTATGAGCACGTCGGATTGTCTGGATTCCCGGTTCGGAGAGTCCCCAATGCAGAACCTTTCCCTGATCCATCAGGACCTTGATCGCTCCAGCAACGTCTTCGATAGGCACCTCCGGATCGACGCGATGTTGATAGAGAAGATCTATACGGTCGGTCCGCAACCTTTTGAGCGATCCTTCAACGACTAGCTTGATGTGATCTGGTTTGCTGTTAAGCCCCGGAAGCCGCCGTCCCGTCTGCTGATCTATGTCCCAACCGAACTTGGAAGTGATCCTGACCATATTTCGAAACGGCTCGATCGCCTCGCCGAGGATCCGCTCGTTTTCGAATGGCCCGTAAGCCTCGGCACAGTCGAAGAACGTAATGCCACGATCGTAGGCTGC
>Ga0070698_100004858_pt1 | contig 14754 bp, 12 predicted proteins | sample KBSK1502metaG_FD_65477 | JGI IMG/M metagenome (GOLD analysis project Ga0070698, IMG submission 65477) | Corn, switchgrass and miscanthus rhizosphere microbial communities from Kellogg Biological Station, Michigan, USA - KBS K1-50-2 metaG | ecosystem: Host-associated > Plants > Roots >...
GACCAGCCGAACAGCCCGCGCGGCCCGATCCGCATGCCAAAGCCGCGTGGGTGCGCGGTGCGCCGCCAGAGCCGGTAGAGGGCGAAGCTGAAGAGCACGGCGGCCCCGACAATTCGCAGGGCGGCGGGCGCGATCAAGAACTGGGCGACCGCGACCAGCACCACGACCACGCCAATCGCCGCCTCGTGCCCGATCGCGATCGGCAGGAACGATTCCCAGACCGCCGAGCGTCGGCCTTCCTGCAGCCCGCGGGCGACCGCGAACAGCCAGCCCATGCCCGGGTTCAAGCCATGGTAGGCCCCGAGAACGATCAGCACATCCCAGGGCCACCAGGCGCTCATGCCGCTACCTCAGGCGAAGCAATAGGAGTCGGACGACGCGTCACCACCTTCCAGGTGCACCTGGTGAAAGCGCTGATCGGATTGGACAAAGAACTTGCGGTCGAACTCGATCCCGCCATTGTCACCAGCATCGAGCTTTGCCACCCAACCCTTCAAGCCATCGGGATAGAACTGATCATCCCAGGCCTTGTACAGCCCGTTCGACACGTACACCCGCTTGCCGTCTCGGCTGACTTCCACCATCTGCGGACCGCCGTTGAGCGGGCCGGAGTTCGGATGCGCGGCTCGCCGTACGATCCCGCCAAGGTGGACCGAACCGGTCTTTTTCGGACTGAACGGATCGGACACGTCGTACTGCAGGAATTCGCCGGTGCCCCAGCACGAGACGTAAAGGACTTTATCGTCGAGTGAGAGGTTGATATCGCTAACCAACGGCGGGACCGCCTTGAACCCCTTGAGCAGCGGCGGCAGGTCGTCTGGATCTGCCGGCTCCGCCGGGATCTCGATGACCTTGCGCGCCTTCCATGTGTTGCCGTCCAGGTGCCAGGCCCAGACCGACGCGCTCAGATCTTTCAAGCTCGTGACCACGCCGACGAAGCCATAGGCCTTGCTCGGGTCGTGCGCCGGGCGCAGCTCGAGCACCATCTGCTGCTCGGCGCCGAGGTCGATCACCTGGCGGTGTCGACGCTTGGGCAGATCCCAGATGTGCAGCTGATGGCCGTAGCCGCCCTTGAGCAAGATCTCCGGGTTGACGCCATCTTCGATCATCTTCGGCGTGCCCCACTCGCTGGTGATCATCGTGTCGTAGCCGAGGTGCCACCAGAAGTCATAGGCGAGGTACTGCGGGCCGCGGTCGAGCTCCCACTTTCCGCGGACTTCGAAGCTGTCGTGGTCGATGATGAAGATGCCGCCCGGGCCGTCGCCGGTGGGGGAGCCGAGCGCGCTGACGTAGATGCCGTCAGGTCCGCAATGGCTGGTATGCGGGCGACTGTAGCCGGCCCGGTTCGCCACTTCCTCGGGCTCGATCGTTTTGACGATGCGCGGCGCGCGCACGTCGGGCTTGGTGTCGATGACGTAGATCCGCGAGGAGCGGATACCGGGCGCCAGCAGGTAGCGGCGCTCGACATGCGGATGCGCGGCGTAGGGGCAGAGCGACGAGCTGCAGGCGTTCCAGCCGAAGTGGTGGAGCTCGTCACCGCTGTGGGTGGTGGTCAGGCTGTTGACGAGGGTGCCGTAGGTCTTGGAGTTCCGGTCGGCGTCCAGAACCGCGAGGCCATCGGGTCCCTGGCCCGGATTGACGACGATCACGTACGCGACCGTTTCCGGTGGAGCCTGCATCGCCAATCGAGGGGAGGCATAAAACGTCGGATCCGCCCTGAGCAACGTTGCCATCTGGTCCCTTCTCCTTCCGGCCCTCTATCGAGCCGACCAGTGATGGATAGTTGACTAACGGGATCGACAAAATCAGGAATCGAGGCTGAGGCACGACAATAGCGGAATCGAAGGTGACGCGTCAATTCGCAACTCGCCGGCCGACCATCATTACAATCCGCAGATGAGTCCCCTCCGCGCATCGACGCTGAGTGTGGTCGGCGCCGGCGTCATGGCTGAGGCGATCATCTCCGGCGTGCTGGCGCGCAACCTGGTTCCGGCGGGGTCGATCATCGCCAGTCATCCACGCGCGGATCGCCGTCACGCGTTGGGTGAAAAACACGGGATCCAGGTGACGGCCGACAACACCGATGCCGCCCGACGGGGTGACGTCGTCGTGCTGGGGATCAAACCGCAGGTGATGCCGGGGGTGCTGGCAGAACTGCGAGGCAGTCTCGCCCCGGACAAGCTCGTCGTCTCGATCATCGCGGGCGCAACCACGCAAACCCTTCGGCAAGGCCTCGACCATGCCGCGTTGGTCCGGGTGATGCCCAATACTCCCGCCCAAATCGGCGAGGGCGTGAACATCTGGTACGCGACGCCTGAGACAACTGAGGCGCATCGCGAGCAGGCGCGGGCACTGCTGGGCGCGCTCGGTCACGAGCTGGAAGTCAGCGACGAGCGCTTCGTCGCCATGGCGACCGCGGTCAGCGGCACAGGGCCGACCTATGTCTTCCTGGTGATGGAGGCGCTGATCGACAGCGCGGTGCACCTCGGATTCCCGCGCCACCTGGCGCATGACCTCGTGTTGGAGACGTTGAAGGGGTCCGTCGCGTTCGCCGAGCGAACGCAGAAACATCCGGCCCAGCTCCGCGACATGGTGACCTCACCTGGCGGGACATCGGCCGCCGCGTTACACGAACTCGAGCGCGGCCGCCTGCGCACCGTCCTGGCGGACGCCGTGTGGGCCGCGTACCGGCGCACGATGTCACTGTCGGACAGCCTCAGCGCTGGCAACGAACCTGAGCCGATGCCGCCCCGCTCCGGGACATGAGCATCGATGACTGGGTTGACACGGCTGCGGCTGTTGAGCCTGGTGGTGATCGGCCTAATCGTGGTGGTCGCCGCGCTCACGGTCACCAGCTATTTCTGGGTGCAGATTCCCCTGCTGAAATTCACGCTTCAGGCGGGCGAGTGTAAGTGGGGTCCGCCCCTGGCCGGCGTCTATTTGTCCGGCCGGCTCCGCCAGCTTGATCGCTGCCGAACGGTAAGCGGCACGGTCGGCTGCATCAAGCTCGAGCCGGATGGTGACTACCATGTTCGCCTCCGGGTCGACACCCAGTACGCGGCGCTGCTGAGACCGGCGAACCGGCTGCAAACCTGTAGCGGCCAGCCCGGCCCTCACCTGGTGGTGGAAGTCATTCCACAGCATCCGCAAGGCGTCCTGTTCAGGAGCAACAACGCCGATGCCGGTGGCTTCATCGATCCCACTGTCCCGAGGCCGGGAGAATACATCACCGTCACCGGGCCTTACGTGATCGATACCAACAGCCTGCATCGGATCCTCTATCAAGGCCAGGCGGCCGAGAACTGGGCTGAAATTCATCCCGCCTGGGCGATCCGTGTCGGCCGGGCCGCCAACCCCGGCCAGCCGAACGAATTCGGGCCGGATTTCGGCGAGTAGGTGAAGCTCAGCTTCAATTTGACATTCGTGCTTAGTTAGTGAATAATCACTACCATGGTTAGGGCGGTGCGCATCCGTAAGCAGGGCGAGCTTCGACACACGGCCGAGGAGCGGCGGGACGAGGTGATCCAGGCCGCCGTTACGGAGTTTGCGATCAACGGCCTGCACGGGACCTCGACCGAGATGATCGCCCGCCGGATCGGCATCTCGCAGCCCTACATCTTCCGTCTGTTTCCCTCGAAGAAAGACCTCTTCCTCGCCGCAGTGGAACGGTGCTTCGACCGGGTCGAGGCCGCCTTTACCGCCGCGGTCCGTGATCCGCTGCCGGCCGCTCACCGGAGCGAACATATCGGGGCCGCAAGCATGAACGATCGTCTCCATGCCATGGGACACGCCTACGTCCAGCTGTTGGCCCGCCGCGAACTGGTCCTGTTCCAGATGCAGGCCTACGCAGCCTGCTCCGACGAGGAAGTCCGCCGCACGGTCAAGCAGCGCTGGGATCGGCTGATGAAGCTGACAGCCGAGCTCAGTGGCGCGTCAAAAGCCGAGCTGACGTTGTTCTTCGCCCGCGGCATGCTGATGAACGTCGCCGCGTCGATCGGGCTGGTTCCGCAGAAGGCCGCGGACCGTTGGGGGCACGAGGTGCTCGGCTTCGCGTGAAATAAAAATTTTGGCCACGAGATTTAGTGGGTAATCAGTCACGAGGAGGGACGTCAATGATGGCAGAAAACCGCAATCCAATCCCGGTGCTGCTGGTGACCGTGCTCGGGTTTTTCATGATCATGCTCGACACCACGATCGTCTACGTGGCGACCCCCAGCATCCTGTCGAGCCTGCACGCCTCGTTCGACCAGGTGCTCTGGGTCTTCAACGGGTATTTGCTGACCTATGCCGTCCTCCTGATTACCGCCGGCCGGCTGGGCGACCTGTTCGGCCCCCGGCAGTTGTTTGCCCTGGGGTTGATCGTTTTCACCAGCGCCTCGGCATTGTGCGGGCTCTCGAACGATGCGAACCAATTGATCGCCGCTCGCGTCGTCCAGGGCGTCGGCGGTGCCTTGATGGCGCCCCAGACGCTCGCCATCCTGATGGCGATCTTTCCGCCGGAGCGCCGGGGTGCGGCCTTCGGCATCATGGGCGCGGTCATCGGTGTGTCAACCGTGGCGGGTCCAACCGTCGGTGGCCTGATCGTGACCAACTGGGATTGGCGCTGGATCTTTTTCCTCAACGTCCCGGTGGGCATCCTGGCGCTGCTCGGCACCTTCGTTGTCATCCCCGATGTGCGGCCCGGACGGCGTCACCGCCTGGACCTGGTGGGGGTGCTGCTGTCGAGTGCGGCGCTCTTCGCGCTCGTCTACAGCCTGATCGAGGGCCAGCGCTACGACTGGGGCACGATCACCGGCTGGCTCACGATCCCGATGGTGTTGGGCGCCGGCGTGGTGCTCTTCCTCGGGTTCATCGCCTGGGAATGGCGGCAGGCGGAGCCGCTGGTTCCACTGAACCTGTTTCGCGATCGCAACTTCTCGTTGATGAACTGGACCGGTACCGCCATGGCCTTCGGGATGCAGGGCATCTTCATCCCGATCACGATCTACACCCAGAGCGTGCTCGGCATGACGCCGCTGCAGTCCGGCTTGACCGTCGCCCCGATGTCACTCGTGGCCGGCATCGTGGCACCGTTCGCCGGCCGGCTGGCGGATCGCTTCGGTGGCAAATATCTGCTGATGGCAGGCCTGGCGATCTTCGGCGCCGGCGCCGGCATCGTGACCTTGCTCGCGACCGTGAATTCCACTCAGTCGACCTTCATCCTGCCGTTCATCCTCACCGGGCTGGGACTGGGGCTGGTCTTCGCGCCCATGACAACCGTGGCGATGCAGGACATCAAGCCGGCGATGGCGGGGGCGGCCTCGGGCGTCCTCAACACCACTCGACAGTTGGGCGCCGCCATCGGTGCCGCCGCGGTCGGTGCCGTCTTGCAGAACCGGCTGGCCGCGGCCTTGCACGATCAAGCGGTCGCCTCGGCATCCCAGCTACCGCCCGCATTCCAGGGCCGTTTTATCAACGGCTTCAGCCAGGCGGCGAAATCAGGCTTGCAGGTTGGCCGGGGTCAGACCGGCGCGTCGCTGCCAACCGGTTTGCCGGCGCAGGTTGCCGGGCGCATCGACCAGCTGATCCACGACGTCTTCGTCAACGCGTTCGTCCTGGCACTCCGGCCGACGGTGGCCGTCGCGGTCGGCGTGCTGTTCGTGGCCTCACTCAGCTGCCTCTTCGTCCTCAACCGGCGGCGCGTGCCGGAGCAACAGGTGGCTCCCGCGGAAATCGCCGTCGCGTAGCGCCAGATCGACAGGCGTCGAGTCGAAGTTTCGGCGGGCGTGCGCGTTTTATCCATATGGGGCAGCTACGGACGTCGGAACTGCTCGCTGCCCTGTCCGTCGCGCTCGACCTGACCGAAGGACAACGCGCCGGACACGCGTTGCGGACCGCCTACCTGTCCCTGCGCCTGGCGGATCGGATCGATCTTCCCCGAGAGACTCGTCGCACCCTTCTCTATACCGCGTTGCTGAAGGACGCCGGCTGCTCCAGCAATGCCGCCGCGGTGACGCGGATCTTCGGCATCGACGACCATGAGCTCAAAGCCCGGCAGGCTGTGGCCGGACGATCGGTGCTGGCCATGGCCTACCTGTCCATTCGGAGTCTTCCAAACGAGCCGCTGCCGCTCCAGGTCCGCCGGCTGATCTCGCTGGCGCTCTCTGGCACGCGGGAACGTCGGGCCGTCGAAGAGCTGCGCTGCGAGCGCGGCGCCGACATCGCGCGGAAGATCGGCTGCTCCGATGAGGTGGCAGTGGCGATCATGGACCTGCATGAGCACTGGGATGGCCACGGCTTGCCGCGCGGGCTGCGCAAAGACGCCATTCCGCTCTTGAGCCGGATCGTCGCGCTGTGCGCCGGTCTCGACATCTTTTTCAGCGTTCGCGGGCCGGCCGCGGCGCGAGAGGTCATCCGTCAACGCCGCGGAAGCTGGTACGACCCCGACCTCAGCGGGCACTTGCTCGAGCTAAGCGACCGGGGGCTGCTCGATGAGCTCAAAGCGCCGTCCCTCAAGGAGCAGGTCTTCTCGGCGGACCGCGACCAGGCGATTGCGTTCGCGAGCGACGCCGACGTCGACCGGATTGCTTCGGCCTTTGCCGATATCGTCGACGCGAAGAGTCCCTGGACCGGCCGGCATTCGCAGCGGGTCGCTAGCATCGGCGCGCGGCTCGCCCGTCGATTCGGCATCGCCGGCGACCGGCTCCGCGATGTCCGCATCGGTGCGTTGCTTCACGACCTGGGCAAGCTCGGTGTGCCGAATACCATTCTCGACAAGCCCGCATCGCTCGGCCCGGAGGAATGGGCGGTCATGAAGCGACATCCGCAGCTGAGCCGCGAGATCCTGAAGCAGATCGAGCTGTTCGCCGCCGTCGCGGAGATCGCCGCCTGCCATCACGAGCGCCTCGATGGCAGTGGCTATTTCAGAGGGCTGTCGGCCGAGTCACTCGGCTTGAGTGCTCGGATCGTCGCCGTGGCCGACGTCTTCGAAGCCATGACCGCCGAGCGCCCATATCGGCCGCCGATGAGCGACGAGCAGGCACTCGCGATCATGCGAGAGTCTTCCGGCGACCACCTGGCGGGCGAAGTCATCGCCGCCCTTAGCGACGTCGACTCCCTGGCCGCCTAGTTGCGGAACGGCGGCAGGACGTCGGCGACGAGCCCCTCCAATTTCGCGTCGTCCCGCAACTCGCGATAGGCCATGGCCTGAAAGGGCAGCACCCCGAAGGCGAGCGGCGGAGCCCTCACTATTGGGCGCGGGTAACGGCGCCCTCGCTCGCTGAGGAAACCAGGGCGGCGTATTTGGCGAACACGCCGCTGGTATATCGCGGCGCTGGTGGACGCCAATCCTTCAGCCGTCGGTTGATCTCACTCTCCGGCAGCTCAATGTTGAGCTGTCGGGCATTGACGTCGACCACGACGGTGTCGCCGTCACGGAGGGCGGCGATTGGTCCACCGCGGGCCGCCTCGGGTGCGACATGGCCGGCCATCAGGCCGTGGGTGGCGCCGGAAAACCGGCCGTCCGTGATCAGGGCGACCGAGTCGCCGAGGCCTTCGCCGACGAGCGCACCGGTCACCCCGAGCATCTCGCGCATCCCCGGTCCGCCGACCGGCCCTTCATAGCGAATCACGACCACATCGCCGGCCTTGATCTGTCGGGCGCGAACCGCGGCAAACGCAGCCTCCTCGCTATCGAAGACGCGGGCCGGACCGCGATGCAGCAGGCGCTCGTGACCGGCAAGCTTCACGACACAACCCTCGGGGGCCAGGTTGCCCCGGAGGATCGCCAGGCCGCCGGTCGGCTTCAGCGGTTTCGAGAGCAGCGTCACGACGCGCTGCCCGGGCGTCTCGACGGCCGCTTCCGCGATTTGCGCCAGCGTCCGGCCATCGACGGTTCGAGCGTCGCCGTTGATCAGGCCGCCTTCGTTCAGGCGCTGGGCCACCAGGGAGATGCCGCCGGCATCGTGCAGATCCTTGGCCACGAATTCGCCGCCGGGCTTGAGGCTGGCGACGACCGGGGTGCGCGAGACCACCCGGTCGAAGTCGTCGATGGTCAAGGGCACGCCGGCTTCGCGAGCGATCGCCAGCAGATGCAACACCCCGTTGGTCGAGCCGCCGGTCGCCGCCACCGAGGCGATCGCGTTTTCCAGCGCGGCGCGGGTGATGATCTGGCGTGGCCGGATGTCCTTCGCCAGCAGATCCATTACCAGCCGTCCCGCCTGCTCAGCGACATCATCTTTGTGGGGGTCCAGGGCCGGGACGTCGTTGGCTCCCGCCGGGCTGATGCCGAGGAACTCGATCGCCGTCGACATGGTGTTGGCGGTGAATTGCCCACCGCAGGCGCCGGCGCCGGGACAAGCGTTCTCTTCCACCTCGCGCAGGTCGGCCGCGGTCATCGTGCCGGCGGATACCGCGCCAACGGCTTCGAACACGTCCTGCAGCGTGATGTCATGCCCGCGGAAGCGACCCGGGCCAATCGTGCCGCTGTAGAGGGCGAGGCCCGGGAGGTTGAGGCGCACCAGCGCCATCACGGCGGCCGGAATGGTCTTGTCGCAGCCCACGATCAGGACCAGGCCGTCGAGCAGGTGCCCGCGCGCGACCAGCTCGATCGAATCGGCGATCACCTCCCGGCTGACCAGTGAGGCTTTCATGCCTTCCGTGCCCATCGACACGCCGTCCGAGACCGCGATGGTGTTGAACTCCATGGGCGTGCCGCCCGCGGCGCGGATGCCGGCCTTGACCCATTCGGTCAGGCGCCGATGATTCCAGTTGCACGGCATCGTCTCGATCCAGCTGTGCCCGACGCCGATCAGCGGCCGGGCCAGGTCCTCGCGGCTGAAGCCGATGGCTCGCAGCATCGCGCGCGCGGGCGCCCGATCATCGCCTTCGGTCAATCGCGTGCTCTGACGCTTCAGCGGCGACGCGCCGTCTGGATCCGGCATGCTTCTGTCCTCCTCGAGGCCCGATTGTAGCCGTGTCGGATACGATGCGACGCACAGGAGGGAAGGCCGTCATTCGATGAGCGCTAGCACGATCGAGACGACCCTGGTCGAAGCCGGGCTTCGCGCCGAGATCCGCCTGCTCGGTCAACTCCTGGGTGAAACGCTTCGCGCCCATGAGGGACTCGCCCTCTACGAGCTCGAGGAATCGATTCGGATGCGAACCAAAGCCCTTCGCCAGGATTACGTTCCGGCGGAAGAAGCGGCCTTCGTTCGCGAGCTCGATCGGATCCCGGTGGAGGACGCCGCCCGGCTGATCCGCGCCTTCGCCACCTACTTCCAGCTGGTCAACCTCGCGGAGCTCGAACGCCAGGCTCGGTCGGTCCTCGCGAACGGCGATAAGAGCACCGAGTTGGACCAGTCTGTGGCGCGCTGTGTCGAGCACGGCGTGCCGGCCGAGCAGGTCGCGGCCATCCTCGCGCAGTTCGAGGTCCGGCCGGTATTGACCGCCCATCCGACTGAGGCGGTTCGCCGCAGCATCCTGGATCATCAAGACCGCATCGGCCAAGAGCTCGCGCGGTTGCGCGCCCCGCTCTCCACCCGTGAGGGGGAGCGGGTGCGGCAACGGATCGCGACCCAGGTCGATGTCCTCTGGCATACGGACGAGCTCAGATCGTTCCGGCCGCGGGTGCTCGACGAGGTTGGCAACGCGCTCTTCTACCTCGAGCGAACCTTCTTTGACACGATTCCTGAAGTCCAGCAACAGGTGGCCGAGGCCCTCGCCCGCTGGTACCCGGACGTCAGGGTGCCGGATGCGCTCATTCGTCTCGGGTCGTGGGTGGGAAGCGACCAGGATGGCAATCCCAACGCCGACGCCGCCATGCTGACTCAAACGCTGCATCTCCAGCGCCGCTCCCTGCTAACGCTCTACCGCGAGCGAGTCCGGGCGCTGGCGCGTGACCTCAGCCAGTCCAGCCGGTTGGCGGCGGTCAGCCCAAAGTTGACCGCTTCGACCCAGCGGGATGAGGCCGAGCTCGCGGAGTATGCGGCATCACTCAACCCCGGCACGCTGGATGAGCCGTATCGGCGCAAGCTGTCCTTCATCTGGCGCCGTCTGGGAGCGACGCTCGACGACGAGGCCACGGCCTATCGCTCGGCCGAGCAGTTGGCCGCTGACCTCGATCTGGTCGACGCCAGTCTTCGCGACCATCAAGAGACCGCGGTTGCCGACGGCGATCTCTTGCGGCTGCGCCGACAGCTCCAGGCGTTCGGCTTCATCGGCGCTCGCCTCGACGTCCGCCAGCATCGCGCGGTCGTGCAGGCCGCGGCGGTGGAAGTCCTCGAACGATTGGGTGGCGGTCCCGGTCAGCGTCCGTCGGCGACGATCAACCCGCCACCGATCTCGCTGGTCGCGGCGCGCTGGTCGGCCGACACCGGCAACCTGCTCGCGACGCTTGCCGCGATGGCGGACGCGCAGCGGGTGGCACCGGGTTCGGCACAGACCTTCATCGTCAGCATGACGGAGACCGCGGATGACATCCTGGCGGCCCTGTTTCTGGCGGGACTCGCCGGCCTGCACGATCTTCGCGCGGACCTGGCTCGCAGCGATGTGGACCTCGTGCCGCTGTTCGAGCGCCTCGGCGCCCTGGAACAGGCGCCGGCGACGATGACGGCGCTCCTCGACGATCCGATCTACCGGCGTCATCTCGATGCTCGCGGCGGGACCCAGGAGGTGATGCTCGGCTATTCCGACAGCAACAAAGAGGTCGGCTACCTCTGCGCCGCGTGGGCGCTCGATCGGGCGCACGAATCGATCGCGTCGGTGGTGGCGAGTCGCGGACGCACGCTGCGGATTTTTCATGGGCGAGGTGGGACGGTCGGCAGGGGCGGTGGACCCACCCACGAGGCGATCCTCGCGCAGCCCGCCGGCGCGGTCGATCCGAAGATCAAGATCACCGAACAGGGCGAAGTGATCCATCGCAAATACGCGCGGCCCGAGACCGCAAGACACAACCTCGCCCTGGTGCTGGGCGCAATGTTCGAGCACGCCCTGCTCCCGGCGGAGGCGCGGCGGCCCAGCCCGCTATGGCGCGAGGCGATGGACACCATGGCGGAGGAAAGCCGCCGTCGCTATCGCGCGCTCGTCTACGAAGACCCCGGGTTCCAAGCCTATTTCGAGCAGGCGACGCCCATCGAGGAGGTCGCTCAGCTCAACACCGGCTCTCGCCCGGTCAGTCGCGGCGGCACCCTCGCGGTCGAGGATCTGCGCGCCATTCCCTGGGTGTTCGCCTGGATGCAGAACCGCCACCTGCTGCCGGCCTGGTACGGCGTCGGGACGGCCTTCCAACACTTCACGGATCGATCCGGTGGTCTCGAGTGCCTGCGCGACATGTACCGCAACTGGCTGTTCTTCCGCTCGCTCGTCGACAACCTGGAGATGGTGCTGGTCAAGGCGGACCTGCGAATCGCGCGCCAGTACGCGACGCTGGTCGCCGACGAGCGGGAGCGTGACAGGGTGTTCACCACCATCGAGGCCGAGTTTCAGCGGACGCGCGACGCCATCCTCGAGATCACCGAACAGCAATCCGTGCTGGAGCGACAGCCGGGCTTGCTGGCCAGCCTGCATCTGCGCGATCCGTATCTCGATCCGATGAGCTACTTCCAGGTCCGCCTGCTGCGTGAGCTGCGGCGCCTTCCGGCGGACGATCCTCGCCGGCCCGCGCACCTGCAGGCGGTCTTGCGGACGATCAACGGCATCGCGGCCGGCCTGCAGAACACCGGCTGACGGCTCAGGCGGCGTCGGCCGCCGATTTCGCCAGCTGGTCGAGGTCGAAGCCCTCCCTGCGGACGCGGAGGTCCACGTACAGCAGGGTATAGCCGATCGGGATCAGCGGAACGGCGAACGTGCCGACCACGCTTCCGGCGACGCGGGCCAGGCGCAGGCTCATGGCCGCGTCGATTCCCGGCAGGAGCCCCACGATGAGGCCGACAGAGAACGCCAGGATGGCTTCAACCACGAGTTGGAGGATGAGGACCGTCGCCATCACAAAGAAGCTGTGCCACCACTGACCATGAACGAGCTGGACGCTGCGCCCGAACGCCTGACGCGGCTTGACCGGCTCGGCGGCGAGTACGCAGGCTGCCGGGGCCCAGCGAACGATCAACCACAGGCCCAGCGGCGGAATCAGCAGGGCAATCACCGCCAGGATGTACCCGGCATAGATGCCGGCGAAGTTGGCGAAGCGACCCACGGCGGCCCGAAGAACCGGGCCGAACTGCGACTGCCCACGAAGGATGACCGCGGATGCCCCGAGATAAAGCAATGCAAGGATGAACGGTGCATAGAGAATGCGAATCACGGGGCTCAACCTCGAGAGTCCGAGGATGGCGAGCACGATATCGGGCAGGCTGACAACGAGCGCGATCAAAGCGAAGAACGTGAAGTTCCGGCGATAGGTCGAAAACGTTCGGTCGAGCAACTGCCCCAGGCTGAGCGCTTGTGGTGGCGGCGGAACGGCTGCGGCCTGCGGGTTGACCACGGTACCGAAGCAACGGCGATGCTCTCCGGCGCTTGCGCTACGGCTCGGCTGGCGAACGTCCCCGCCGGCGACGGCGTTTCGGCGGAGCGGCCAGCGGAAGCGCCCGCGTATAGGTGCCGAGCACCTGGAGAAAACTGGTCGCCCGTCGGGCGGCGCGCAACGATGCGGCGACCGGCTTATCGGAGCGGCCGCCATCGAGGTCAAGGTAGAACAGGTACTCCCAGGGCGGGTCACGCCGCGGCCGGGACTCCAGCTTGCTGAGATTCACGCCGAACTCGTTGAAGCAAGCCAGGAGTCGATAGAGCGCGCCCGGCTCGTTGGGGACGGCGCACACCAGTGAGGTCTTCTTACCGTAACGCGGTCGCCTGATCCGCGGAGGGCGCGGCCGCCTGGGACCTCGACGGCTGATCAAGAAGAAGCGCGTAATGTTCTCCTGGACCGTCTGGATCCGCTCCGCCTCGATCACCAGCCCGTATAGCTCGGCCGCCCGGCGGCCGGCGATGGCGGCCTGGTCAGGTCGGGCTTCCTGTTGCACCTGGCGGGCTCCGCCTGCCGTGTCGTAGACCGGGATGGGCTCGAGGCCTTCACGAACGATGAACGCCTCGCATTGCGCCAGCGCCTGCGGATGCGACAGGACGCGCTTCAGCTGCCCGCGCCTGGCACCGGGCAGAACCAGTAGGCAATGATCGACCTGCAGCGCCACCTCCGCCACCACCAGTGCCCGATACTCGAGCAGCAGGTCATAGGTCTCGAGCACACTGCCGGCCTGTGAGTTTTCCACCGGCACGAGGGCGAAGTCGACCGTCTGGTCGGCGACCCGATGGAAGGCGTGGCGCAGGGTGCGAAAGGCCCGGGGTGTCGCCGCCGGAAAGGTGGCGTGCAACGCCTCTTCAGAGTAGGCGCCCGGTTCCCCCTGATAGCCGATCGTGATCTCGCTGACGATGCACGCCACTCTACTAGCCTGTTGGGATGAGCCAGCTCAACATCATCGTCATCCACGTGCGAGCCGAGCAGGCGGCGGCGTACGAGAAGTTGTTTACCGAGCGGCAACTACCCCGATGGCGCGACTACCATGCGCGGGGCAAGTTCATCAGCGCCCGGTTCTTTCGGTCGCAGTTCGGTTCGGATGAGCGGCGTGCGGTCGTCAAGTACGTCATCGTCGTCGAGGTGCCGAGCATGGCGGAGCACCACGAGCACGATCAGGACCCCGACTTCCAGGAGTTCGATCGGCTGGCCGACGAATTCCAACCCGAAGGGCCACTGGTGTTCGGTGGCGATCTGCTCCACTCGGTTGGCTGAGTGGGGAGGCGAAGGGGCGGACGTCCGCCCCTTCGTCGCGTCAGTTAGGGGCGAGCCGCGGCCGGCGTCAGGATCTCGGTGAACGCAATCTCGAAGACTTCGACCTTAGGGCCTTTGGCGCCGATCTTGTCGGCAATCTCCTTCCGCATGCCGCCGACGGCGGCCTCGCTGTTCTGCAGGTCCTTCTCGGTATCCCAGAGGGTGCCGGAGAAACTCTTCCCGGCCTTCCGATCCACGAGCAGAATCGCCGCCCGAGCGCCGGGTTGTTTGCGGACGGCCGGCACGACCAACGACTTGTACTCGGCGATACCTTGGTCGACTTTCGATGGGTCAGCCTCGACGGTCGTGAGGCGTACCCAGACGTTGGCTTTCGGCGGCTGGAAGCGCTCCATGACCGCGACCTCGCAATCGTTTTCGTCGACGATCGCGCCGCCGACCGAGGCCATCGTTTGTTGCGCCTCTGGCCGAATGTTGCCGCGGGACTCTTTCATCGCCGGCTCCGTCTCCCAGTAGGAGACCGACAGGCCGTCACCCGTCTTTCGGTTCGTCAGCATCGAGACGCCCGCATATCCCTTCTGCTTTTTGATCAAGGGCAGAATGGATTCTGTCCAGAGCTTGAGCGCCTCGTCGGTCCTGTTGGCGTCGCCTTTCAATCGCAATACGCGGCTGAACATGCTAGCCACCTCCTTATTGCACGAACGCACCTCCCGGGAACAAACCGGGCAGGCTTGACCACCCTACTCCAATGCCGACGAACGGATGTATCGTTCGACCCTAGTCGAGCGACTTAAGCTTCGGCCACGCCTGATCGAGCGGGATGAGGGGATCGCGACAGAGCCAGATCGGCCGGCCGTACTCCTCGTTGTGCATGCCATAGGAGTTCGTGATCGTGTCAGCCAGCTCGATATTGCCGAAGAAGGTGGCCAGGTATTCCCGCGGATAGCCGATCACGATCACCGTCGAGGGCGCCATGCGCGCCGGCGCCCAGTAATAGTAAG
>Ga0070698_100004859_pt1 | contig 14752 bp, 10 predicted proteins | sample KBSK1502metaG_FD_65477 | JGI IMG/M metagenome (GOLD analysis project Ga0070698, IMG submission 65477) | Corn, switchgrass and miscanthus rhizosphere microbial communities from Kellogg Biological Station, Michigan, USA - KBS K1-50-2 metaG | ecosystem: Host-associated > Plants > Roots >...
GATTGTCAGGTCCACGTGCGAAATGAACTCACCCGGCTCGCCGGGCACCGGCGTGCGGGGGGCGGAAACGCCCGTGGCGATCAACACGTCGCCCGCGGTCGTCAGAAAGACGTCGTATGACGTCACGTTGGGCGGTGGGGTGGTGAGGAACACGGTGCTCGCACCATTGAGCACGCCAGTCACGGTGCCCAGCAGCCTGCCAAGCGCATCGTTCGAAGGAATCGCGGTTTCCGCGATGCCGCCCCGGATGTACTTACAATCCGCCCGTGCCTCGATGGCCGTGCCGAGCATCACCACACACAACGCCAGTGCCGTTTTCGTGTTTCTCGTCATGACGAATCTCCTTTGCGTGATCAGAACGTGCAGAGTCCCAGGGCATGTCATGGATGGCACCCGCCTCCGAAACCCTGGCACTCCGAGTGGGCGGGGAATTCGCCCTCCTGCTCTATAAAGGCGTAAGATCCGCCCGGAAGGGATCAGCCGAGCTTGGGGCGCATGAAAAAGCCGTTACGACTCAAGGCGTCCTCGGCGGACATCGACGTCAGTGCACTGCTTCGCGCTTGGAGTGACGGTGATCAGGACGCGCTTCAGGCGCTCACGCCCATCGTGTACGAGGAACTGCACCGCTTGGCCCGCGATTACATGCGTCGCGAGCGTTCAGGGCACAGCCTGCAAGCCACCGCCCTGGTGAACGAAGCCTATATGCGCCTGGCGGACTACATGCGCATGCAGTGGCAGGATCGCGCCCACTTCTTTGCGGTGTCGGCGCAGGCGATGCGTCGCATCCTCGTCGACCACGCGCGGCGTCACAACATCAAGCGCGGCCGCGGCGTCCAGCATGTATCGCTCGAGGACGTGGCGGTCGTCGCCCCCGGCGAGGACGCCGAAACGGATCTCGTCGCGCTCGACGAGGCGCTGATCGGCCTGACGCGCATCGATCCGCGAAAGGCCCAGATCGTCGAGCTGCGCTTCTTTGGCGGGCTGACCGTGGAAGAAATCGGCGGGGTGCTGAAGGTGTCGCCGGGCACGGTCAAACGCGATTGGCGTGCCGCCAAAGCATGGCTGTATCAGGAACTGACCCGCTGACCGACAGTCATGGACGCAGAACGCTGGAAAGACGTTGAGCGCCTCTTCCAATCGGCGCTGGATCTTCCGCGTGACGAGCATGACGCGTTCTTGAAGCGGCGCTGCGCCGGCGACGTCGCGCTGGAGCAGGACGTCCGCGCATTGCTGCGGTCAGCGGGGAAGGCTGGCGGGTTCTTGTCGGGGCCAGCGATTGAGGTCGCCGCCAGGGCTGCGGTCCGCCACCAGCCCAGTCAACTGGCGGCCAACGACAGCGGGCCCGTCGGGCAGACGTTCTCCCACTATCGCATCATCGAGAAGCTGGGTGGCGGCGGCATGGGCGTCGTCTACAAAGCCGAGGACGCGCGGCTGCATCGGTTCGTCGCGCTGAAGTTCCTGTCGTCAGACCTGGCGGGGGATCCCGACGCGCTGGCACGATTCCGCCGCGAGGCGCGCGCGGCATCGGCGCTGAACCACGCCAACATCTGCACGGTCTACGATGTCGGCGAGCAGGACGGCCGCGCGTTTCTCGTCATGGAGTTTCTCGACGGGACGACGCTGAAGCATCAGATCGTAGGGCGCCCGTTCGAGATCGATCGGCTGCTGGCGTTGGCGATCGAGATCGCCGACGCGCTCGAAGCAGCGCACACGGCTGGCATCGTCCACCGCGACATCAAGCCGGCAAATCTCTTCGTCACCGCGCGCGGACACGCGAAGATTCTCGATTTCGGGCTGGCCAAAGTCCGAGCAGCTGGCGGCGGTGATGACGCCCCGCCGACCGTGACGGCGGTCGACGGCCTGACGAGTCCGGGGAGCCCGCTTGGAACGATCGCGTACATGTCGCCCGAGCAAGTGCGAGCGCAGGACCTTGACGCCCGCACCGACCTGTTCTCGTTCGGCATCGTGTTGTACGAAATGGCCTCTGGCGCGCCACCGTTTCACGGCGACAGCGTGGGGCGGATCCTCGACGGCATCCTGAATCGCGCGCCCGCGCCGGTGGGACGACTGAATTCCGGGCTGCCGCAGGAATTGGAGCGCATCGTCGGCAAGTGCCTGGAAAAGGATCGGGAGCTTCGGTATCAGCACGCCAGCGAGATCCGCGCGGACCTCCAGCGCCTGCAGCGCGATCGTCAATCGGCCCGCTTCGAGCCCGGCAGAACGGTGGAAGAGCGGCCTGTGCTCGCGCGGCATCGCGTAAGGTGGTTGTCGATCGGCGCTGCTGTCCTCGTTGCAGCGGCAGTCGCGGGTGCGATCTACAGCCGACGCCCCCCGACGTTGACGGACAAGGACACGATTGTCCTTGCGGACTTTGTCAATAGGACGGGCGACCCGGTGTTCGACGATACGCTCCGACAAGGACTCGCGGTGCAGCTTCAGCAGTCGCCGTTCCTGAGCCTCATCTCCGACGAACGCATCCGAAGAACGCTGCCATTGATGAACCAGCCGGCGGATGCCCGACTGACCCCCGACGTTGCGCGGGTCGTGTGCGTTCGGACGGGCGGAGCGGCGGTCCTGGAGGGATCGATTGCGGCGCTTGGCAGTCAGTACGTCCTCGGGCTGCGCGCAACCAACTGCGCGACCGGGGACGACCTCGCCGACGAGCAGGCACAGGCCGCACGGAAAGAAGAGGTCCTGAGCACACTCAGCCAGATGGCGACTCGGTTCCGAACGCGGGTTGGCGAATCGCTCGCCACCGTCGAGAGATACTCGACGCCGCTCGAAGCGACGACCCCGTCGATCGAAGCGCTGCAGGCCTACAGTGCCGGAATGAACGCAGCCTTTTCAGGGTCGGTACGTGCCCTGCCGCTTTTTCAACGTGCGATCGCGATCGATCCCGATTTTGCGCTGGCCTATGCGCAGATCGGGTTCCGCTACGGCGTTCTGGGAGAGTCGGCGCTCGCGCGACAGAGCTTACTCAAGGCCTACCAGCTGCGCGATCGGGCCAGCGACGCCGAGCGCTTCTTCATCGAAACACTGTACGACCGCGACTTCACGGGGAACCTAGAACGGGAGCGGCGAACGCTGGAAACGTGGGCCGAGAGCTATCCGCGCGATGCGTCGCCACACACGTTGATCGCGGGTCTCGCCCTGTTGAGCACCGGCCAACATGAGTTGGCGGTCGCCGAAACCGAGAAGGCCATCGCGCTGGATCCCGACCTGACCCCGGCGTATACCAACAGGGCATTCAATCAGCTCATGCTGAATCGCCTTGATGATGCCTTGCTGACGGTCCGTCTCGCGGCGGAGCGCAAGCTGGAATCCGCCGACCTGCTTCTGACACAGTATTTCGTCGCCTTCCTTACGGGTAACGAGAACGAACTCGTACGGACGGTGACAGCGGCCAGGAAGAGTCCCGCCACGGAAGACTCCATCTCCCATATAGAGGCGCTCGCCCTAGCTCGCTCCGGCCAGTTGCAGGACGCGAGACGGATGGCCGCGGTCGCCGTCCAGATCGCGGGGAAGTCTGGTCGACGCGAACGGGCCGGTTTGTTCGAAGCGGCCACCGCCGTGTGGGAAGCGTTTTATGGGAATGCGGCCGCCGCCAAGCAGAGCGCCACCAGGGCGCTCGAGCTCGGAAGGGGCGGTCGCGAAGTGGACTATGCCGCGGCACTCGCACTCGCCCTCGCAGGTGATCTGCCGCAATCGCGAACCCTCGCCCAGGTTCTCGCGCGCGAGTTCCCGGAGGATACGTCGGTGCAATTCATGTATCTGCCGACGCTGCGGGCCCTGTTCTCATTGAACACTCCCACTCCTGGTGCGGCCGCGGCGATTCAAGCGCTGCAGACCGCCTCGCGCTACGATCTCGCTCTTGGGCGTGTCGGCTTCGTCGGACGTTTCGGCGGCGTGTATCCCAACTATGTTCGCGGACTGGCGTACCTCGCAGCACGTCAACCCGCCAAAGCCGCCGCCGAGTTCCAGCGGATTCTCGATCATCGAAGCATGGTGCTCGTCGATCCCATGGACGCGATGGCGCGATTACAGCTCGCCAGAGCGCTCGTGCTCTCGGGCGACACCGTGAAGGCAAAAGGCGTCTACAACGATCTCTTGACGCTGTGGAAGAGTGCCGACCCAGACATCCGGGTTCTGAAGGACGCACAAGCGGAGTACGCGAGGTTGCCGTGATTGACTTGGTCCGTTCGGCCGCGCGCTGACGTCGATCCTGTGCGGCAGCTATACTGGAAACGCTCGCAAGTGATCGCGGGCATTAGGTTAGGAGGTCTTACACAATTCGCAGTCTGTTCGCTTCAGTCGCAGCTGTAAGTAATTGATTCTAAAGTGGAGAGATGGCCGAGTGGTTGTCCTCCTCCGCGGCTTCGCCGCTTCGGCGGGACATCTCGCCGTAGCTCGCTGATCTCAGACGCGAGCGGAGGCGGATGAAGGAGCACGCTTGGAAAGCGAAGCGTGCGAGCAACACGGGAGCCACGCCGAAGCGCCTCAACGCACACGCGATCAGCGACTCAGCCGTCTAACCGATCACTCGGTGTGCGTCCGTAAACCTCGATGTTCTTCGAGGTTTCGAGCCCCACGTATCACAGTCCTATCACAATCGACTCGCTCACTTGCGGCGTGTGACTCGGTGTCCTTCGTGTTAGTCGCGGAGGCGACGGACGCGCAGGGTTCTTGACCACGACGTTAACGCCGCCCGTTGACGAGGACGCAGACGATGGCTTCGCGCGATTCTGGTTCTGCGACAGGACTTCGAGTGCCGCTCTTGATTGAATCGGGTTTCCGCGCTGGTTCACAGGCGGCGTCCCGCATGCTCGAGGGCTACGGCTTCATGGTTTCCGGTGGTGTACGCGGAAGCGTCAGCACGAACATCGTTCCGACGCCCTCGGCGGACTCAACCTCGATCCGACCGTGCATCGCTCCCACGCAGTCTTCGACAATTGACAGCCCTAAGCCCAGGCCGCCGACGCGCACGACGTCGTCGCGCTGCGGGTGTGCGCGTGTGAATCGCTCGAAGATCTTGGCGACTGAGTCGGGCGGAATCCCCAGGCCGTTGTCTCGCACCGCAATCTGACACCAGCCGTCAGCGCTCTCGAGCCCGCTGATTTCGACCCATCGAACAGCCTTTGCTTCGTCCGAGTACTTGATGGCGTTCGACAACAGATTGACAAACGTCAGTTCAAGGCGGCCGACGTCGATGGTCAGCGTCGGCAGTGCATCCAGCACACGGATCTCGACGCCCCGCGCGTCGGCCATTTCACGCAGTTGCCGCGCGGCTTCAGCCGCCACGGTCCCAGACGAGACCTCTTGAATAACTGGGTTGTCTCGCTCGTTGTGCATCCGGGCAACGGTCTCGAGCTTGTGCGTCAGATCGATCAAATGTCGGACGTTCCGCTCGACGGTTTCGAGCGTCCGCCGTGTGCGGTCCGGATCCAGGTGTGCCTGGCCGAGCAGACTGACACCGAATTGCAGGGCCCCGAGCGGTTGGCGCCACTCGTGTGCCGCCATGCGTGTGAACTGTTCGAGCCGCTCGCGCTGATCGTCAATCGTCTGCGTGTAGAGCGTGACAAACGCTTCGACCGTCGCTTGGGACAGGACGTCCACCGCCTGATGAAGCCGCGACACCAGCAATGCAGTCTCGGCCGGAGGCGGCACGATCCCGAGTCGCTTCATCTCCTCAACGACGAACGTGACGAGCACTTCGCTCAGAACCTGGTATTCGCGGAGCACCTGGTGCAGCGATGCGCGTTGCGCGTGGCGGAGCGACCCGAGTTCCCGGGCTTTGTCCAGAATCGCGGTGTTGGCCGCAATCGCGCCTTCTTTCGGATGCCGCAGGTACGCGCTGATCTCGAGGATCAACGCCGGCACGTGGTCCAGCAAGCTTTCCGTCGGGAAGATCTCACGCGCATCCACCGGTAAGAGATCCAGGAGCCGTTCGAACCACTGGGTGGCCAGCGCACGATGTTCGGCGCGTATCCGTTCTGCAATCACGTCGCCGAAGTCGGTGAGACTCATGGGCATGACCGTTGAGGACGGGTCCGGCGTTCGGACGCTCCGAAATCCGCTGACGCTGGGATGGCACGTGCGCTGCCGAAACAGTTGAGTTTAGCGTACCGCCACGTCCTACGGGTTCATCGCGTCGAATCTCCACAGCCTGCCCCCGGACGTCGAAATGTCATCCCTCAGCGCGAAGAACCGTACAGTCGTTCGAAGTCTTGACGCAAGGTTTCGCGTCCGGCAACGATCGTCCGGCCCCAGTGAATGAGACTCGTCGGCACGTCGTCCCTTCGCGCCTCCGCCCCGTAGAACAAGTACGCATCCCAGCGTGAGGCCGGAGCTGTGCTCGCTGCCACTACTCTCTTGTCAGCGCTGCCGCCAGATACCGGAGTTCGGATTCCACATCCGCCGGATCCGTGACCGTCTCCGCGATCTCCTGGCGGAAGAGGTCCCGATAGCGCTTCCGGAGCCTGTGAATCGCGACCTTGAGCGCGCCCTCCGAAGTGCCCATTTCGCGAGCCAGCGCGGCATACGGCGTCTCGGCCTGATCGAGAAGGAAGATCTTCAATCGGTTGAAATGGTCCAGACGTCCATGCTGTACAAACTCAGCCCGGAGTCTGTCTATAACTCTGTCGAGCATTGAAAGTGCCCAGCTCCGCTCGAAGATCCGCTCCGGCGTCTCGTTGTGCGCAGGATCGCGTCGATAACGCTCTTCCCCGGACGAGATTTCGAGGGATAGCACGTTCCCCCCACCGCGTTTCTGTGCGCGATTGCGGTCGGCCTCGTCGGCGAGAAAGAACTTCAAAGACGTCAGAATAAAGGCCCGAAACCTTCCCTTTTCCGGGTCTGCACGATCGAGATATCGGCCGTCCAGCATGCGGGCGAAAAACTCTTGCGTCAGATCCTGCGCCTGGTCAGCGGGGTAGCCGCGCCGCCGAACGTAGGCGTAGAGGGGATACCAGTAGCCCTCGCACAACGAAATCAAGGCGGCGCGCGACTCGTGTTGTCGGGGATCGGCGGCGGCGACCACCAACGTCCACCGTGTGGTCGGAAAACCAGATGGCCCCGTCAGCGTATGCATCGTCTTTCCGCCGACAGTGTTTCCCGGTTCGCGTGTCATGATCTCAACGCGTGCGGCGCTCCACAACAGGCATAAGGAATCGGGAGCGAGAGGTTACATCACAAGCAAGGCTGTTTTGCGACCTACAGCCGCGCGTACTCGGCTTTGGCGCTTTTCAAGATCGGGATATCAGCGTCTGCATCCTTCCAAAGCGCGAGGAAAGCCTCATAGGCAGTCTTCGCCTTGGTCTTGTCTCCCGACAAAGCGAACACTCTGCCAAGCTGCAAATGCGCCAGTGCGCCTATGGGATCCAAACCCACGATACCGCGATGATCGAGAATCTTCTGAAACTCGGCCGCCGCTTCCGCATACCGGTGCGCGGCACTCAAAGCCTCGCCGCGCACATACGCTGAGTGCAGACCGCCAAGAAAATGATTGAAGTTGAGGCCGTTCACCGCTAGCTCATAGCGAAGAGCGGCTTGCAGCCGCTCCACAGTGTCTGTGGGCTTGCCCCGCTCCAGTGCGGTCAAAGCACGAAGGACCGGGACGTAGGTAAACTTGGCGAACGTATCGTCCGGGAAGCGCTTTTCCAAATCGCCAGCGAGCGCCTCCGATCGGGAAGAACCTCCCGAAAGACCGAGGGCAAGGGCGGCGGTGTATTCGACATCCCGGCCCTTCGAAAGCTCGAGCGCCTCCATCGCGTTCCTTTTCCCTTCGGCAGCATTCCCGCAAACGGCTTCCCACACCGCTCGTGCGGCCTGGTAACTCGCTGCCGCCTCGCGCTGCCCCTCCTGCAGGGCCAGATCCACGGCCCGGCTCGAGGACCGCCGGGCGGCCTGTAAGCCGCCGGAACGAGCCAGAGCGAGAGCCTCCGTGTTCGCCACCAGATGTTCCGCTCCGTGCTTGCCTTTGGCCAGAGCCACGATTCGATCCATCTTGTCCTTGTCGCCATTTAGCGCCGCGATGTTGTATCGGAGGCCTAGAAAATCGGGTATTTCCAGCTTGCGCTCGGAGGCCCGCTGAAGCGTGCTCTCCGCTTCGGAGAGGCGGTCGGTGAGGAAATAGCTCGACGCAAGATTGGCATACTTGATCGCAAAGTCGGGATCGGCCGCGATTCCTTCTTGGGCTGCTTCAATCGCCCTTTCAAATCGGCCGGTCCCACTGGTGGACAGCCCCGCTAACAGATCGTGGGGACTTGGGTTCTCCCCTCGTCGAGGATAAGTCTGTCTCCACAATTCGAGGGTTCGGTACGCTTTTTCCAGATTTCCCGTCACCTCCCGGTCATAGGTAAAGTCGATAAAAAACTTCTCCCGTTCACTGACGCGATCCCGCAGTTGCCAGGCTTGTATGGTGTTCTCGGCTGACAGCACCGACTCTCCGACGGAGCTGTATTTGAGCCCCAAATGGGCGTATGCCATCGCGAATTCGGGATCGATTTCGACGGCCCGCCGGAAGAAAGGTATGGCCGCGGCACTCCCGGCGGATAAGTTCACGTTCATTCCGGTGCTGTAAGCCTTGAGGGCTTCGAGTGAAGGTGTCGTAGCCGAGGCGAGCGGCGTCGAGTGCTTTTCCACCGTACTCAGCGATTCGCCGACCCGGGTTCGGAATTTGCGCGCGATTTGACTGAGGGAGTTCAGGACGTCTTCTCTCCTCGCCGCCACAGACTGCTCCTGATCCAGAATGTTTCCGGTGTTGCAGTTGTTCGCGCGCAGGCCCAATACAAATTGGCTTCCAACGCTTGCGATCGAGCCTTCCAGAACAGCCGCACTTGCGGTTCGCTCGCAGATCTGATGCGCGATTTCCGTAGTCAGCCGCGCCTCTTTCGGCTGGCCCATGAGAGCCAGGGTTTGCTGGACCTGCATGTCCGAAATGAGGTTGATGAACGGCGATTGTTGAAGCTCGACGGACAGTCCACGGCGCAGAGTGTCGTCAAACACCGGATCGCCGGTCTTGTTATCGAAATCCGCGAGGACAATCGTGTCCTTGTCGGTCAGCGTGGGTCTCAGCGCGGAATCGCGTTGCAAAAGCGACCACGCCGTCACGCCGCTCAACAGGAGGAAAACGAGTCCCGCAGCTGTGCCGAGCGCCGCCAGCCTGTGCCTGCGTAGAAACTTCCGGGTTCGGTATAGCCTGCCCCGTGGCGAGGCCAGCACGGGCCGGTCCTCCATGTGCCTCTGAATATCCGCTGCGAGGTCTGACACCGACGCGTAGCGCCGCTCGCGCGACTTCTCCAGCGCCTTCATCGTGATCGAGTCCAGGTCGCCATTGACCAGGCGGCGCAGTGAGACCGGGTCGGTCTGGCGGCGCGCGGCAACCTCGGTCGCCGCCGCGCCCAGCGAGGTGAGCCTTCGGGACAATGAGGGCGCTTCTTCTTCGCGGATGATCCGCAGCATTTCGGCCAAACCGGCATTGCGCAGCGTAGCCGTGTCGAACGGCACGGCTCCAATCAGCAGCTCGTACAAAAGCACGCCCAGCGAATACACGTCTGAGCTCTCATCGACGTCCCCGGTCATCGTGTCCGCCTGCTCCGGGCTGGCGTACTCCGGCGTCCCCACGATCTGGCCGAACTGTGTGAGCAACGTGTTCTCTATGGCCCACTTGTCGGTGGCCTTTGCGATGCCGAAATCGATCACCTTGGGAATCGGCGCGCCGTCCTGTTCCATCACCAGCACATTCGACGGCTTCAGGTCACGGTGGATCACGCCCCTCTGGTGCGCATGCTGGACCGCACGGCAGACCGCCAGGAATAGCACGAGCCGTTCCTTGGCGGTCATCCGCTTGCGATCGCAATACTGGATGATGGGTGCGCCCTCGATGTACTCCATGACGAAGTACGGGCGCCCAGTGATGGTCGCGCCGGCGTCGAAGATTTGGGCGATGTTCGGGTGGTCCATCATCGCGAGCGCCTGCCGCTCGTTGTCGAAGCGGGCGAGCACCTGGGCGGTGTCCATCCCGAGCTTCACAACCTTGAGAGCCACGCGCCGACGAATGGGTTCTCGCTGCTCGGCGAGATAGACGGTGCCCATACCCCCTTCGCCCACGGACCGGATGATCCGATAGCGGCCGAAGTCCTCATCGACGGCTGCGAGTGGCACTGTATCGGCGGTCCGAGTTCTGGTTTCGTCCGCGCCAATCGAACTCTCGAAAGCGCTCTGGATCAGACACCTCGGACAGAGTCCCGCGGGATCGCCCGAGTCCAGTTCCGCGCCGCACTGTGGGCAGGTTGGCATTTCGCCCGGATTTGCAGCGCCATTCTATGCCTCTGCCGTAGACCTGTAACCTCCAGCTCCGCGATTCCTTATTCGTGGCAGGTGAGCCGGATTGGGACCGGCCACCTGATCGATCACGCAGAAAGGAGACTCGACATGAAAAGCGTTTGGCTCACAGCGGTGGTGCTGTGCTTGGCGGTGCTCGGCACGGCCATCGAGGCACGGGCGGACTGTCAATACGTCCGTGGTGGCATCACGGAGACCAGAATTCCTTCAAACGATCCTCTTGGCAGGCTCTTGGGCAATGTGACTGGCGTGCTGAACGGCGCCAGCACGGTGTTTATCACCAGCCCACCGCCCAATGTGACGTCATTCGATGTCTTCGTGACGAAGAGCGGCGATATGTTGACTGCCACTGGATTTCCAACACGCACTCCCGTTCCAGGCGCGCCTCCCGGCGAATTCACGACACACGTGGACCTGACGATCACTGGGGGATCCGGCAAGTACGAAGGGGCGAGCGGCTGGATGACGTTCGATGGACTGTCTCACAACGCCTTTGGCGGTCCCGGTGTGGCAACCGCCGATTTGATTTATCAGGGTTCCGTCTGCGGTCCGAATCTCAAGGGCGACGGAAACTGAATCCTCGTCCGTACTGTCTTCCGGCCTATGAGCTTGGCCGGCGTGTCATCTACCGGATGATCGACATTCGATGATCGATTGAGCAAAGCGTCGCGGGATGTCGCCCGCTGCAGATTGGCCGCTGCGCGCCGGCGGCACTGCAACGAACGGCGATACTGTGGTCGGATGACGACGATCCCTTTGGAAGCCGTGGAAAACTCACAGAACGAGTTTCCCACCGCTCCCACAGGGCTTTCATCCTGTTCCAGAAAGGAGAAATACGATCGCGGTGTGATCGGCGTAGAATGACCGCCCCGCAAGTGGCTCACGTTCCGATCGGCGCACTGGTCTAGTTTCCGGCGCGGCCCAATCACCAGCGTTGCCGTGGGACCTTGCTCGTTTTTACCCGCTAAACTCCGAACCACCGCGCACTGAACCAATGCGGTTCGGTTAGAACGCACCTCTATCTGAGTCGCCGCTTTGCACCGATAGTCACAGGCGTGATCAATCGATGCGGGCCGGGGTTAATCATTGGCATAACCGTCGCGGCGTGCGGGTGCGGCGGTTCTTCAACGTCGCCGTCCGACACCCATCCGCCAGCCGCTGCGTCAGTGCCTTCGGTCGCACAAGCGACGGGCATCGGCCAAACGATCGGCATGTTGACCATCGCCGCGCTCCGTACTGGCGCCACTCCACTGAGCGTGCTCACTGTACGCCCGGCCGACCGATCACGTATCAGTCTCAGCGCACTCAATGGCGCGAGGTTCTCGACCGTGGCGTGCCCGGTCAGCGGTCGAGTGGAGGCGACGTACACGCGCAATTACGAACCATCAGGCAACGATATTGATCTCTCAGCCATCCAATTGGTCTTTACCGACTGCGCCTTCGCCACCGACGGCGTACCGTTCCTGTTGAACGGGTCCCTGACGCTGTCGGGACATTATCTCGGATCGGAAGGGACGCCGGACATCCGCCTTTCGGGATCATTGACCACGTCAACAGGTGCCTGCGTAGTAAATGGGACCGTCAGCGTGTCAGGCGCATTCGGCGGTAGCGCATGCGGAACATCGATGAGCGCGACGCCACTACCTGCGTCACTCAATCTCAACGGCACCTGGAGCGGCGGCACCAATGGCAATACAAACATAACGGTGGCATTTCAACATACCGGCAGCAGCTTGGTCGGCACCTTCGTAGGATTTCCGGCGTCATTTGATTTGACCCAGACGGCCTCTTCGAGCACGTCACTGACGTTCTCGGGCATATTGCGCATCGATTATCCAGGCCCATGCTCGCCGGCACGCATGTCCGGGTCCCTTATTGCCAGCGCGGCCAATACGATGACCGGCACCTTCGCAGGCAGGAATACCGATTGTCTGTCCGAAACCAATCCCTTCGGTTTCCTTAAACAATAAAATGCCCAAGCATCGTCGTCTCGTCAAAATCACGGTGGTGCTGGCGGTGATTGCGGTCTCGAGCGTCGCGTGCGGTGGTGGGAAGGCGTCTGAATCCCCCACATCACCGAGCAGCAGCACCGCCTCGAAACAATTCCCGACGGGAACGTGGATTGGAACGGTCACCCGGCCGACTGGTCCGCCGATTGCGGTCACCTGGGTGGCCACACGAAGCGCAGCGACGGACCCATCAACCAGCGGGTCATTCTCGGGTCCTGTGACCATGACCAACGGGGGTGTGACCGTCACCTCACAGCTGACGGGCAGCCTGGGCGGCAGCAACACGGCGCCGGACGGCGGCTATCGCTTCAACTTCAACATCAGAATGGCAGCCGGCGACGCCGCGAACGTGCCGAGTTGCTTGATCCTCACTGGCGGCCAGGGAATCACGCAAAACCTGCACGACTCATCGACGTCGATTACGACCGCGCCCTTTCAGATGTCGTACTACTCCTGTGCAGGATTCGTCGACCCGCCCTTTCCCGCCGGATGCGCGTCCGCCGCATGTGCGCCGAGCTCCGTGACCGAGACGTCCCAACTTATCCTCACCAAGCAGTAGAGAACGGTTCCGAACGCTTCCGAGACGCGCGATCCGATTCGCCGCGATCTCGTCGCACGGCGCCGCAACTCGCGAGCCTGTTTGCGTCGCCGATTCGACGGGTGTGTGCCATCGCGCATCCGTGCGCTCACCTCGGTGTGTCCGCTGTCAGAAGGGACTCCAAGGGACGGCTCGGTCGTCTGTCCGCAGCGCGGCTCTGAATTCGCCCTGGATGATGGTTCCAAGGTCATGTCACAGTTACGTCACGATTGATCATATGGAATCGTACGAGCTCGAGAAGTCAATTCGGGCTCAAGCCGATGGTCGTGCCGACGCTGGCCGCGGGCTGGCGCTCGCGGCGTACCGTGACGACTCGGAACAGATTAGAAGGTCTTACACAATCGATCTGGATGCTTCGCGTCGGTCGGCCCCAAAGCGCTGAATACAAACGGGATCGAACTCGACGTCCGCGTCGGTACTGGCGTGTGCGATAATCAGTTCGCAGCCGCTCGCAAGTTATTGATTCTAAACGGAGAGATGGCCGAGTGGTTGAAGGCGCACGCTTGGAAAGCCATTTTGGCGAGGCTCACCGAGCAACAGCGAAACAGTTCGTCACTCAGTCAATTCAACGAGTTGCCGCTGTGAGATGCTCCTCGATGTGACGCCGTAAACGTTCATATTCGTTGACGGTTTCGAGCCCACCTTACACAGTTTCTACACAGTTCCCGCTGTCGTTTACGGTTTTCCATGTACCGCGATCCACTCCTGCTGCCGCTTCGCAATACCGGCGTTACGCTGCTTCGACCGTTCAAGGACCTTCGCTACATCCGGGTTCTCAGCCAGCGCAGCGAGCCGGGCAGTCTTGCGCTCGTCGGCCTCGCCGTCGAGAAGGCGTAGCGCGATCGCCACAAGGCCTCCGGTATCAGCTTCAAAAATGCGACGTCCGAGGTCTGGCGTCGCATGCCGCGGAGCACCAACGTAGCCGGGCCAGTCCGGACGCGCGGCAAGGCGGAAGAGCTCTGGTAAGTCACGCGCAGAGACAGACGGCGCCGAGGCGACCGACGATGGCACAAGGTCCGGGCGCACGGCCATCACTCGACTCGTCTCGAGCAGGCCGGCGTGCCCACCGACACCTTCCTCATCGACCGCCTCCTTGCTGGCGTTGGCCTTCATCGCTTCGACGCCTGGATCCGATCCCGTATCCAGTCCAGCAAGATTGATCATGCGGCCACCGTAGACATCTCGAAAGTACTCACCGGCATCGTCGAGCGCCTGGTTGTGGTCCGGAGCACCGTGCATGTGAATCAGAAAGATCCAGCGGAATCCCTGCTCACCGAACTCCGCACCGAGGTCCATGAAAATGGCGCGCAGCGTTTCGGGTCGTACGGCGTACGTGCCAGGGAACGGAAATCTACCACCTATTTCATTGCCGCCGCTCGAGCCCAGTGGGATGGCCGGAAAGACGACCACTGCCCAGCCCGGTCGACGGGCGATGGCCGCAGCGACATCGGCTGTGTAACGTTCGTTTTGATATCCGTCGGAATACGAGGGAAGGTACGGCCCGTGCTCTTCCATGATGCCGCCCGGGACGAGAATCACAGTCCGATCTCGATCCAACGCGCGTATCTGATCCGTGTTCATCTCAGCCAGTCGATGGACTCGGACCGGCAGAGTAGAAGGCGCGCACGTGGACTGAATACATCCCAGCGCCACAAGCATCATGAGAACACCGCCCCGTCGCCTTTCACCGATCGTCATCTGCACACCTCATTGGTCGCGAGCCTCGCGGCGTTTGACGGAGCTCTTGTTGTCCGCGTTCGAGCTGGAGGCGACAGCCATGGTGCCACCTCCAAAGGTCCCTTGG
>Ga0070698_100004860_pt1 | contig 14749 bp, 14 predicted proteins | sample KBSK1502metaG_FD_65477 | JGI IMG/M metagenome (GOLD analysis project Ga0070698, IMG submission 65477) | Corn, switchgrass and miscanthus rhizosphere microbial communities from Kellogg Biological Station, Michigan, USA - KBS K1-50-2 metaG | ecosystem: Host-associated > Plants > Roots >...
GTCGCGGCAAAGCCGCTTCTCGCTCGTTCAATCGTCTATCTCCGCGGCCACGCCGCTCCGCGCGGCCGCGAGCATGAGCTCGCGCGAGCGATCGCCCGAGCGCACCGACGCCGCGCCGCGGCCGGCGCGCTCCGACCGCCGTCTCGCGACGAGGTCGTCGAACTCCGCGTCGCTGGCCTCGAGGTATGGCCGCGGGTCGTCGATGACGCCGGTAAGGGCAGCGACCGCGGCCACGTAGGGCGAGCCGATGAAGATCGACGCATCGGCGGAGCCCATCCGTCCGCGGTAGTTGCGGTTCGCGGTCGAGAGACAGATCTCCTGCCCCGCGAGCACCCCACCGGTGCGGCCGAGACACGGACCGCAGCCCGAGCTGCCGATCACCGCGCCGGCGGCCGACAGCGAGAGCAGCGTGCCATCAGCCATGGCGTCCTCGAACTGCCGCCGAGACGACGGCACGACCTCGAGACGCACCTCGGGAGAAATGCGGCGGCCGCGCAGGACAGCGGCAGCCTGACGCATATCCACGAGGCGGCCGTTCGTGCACGAGCCGAGGAAGACGACGTCGACCGGTTGGCCCACAGCCTCGGAAACGTCGACGACCTGGTCGACACGCGGCGGTACGGCGATCTGAGGCTCGAGCATCGAGAGATCGACGGTCACCTCGTTCGCGTAGGCGGCGCGGCGGTCGGGAAAGAGCCAATCGGGCGCCTCGGGTGTCGCGACGACGATCCCGGCCTTCGCCCCCATCTCGGTGGTCATGCCGGCGAGGGTGATGCGGTCCCCCTGCGGCAGAGAGCCCGCGCCGTGGAACTCGACGCACGCGTAGCGCGCGCCGTCGGTCCCGACCTCGCGCACGACGCGCATGATCGCGTCCTTCATGGTCACGCCTTTGCGCGGGCGGCCGGTGAACGTGACCTTGATCGACTCAGGGACGCGCAGCCAGGTACGGCCGAGCGCGAGAGCCACAGCGATGTCGGTCGCACCCATCCCGGCGCCGAACGCCCCGACCGCGCCGTACGAGTTCGAGTGCGAGTCGCTGCCGACGATGACGGTGCCCGGCTCGCAGTAGCCCTCCTCGACCATGATCTGGTGGCAGACACCCTCGCCCGCGTCGTAGAAGGTCGCGATCCCCTGAGCCCGCACCCACTCGCGGAGGACCCGATGCGAGTCCGCGACGACCGGGGTCGGAGCGGGGGCGGCGTGATCGACGAAGACGGCGACCTTCGTTGTATCCCAGACGCGCTCCTTGCCGAGACCGCGCAGACCCGCGATGACGGCGTCGATGACCGAGTCGTGCACCATCACGCGCGAGACCGGAACGATGACGAGGTCGCCCGCCTTCGCGTCGCGCCCGGCGACGCGCGAGAGAATCTTTTCGGCAAGCGTCCGGGGGGGTCTGAGGGGCAGGGGTAGGGGCCCCTGGGCGCGTAGCGACAAGCCCCCATCAACGTTCTTAGGCAACGACCCACTCCCTCAAGATGGAGTCGAGCTGGTCCATCGAAAGCGGCCCCGTGTCGGCGAGGGTTTTGATGCGGCGGGTGATCTTGCGCAGCTCGTCCTCGCCGAACTCGAGGCCGAGCTCCTTCGCGCGGTGGTCGATCGCATGCTTTCCGGTCAGCCGGTGCGCGACGTTGATCGTCCGTGCGAGCCCGAAATCCGCGGGGTCGAGGATCTCGTAGCTGTTCGGGTTGAGATAGATCGCCTTCGTGTGCATGCCCGCCTTGTGGTGGAACGCGTACTTCCCGGTCACGAAGTTGTTATACGGAATCTCGATCCCCACGAGCGAGGCCACGAGCTCGTCGAGGTCCCGCAGCTTCGGGAGGTCGTACTTCGTGCGGATCGCGGCCGGGTCGTCGGCGTACATGCGCGCGACGAAACCGCCGAGCGGCGTGATGCCGTTGCGCTCTCCGATGCCGAGCACGCTCGTGTCGATGTGGGTGGCCCCGCCCTCGAGGATGGCGTAGCTGTTGGCGATGGCGCACCCGGTGTCGTTGTGGCCATGGAACTCGATGTCGCACCGCACATGGTGGCGGAGCTCGACCGCGAGCGCGTAGCACTGGCGCGGCGTCGCGATGCCGACGGTGTCGGCCACACCGACTCGGTTGACCCCCATCCGGTCCACGGCCGTGTACACCTTGAGAAGGTCGCCCTCCGTGGAACGGAAGCTGTCCTCGCTCGAGAACCGGACCTCCTTGCCGTGGTCGCGGATGAAGGCGATGACCTCTCCGGCGTCCGCGATGATCTCGTCGACGCTCTTGCCGTGGCTGAACTCGCGCAGGATCGACGAGGTCCCGAAGAGGATGTCGATGCCGTCGACGCAGGTCTCGACGGCGACGCGCGCATCGTCCATGTGGCAGCGCACGTGGGTCAGAACCTTCGCCCGGAGAGGCAACGCGGCGATCGTCCGGCAATCCTCGAACGACTGGGGAGAGGCCACCGGCGAGGTGAGCTCGATGTATTCGACGCCGAACGCGTCGAGCATCTTCGCGATGGCGACCTTTTCCGCCGTCGTGAAGTGCGCGTTCGAGAACTGCTCCCCCTCGCGGAGCGTCGAGTCGATGATCGCGAAGCGCTCGACCGGCACGCGGACCTCCCTTTTTATCGCAGGGAGTTGTCCCTGCGACCCTCTCCGGACGCGCCGTTAGGCGCGTCCTGCGACACGGTCCGGCCACCGGGCTCTTCCACATAGAAAAAGCCCGGTGCGCCACGTGCCACCGAGCTCTCGCAAGCCAGGTCACACGGCAGCGCTTCGCGTCGAGGTCTCCCCCGTCGCGACAGTCCGTCTCCTTCCGGAAAGCGGACCAGCCTCGGATCCCGAGACGGACCCGGAGACTTCGGCGGTCGTCCCTTTCACGGCGCCTCGGCGGAAGCTCGTTCCTCCGCACCGTTACTTCTGACGGCCGCACCTCTGGCCGGTAACGCGTATGAAGTTGTTGCGAAGGAGTTTAGGTCGGGCCTTCGAGGGCTGTAAAGCCGCGCTAGCCTTCGTTAGGCTCGCAAGCGCTGCGAGGTGCGGTGACCGACATCCTGATAGCGGACGACCAGCGGTTCATACGCGACATGGTCCGGATCACCCTGTCGACTCAGGGCTGGAGCATCGCGGAGGCGGCGACGCCGGACCAGACGGTCGATCTCGCCCACCGCGACCCGCCACGCGCCGTCCTCCTGGACGTGAACTTCGACGCGGACGGGCCGACGGGGTTCGATGTCTGCAAGCTGTTGAAGGAAGATCCGGCGACGAAGGCGATCCCGGTGGTGATGCTAACCGCACGCGATAGCTCGACGGACCGCAAGGCCGGCCTCGCCGCGGGAGCCTCGCATTACCTCGTGAAGCCGTTCGGCCCGATCGACCTGATCAACACGCTGAGGGGCATCCTCGGGGAGCCGCCGGCCGTGCAGACCCTGGGCCAGTACCTTATCGACGAGGGCATCCTCACGCACGAGCAGCTCGCCGAAGCGCTCGAGCGCCAGCGCTTCTACGAAGCCCGCGGGCATCCGCGCCGGCTGGGCGAGGTGCTCGCGATCATGCGGGCGATCAGCCCCGAGGAGCTCGAGAAGGCGCTCGAGCGGCAAAAGAAAGACGCGAAGTCCTAGGCTTTCGCAGGAATGAGTCACACGTAGCCTTGCGGATCGGAGTGCTCACCGGCGGCGGCGACGCCCCCGGCCTGAACGCGGCCATCCGCGCGGTCGTCCTGCGCGCGACCGCGCTCGGTCACGAGGTCCTCGGCATCGCGGACGGCTGGGCCGGTCTTCTCGGCGAGGCCGAGCCGCGTTCGCTCGGCGTGAGGGACGCGAATCGCATCCTGAGCGAGGGCGGGACCATCCTCGGCACCTCGCGCACCGATCCGCGAAAAGACGAGGCCTCGCGCCGCGCCGTCCTGGAGAGCATCCGGCGCTGGCGGATCGACGCGCTCGTCGCGATCGGCGGCAACGACACGCTCGGAGTCGCGCAGTGGCTTCACGAGCAGCGCGTCCGCGTGATCGGCGTGCCAAAGACCGTCGACAACGACCTCGCCGAAACGGACTACTGCATCGGCTTCGACACGGCGGTGACGGTGGTCACCGACGCGCTCGACCGCCTCCGAACGACCGCGAGCGCGCATCATCGCGTCGTCGTGGTCGAGGCGATGGGGCGCGACACCGGCTGGGTCGCGGCGTACGGAGGACTCGCGGGGGGCGCGGATCTCATCATCGTTCCGGAGATCCAGATCACGAGCGAGCAGGTCGTGCGGACGATGAAGCGGCACCGCGCGATCGGCGATCCCGACATCCTCGTCGTCGTCTCGGAGGCCGCCGTCATCGACGGGCTCGAGGCGGAGACCGCGATCGACCGTGACGCGTTCGGACACGTTCGCCTCGACCAGCGCGCGATCGGCGCGGTCCTCGCGCGCCACATCGAACAGCGGACCGGTATCGAAGCTCGGCAGGTCGTGCTCGGACACCTGCAGCGCGGCGGTTCGCCCACCGCGGTCGATCGCCTGAGGGCGACCCGCTTCGGGAACGCCGCGGCCGACCTCGTGGACGCGGGCCGCTCCGGGGTGCTGCCCGTGCTGCGCGGGGGCCGCATCGAGGTGGCGACCATGACCGACGCGGTGCGCGAGGTGCGCCGGCTCTCGGATGACATCATCGAGCTCGTCAGGCGCTTTGCGGGCGTCGTCGACTGACGATGGCAGCGCGCGTGGCGCGTTATCCGGACCGGCTCGTCGCGTCGCCCCGGATCGCTCTCGTCGGCCTCCTCGCGCTCGCTTAGACGTCCTCGTAGCCTGGGTCGCGGAGCTGCGCCGTACCTAACGGCGCCGCCCGCTCCGCGAGAGGAAGAGCGAGAGCAACACGAGGAAGCCGATCGCGACCAGCATCGCGTACAGCAAGATGTTCGATCCGCTGTCGGATGCGGTCGCGGGCGGACTCGCTGCGGCCGCGGGTGAACGAGTCGCGCTCGGCGCGGCGCTGGAGGGCGCGGTCGTCGGCGACGCCGCGGCGGCGCTCTGCGTCGGTGTGAGCGACCGCGTTGCGCTCGCCTGCGGTGTCGGAGTCAGCGGCACCTGGGACGACGACGTCGGCGCGGGCGAACCACTCGCGAGCGACGCGCAGGCGTTGGTGTCCTGCGTTTCGACGGAGAGGCACACGGACCGTGCGCTCGAAAGCCACGAGGTCCCGTCTGTCGCGGTCCGCGAGAGCGAGAGCAGTATGAACGGGTAATGCGCGGTGCTCGGCGCTCCGCACGTTCCGGTCTGCCACGATGCGGTCGCGGAGAGCGTGTCGCCCGAGAAGCTCGCCGCGATCTGCGTCCCGATGCAGCGCCCGCCGGTGTCGTTCCCGCGCGTGTAGAGCACAAGGAGCTCTTTGTCGAAGCTCATGAAGAGCGAGCTCGCAGGTGGGAACACGTTCGCATCGCCGAGATCGGTCCGGAATTTGTCGTAGGCGAGCGCCGTCTGGAAGTACCGGAGGGTCGGAACCTCACCGAGCTCCTGCAGATGTCCGCGGAGCTGGGCCTTCGCCGCGACCGAGGTCGCCGCGGAGACAGAACCCGCCAGGAGCGCGACCCCCATCGCTGTCAGCGCGAGGATCGCGAGCGCTCTTCTCATTGATGACGCGCAGGATAGGCGGCCCGGACCCGTTGCGAAGCAGTCGGGCGACCGTTAGATAGCCGCGTGAAACACGCGCTGCTGCGTATCGTCGCGGTGGGACTGGTAAGCAGCCTCACCGCCGTCGTCCTCCTGGGGGTCGGAAGACTCGTCCTCGTCGACGATCTCGGCGTCGCGGTTCCGTCCTTTTCTTCACGGGCGAGCGCGCCGGGGAGCCCGGCACCAAACCCCACGGTGTCGCCGGCCGTGCTGAGCGATATCGCGACACCGAATCCTTCTCCGATGATGACTCCCGAACCCTCGCCGTCGGAGACGGCTGCACCGACCGAGGCGCCGCTCGCGCTCACCGCGTTCCGTTTCGGCGGGCGCAGCTACGTCGGGATCGTCGTTCCTGATCTCGGTCGCGGCTTCGACGCGCCGTTCGCAGGGACCGTCGAGGTCCGCACCTATCAATTCATCGACGGCGAGGTCCGCCTTGGCTCGAACGTCCCGTCGCTCGCGTTCTATCCGTACATCTCGGTCGTGGCGGGGGACCGGAAGATCACGTATCGGCCCGGAACACTCGGCGCGGTCACCGAGCTCCTCGTTCGCGACGGTGCACGGGTCGCCGCGGGCGATCCGCTTTTCCATCTCCTCGCGCCGGGTCGCTCATCGTGGACGACCTTCTACAACGCAAGCGCGCCGTACGACGTCGTCGTCTCGCTGCAAGCGATCCCGAGCGGACGCGATCTCGACGCGACGATCTACCTCTGAGGACGGCTAGGGGACGAACGTGTTCGGCGACGCTATGAAGTACACGACGCCGCCCGACCCACCGATCCACGCGCGCTCGAACGCTTCTCGTCCGTAGACGCGCCGCACCGTCGCGTCGCTCGTCGCGGCGGGGTCGTTCGCGATCACATCGCCGGACGCAGTGAATCCGACGATCACGAGCAGATGCCCGTTCGTTCCCGCGTTGTTGAGGAAGCCGGGCAGGGCGCCTGGCGCGTGGGTGATCGACGCCACGAGCGGAACGCCGGCCGCGATGTACCGCTCGGCGTCGTTCAGCGATCCGAGCTGCAGAACCCGCGCGGAAAGGCCGAACCGTGAGGCGTAGGCCGTGTTGAAGGGCCAGTTGCCGGTCCCGCCGTACGCGAGGTCGAAGGTGAAGCGGGCGGCGTAGTCGACCTGCGGGTCCGCGAACCCGCCGACCCAGACGAGCTCGTCGGAGGTGGGCCGTTTGTTCCAGAACTCGATGACCATCTCGGTCGACGTCGGGCTGCACCACGCTTCGCCGCCGCCGTCGTACCGCGGGAACTCACCTGCGTGGATCTCCTGCGAGTACCGCGGGACGGTGAGCTCCATCGCCCGGTCGGTGTAGCGGGGGCTCGGATAGCGCGGTGTGTAGCTCCGCGTATCCGAGACGAGCGCGTAGATGTGCCGCAGGATCGGCGATGCGCCGGCGGCGGCGCTTCGCGAGAGGGTCACGCGGGCGCGGTACGCGGTCATCTTTTCCGCGCGCGTCTTGAAGGTGTCGGTCTCGACCACTCCGTCGGCATCGGTCTGCCCGCTGATGCTCGTTCTGCGGATCGTCTCGTCGCCGAACGCCCACTTGCCCATCTGCCACCAGCGCGTCTCGTGACCCGCCGCGGTGCGCGCCTGGATCTCGACCTCGATCCAGCTGCCGGCCGGCGTGTCCGCGGTCCACGAAGAGATGAGCTGCGAGAACGGGAACCGCGTCGGCTGCCAGGCCGACGTCCAGGTCCCCGTTGTCCCGCCGTTCAGGACGATCCCGCTCTCCGGTGACTGCGGCAGCGTGACGTTGTCGAACTGCGCGGGCGCCCAGCCCGGTGACGTGTCGTCGATCGGCGCGGGCACGCGCGAGCTGATACGGCCGGTCGGTGGCGTTCCGTCGGGGTTGAGGACCGTCACCTGCCAGTACACGCCCGCGTCCTCCATCCACGTCGCGCCCTCGACGAGAGGTCGGATGTACAGGCGGTAGAACCCGGGGCGGTCCGGCGCCTGGATCGTGAACTGGAACCACGCGACCTGAGCGGGACCGACGTAGTCGCTCGGTTGCGTCGCGACGCGGTTGAAGCGCGGCCAGCCCGTCTGCGGCGAGCCCATCTCGCCGTTTCCGCCGAGGACCGTCGCCTCGTCCTGGCCGGGGTCGCCGTTCCATGTTCCGAGGTAGGCCACCTCGCCCATCCGGCCGCTGACCCAGCCACGCGACCCGGAGTTGTAGAACGCGACCACCGCGTTCGAGCGCTCACCGGGGCAGAGCGTCGGGTAACCGCTCTGCCCGTACCACGAGGCGTGAAACCCGGCGATGCCGAGCGGCACACGCGCAGGCGGCGGGATGCCCGGCCCGACGGACGACCCCGTGCAAACCGCGGCGGATGGCGCGGCAGGCACAGTCGCGCTGACCGCAGGACCACCCGCCGTAGCCACGAGCAGCGCGAGCGCAACCAGCATGGCCTTCACGCTGAAGAGAACTTGTATCAGGACCCGATGGTTACGGTCGAACCGGGATCATCGTCCTTCGGTCGATTCGCCAGGCAGTGTCATGCAAGTGCCGGATGGTCCTTAACGCGCGCTCCGCACAGATTCGGCGTTCTGCGGACCGCGACTCCCGCCGCGGTACGCGTTCACGATCGCCGAGATATCGAGGTCGCCCCATTCGGACGCCGTCTCGGCAAAGAGTGCGCGGGTCTCGTTCGTCAGGGGCACCGCGGCGTTCGCGCGCTCGTACACGTCGAGCGCCAGAGTCAGGTCTTTCACCAGATCGTGGACGGCGAACATCGTCGGCTCGTGTCGGTCTCGCATGAATCCCGCTTCGCGTGCTTTTAGCCCGGGCGCAAATCGGACGAGCGCCCAGAACACCTGGTCGCGTTCGACTCCCGCTGCGGTTCCCGCCGCAAGCAGCTCGGCGGCGGCGGCGCTGGTGATCCCGAGCATGGTGTTCGCGATCAGCTTCAACCGGGCCGCGCTCCCGAAATCGCCCACGCGCCGGATCTCGCCGAGACGCTCCAGGACCGGCCGCGCCCGGTCGAGCTCCTGTAGCGAGCCGCCGACCAGAATCGCCAGCGTTCCGCTCGCGACGGCCGGGACGCTGCCGATAACCGGCGCCTCAAGAAGGCGCAGCTCGCGCGTCCGAGCCTCCCGGCTGAGCTCCTCGATGCTCTTCGGACCGGCCGTACTCATTTCGATGAACAGGCTGCCAGAGTGCGCCGCGAACGCGCCGTGCGGTCCCAGGTACACCTCTCGCACGGCGGCGTCGTTCGTCAGACTGCTGATGACGATGTCCGCATCGCGGATCGCGTCAGCCGGCGTCGGGGCCGCACGTCCGACCTTGAGCGCCTCCGCCTTCGCGGCCGTACGGTCCCACACCGTCAGATCGAATCCGGACGCGCTGAGGCGCCGCGCGATCGCGCCACCCATGCGACCGGTGCCGAGAACCGCAATCTTCGTCATGGCATCGCCTCCGGAGCCGGCCCGACGATCTCGACGGCGTTCGCGAGCATCTCGTCGATCTCGTCGCGATCGGCCGCGCCCAGCTGTATGTCGGCCGCCGCAACCGGATCGCTCAGGTGAGCGGGGTTGCGCGCGCCGACGATCGCGACGTCGACAGCAGGATTGGAGATGGCCCAGGCGACCGCCAGCTGCGGAAGCGTCATCTCGCGCGCGCGCGCGTATTGCTTCAGCCGTTCGACCAGCTCGAGATCTCGCTCGAACCGCTCGTCTTTGAAGTCGGCGCTGCTCCCGCGCCAGTCGCCCGGCGCGAACGTCGTCTGCGGCGTCATCGTCCCGGTCAGGAGGCCGTGCGCCATCGGGCCGTAGACGAGGACGCCGATGTCGTTTCTCTCGGCGTACGGAAGAATCTCGGCCTCGATATCGCGGTGGAACATGTGGTACGGGGGCTGATCTGTCTCGACCGGACCGTGCAGCGCAAGCTCCGTCATCTGCTGCGGGCTGTAGTTCGACACGCCCGCGTGCCGGATCTTCCCTTCGCGCACGAGATCGGCGAGGACGCGGCCGGTCTCCTCGGCGGGTGTCTTGGGATCGGGCCAGTGCACCTGGTAGAGGTCGATGTAGTCAGTGCGTAGATTCCGCAGACTCGACTCGACGCCCTCGCGGAGCCAGCGCGCGCTCGCATCCCTGAGAAGGGTGTCGCCCTCCTTGCGAAGGCCGCCTTTGGTCGCAACGACCACGCGGTCTCGCGGTACGTGCGACCACAGCGCGTCCGCGAGAAGACGCTCGGACACCCCGAATCCGTAGCCCTGGGCGGTATCGAAGAAGGTGATGCCGAGATCGAGCGCACGAGCGACGGTCTTCTTCGCCTCGTCGGCGTCGAACGCGCCCCACTCGCCGCCGAACGACCAGGTACCAAACGCAATTGCGGAAACCTCGAGATCGGTCTTGCCGAGTCGGACGTAGCGCATGGTCTCCTCCCTCGCGATCTTATCCCTGCACCAGCCGGACCGGTCGACAAGCTCAGGGATATCGTGTCCTCACCCGCGAAGAGGATCTACATGCCGCTTGCTCACCTGCTCACTCCATTCGTCGCCCCGCTCACGATTCCGTCTCGTCGCGTGATCACCGAGCCGACGCGCCTTGCCACGCGACTCGAGACCACGACGCACCGCTTTCACCGCGACCCTGCAAGGACACCGTCCGCGTGAACGCGCAGGAGGTCGTCGACCCCGCAGCGCGCTGCTCCAGCCATGCCGGCCGGTACATGTATCACTGCCACATCCTCGAACACCACGACCGCGACATGATGCGTCCATTTGTGATCATGCCCGCTGAGCTGATGCCCTTCATAGACATGAACGTGGAAATGGCCGGCGGCGACGGCGAGAAGTGATGGCTACTCCTTCTTCCGAGCAGAGCGTCGCCGTGATCACCGCGCTGGCGGCAAATGTGGCCGTCGCGATCGCCAAGCTCGGTGCAGCTGCGATCACGGGATCGTCCGCCCTGATCGCGGAGTCGCTTCACTCCTTGGCCGATTCGGTGAACGAGATCCTCCTCCTCGTGGGCGCCCGACGCTCGCGGCGGCCCGCCGACCTGCGCCATCCCTTCGGGCACGCGCGATACCGCTACGTGTACGCGTTCGTGGTCTCGCTCACCGTGTTCTGGGTCGGCGGGGTGCTCGCCGTGATTCAGGGCGTGAGCCGCATCGGGGCCCACGATTCGCTCGTCGATCCGCGGTGGGCGTTCGCCGTTCTCGGAATCGCCGCGGCCCTGGAGGCATGGTCACTTCGTGCGACGGTCCGCGCGGCCATGCCGACGAAAGGCGCTCTGAGCTGGTGGGGCCTTCTGCAGGTCACGAAAGCACCGGAGATCATCGTCGTCTTCCTCGAGGATCTCGGGGCGCTCGCCGGCATTCTGATCGCGCTGATCGGGCTCACCCTGACCGCGCTTACGGGGCAGCGCGAGTGGGACGCGGTCGCGGCCATCGCGATCGGTGTGCTGCTCATGGCGATCGGCATGGTGGTGAATCGGGAGACCCAGAGCCTGTTGATCGGCGAATCCGCAGCGGTCGAGGTCGTCGCGGCGATCCGGCAGGCCATCGCAGGCGCCGACGGGGTCAAAGGGGTGGTGGACCTGCGCACGATCCACGTTGGGCCGGATGATCTGGTGATCGCGGCCGGGATCGTGGTCGACCCCTCCGAGAACGCGACCGACATCACTCACGCGATCGCCGAGGCTGAAGCGCGCGCGCGCCGCGCAGCCCCGTTTCGGACCGTGATCTACATCGAGCCGCGGTTGCCTCAGCGCGGGGACTAACCCGCCGTCACATCCCGATCGGGTGCCAGACGGTCTTGAGCTCGAGGAACGCGGCGATCTCGTAGGGGCTCTGCGCGTCCGGCTTAGCGCGGACGATCCGCTTCACGTTCTCCGCGCCGAGCCGCTCGAGCTCCGCGACATCGCCGTCCGCGCCGGTGAGGTCGAGTGCGATCACATCCATGTGCGACGCGATGGCAGGCGCGAGCTCGCGGCGCAGGCCGGTGATGATGTTCACGACGCCGGCCGGGACATCCGCGGTCGCAAGACACTCGGCGAGCTCGATGGACACGAGCGGGTGCGCCTCGGACGCGATGAGCACGGCGGTGTTAGCGCCCACGATGACCGGCAAAAGGCGCGACACGAGACCGAGGAGCGGCGGCTCCGGCGCCAGGATGCCGGTGACGCCGGTCGGCTCGGGCACGGTGAAGTTGAAGTACGGTCCGGCGACCGGATTCGACGAGCCGACGACCTGCGCGAACTTATCGGCCCAGCCCGCGTACCAGACGACGCGATCGATCGCGCGCTCGACCTCGTCTCCGCCGCTGCAGAGCGACGCGAGCTCGGACTGCCGCGCCTCCATCATCTCGGCGACGCGGTAGAGCACCTGTCCGCGGTTGTACGCGGTCATGCCGGACCACGCCGCGCCCGCCTGACGCGCGACACGCACCGCGTCGCGGATGTCCTTGCGCGATCCGCGCGCCACGTTGGCGCTCTCGGCGTCGTACGTGCGGCCGGACTCGGACCGCGGAAACGCTCCGCCGATGAAGAGCTTGTAGGTCTTGCGTACCGGGAGGCGGCTCATGCGTCGTCGAGCGCGACGTACGGCTCGAGACCGTGACGCCCGCCCTCTCTCCCGAAACCCGACTCCTTATATCCGCCGAACGGCGACGCCGGGTCGAAGCGGTTGTATGTGTTGGCCCAGACGACGCCGGCACGGAGCCGCTGCGCCATCGCGAGGATGCGCGATCCCTTCTCGGTCCATACGCCGGCAGAGAGTCCGTACGGGGTGTTGTTCGCTTTTTCGATCGCCTCGTCGGGCGTCCTGAACGTCAGGACCGACAGGACCGGGCCGAAGATCTCCTCCTGCGCGATGCGGTACGACTGCGCGACGTTGGTGAAGACGGTCGGCGCAAACCAGTACCCGCGCTCCGGCAGCTTGCAGGGCGGCTGATAGACCTCGGCCCCTTCTTCGATCCCCGATTGGACGAGGGATCCGATCTTCTCGAGCTGCTGCTTCGAGTTGATCGCACCGACGTCGGTGTTCTTGTCGAGCGGATCGCCGATGCGAAGCGTCTGCATCCGGCGCTTCAGCTTCGAGACGACGGTCTCGTAGATCGATTCCTCGACGAGGAGCCGCGACCCGGCGCAGCACACGTGGCCCTGGTTGAAGTAGATGCCGTTGACGATCCCCTCGACCGCCTGATCGAGCGGCGCGTCGTCGAAGATGATGTTCGCGGCCTTGCCGCCGAGCTCGAGCGTGAGGCGCTTCCCCGTTCCCGCGAGCGTCTTCTGGATCGCTTTCCCCACCTCGGTCGAGCCGGTGAACGCGATCTTGTTCACGTCGGGGTGCGACACGAGCTCGGCGCCGGTGCGGCCGTCGCCGGTGACGATGTTCACCACACCCGGCGGAAGGTCCGCCTGCCGGACGACGTCGCAGAACAACAGGGCCGTGAGCGGTGTGGTCTCAGCGGGCTTCAGCACGACGGTGTTCCCCGCCGCGAGCGCGGGAGCGATCTTCCACGCGAGCATGAGCAGCGGGAAGTTCCACGGGATGATCTGACCGGCAACGCCGATCGGCCTTGGCGTGCGGTTCGGAAACGCGTATTCGAGCTTGTCCGCCCAGCCCGCGTAGTAGAAGAAGTGCGCCGCGGCGAGCGGAAGATCGACGTCGCGCGACTCGCGGATCGGTTTGCCGCCGTTCATCGACTCAAGCACCGCGAACTCGCGCGAGCGCTCCTGGAGGATGCGCGCGATCCGGAAGAGGTATTTCGCGCGCTCGCTCGGACGGATGCGCGACCAGCTCTCGGCGTACGCTGCGCGCGCTGCCTTCACCGCGCGGTCGACGTCGGCCTTGCCGGCCTGGGCGACCTCGGCGAGCGGCTCCTCGCGGGCGGGATCGATCGTCGTGTAGCGCTCGTTCGAGAGCGGCTCGACGAACTGGCCGCCGATGTACAGGCCGTAGCGCTCCTGGACACGAACGACTTCGCGCGACTCGGGCGCGGGCGCGTACTCCCAGGCGGTCGGAATCGCGGCAGCGTCGGGACGGCGCGCGATCTCGCGCCGGTCTTTAGTCAACGGTGAAGTAATCCGGGTTCTGGTAGCGTCCGGTCCGCTCCTTGCGGATCTGCATAAGCACGTCGTTGAGGAGAGTCGAAGCGCCGAGGCGGTATCGATCCGGAGTGAGCCAGGCGAGGCCCAACGTCTCGTACACCTGAACGAGATACTGCACCGCCTGCTTCGCCTGGCGGATCCCGCCCGCGGCCTTCATGCCGACGACGCGCCCGGTCTCCTCGTGGACGTCGCGGATCACCTCCAGCATGCAGAGCTGCACCGGCAGCGTCGCATTCGTCGCGGCTTTGCCGGTCGACGTCTTGATGAAGTCGGCGCCTCCGGCGATCGCGAGCAACGATGCGCGACGGATGTTGTCGTACGTGCCGAGCTCGCCTGTTTCGAGGATGACCTTGAGATGCGCGCGGCCCGCACAGACCTCTTTGACGCGGACAATCTCGTCGTACACCTCGGCGTAGCGGCCCGACAGGAACGCGCCGCGGTTGATGACCATGTCGACCTCGTGCGCTCCGGCGTCGATGACCTCGCGCGTCTCGAGCAGCTTGACCTCCATGGAGGACTGGCCCGACGGGAACGCCGTCGCGACCGCGGCGACCTTCACGTTCGTGCCCTTGGTGCGCGCGACGGCGTACGGCACGAGGTTCGGGTAGACGCAGATCGCGGCGACCGAAGGGATGTTCGCGTCGGACGGGTCGGGTCGGATGCCCTTCGACGCGAGCGCGGCGACCTTGCCCGGCGTGTCGGCGCCTTCGAGCGTCGTGAGGTCCATGACGCGGATGGCGAGATCGAGCGCGAAGACCTTGGAGTCGCGCTTGATCGAGCGCGTCGCGAGCGAAGCGGCACGCTCCTCGAGCGCGACGGCGTCGACGGACCCGAGGCGCGGGAGGCGCGGCTCGAGCGGAAGCTCGAATCCGCCGGGGAGCACGGGCGCGGTGGCCATGCTTTGAGTTTAGAAGCCGGCCTCGCCGCTCGAAGACGTCCTAGTGGATCGTGCTGTCCAGGTTCAGGATGTTGTTCGAAAGGTCGGGATCGGTCTCGTTGGCCTGGGCCTGCGCGGTGGTGCGCACGGTGCCGGTGGCGGTGGCCTGAGCGGTGAGCCGCAGCGT
>Ga0070698_100004861_pt1 | contig 14749 bp, 13 predicted proteins | sample KBSK1502metaG_FD_65477 | JGI IMG/M metagenome (GOLD analysis project Ga0070698, IMG submission 65477) | Corn, switchgrass and miscanthus rhizosphere microbial communities from Kellogg Biological Station, Michigan, USA - KBS K1-50-2 metaG | ecosystem: Host-associated > Plants > Roots >...
GCTCCTGATGAAGGAGGGCATCGTCGCCCGCCAGACCTACGACGACGCCGCCACGGCGGCCCGGACCAAGCAGGAGATGCTGCGCGAGCTGGAGCGCGGCAACCGCCCGCAGGAGATCGAGGCGGCGCGGGGCGCCCTGGCCGAGGCCGACCGTCACCTCGCGTACCTGCGCCGCCAGCGGGAGGAGACGCTCGTCAAGGCCCCGGCCGCGGGCGTCATCCAGTCTTTCGACCTGCGTCCCGGCGACCTCGTCGCGCCCAACGCGCCGGTGGCCACGCTGCTCGAGCCCGACCAGCTCTGGGTGCGTGTCTTCGTGCCCGAGACGAAGCTCGGCCTCGTGCGGATGGGCCAGCCCGCGGCCTTGACCGTCGACACCTTCCCCAAGCGGACCTTCCCGGGCAAGGTCGTCGAGATCAGCCCGCGGGCGCAGTACACCCCGCGCAACATCCAGACCCTGGACCAGCGCAGCGATCAGGTCTTCGGGGTGAAGGTGAACGTCGAGCCCGCGCCGGAGCTGAAGCCGGGGATGGCCGCCCTCGTCCGGTTGCAGCCATGAGCGCCGCCACCGCCGCGCGCGAGAGCGAATACGGGATCGAGGTCCGGCAGGTCTCGCGCGATTTCGGGAAGTTCCGCGCGCTCGACAAGGTGACGCTGGCCGTCCACCGGGGAGAGATCTACGGCCTGCTCGGCCCCAACGGATCCGGCAAATCGACGCTCATCCGGATCCTCTGCGGCCTGCTCGCCCCCACCGAAGGGGAGGCGAGCGTCGACGGCCTCGACGTCCGCCGGCACGGCGAGGAGATACGGCGGCGCATCGGCTACGTGCCCCAGAAGTTCTCGCTCTACGAGGACCTGACCGCGCTCGAGAACCTCGACTTCTTCGCCTCCGTCTACGGCCTGGAAGGCGCGCGCCTCGTCGAGCGGCGGGAATGGGCCATCGAGCTCACCGGCCTCGAGCCCTACCGCGAGCGCCTGGCCGCGCAGCTCTCGGGCGGCTGGAAGCAGCGGCTGGCGCTGGCGGCCGCCCTCATGCACGAGCCGAGGGTGCTGTTCCTCGACGAGCCGACCGCGGGCATCGACCCCGTCGCCCGCCGTGAGCTGTGGAACCTGCTCTTCCAGCTCGCGGCCGGAGGGGTGACCCTCGTCGTGACCACCCACTACATGGACGAGGCCGAGCGCTGCGGCACCGTCGGCTATCTCTACCTGTCCAAGATGCTCGTGCAGGGCAAGCCGGCGGAGCTGACGAAGCGGCCGGAGGTGACGCCCCCGGGCACCCGGCGGGTGGAGGCCGCCTGCGACCGGGGCGCGGCGGCGGTGATGGGCTACGCGCGCTCCCTTCCCTACGTCGACGACGTGACGATCTTCGGCAACTCCCTCCACCTTCTCGTCCGCGCCGACATCAGCGACGCTCAGATCGCCCGCGAGCTCGAGAGCGCGGCGGGGGCGGCGGTGCGCGTCCGGCCGATCGAGGCCTCGCTGGAGGACGTGTTCGTCCGCCTCACCAAGCTCGCGGCCGCCACCCGCAACGGCCAGGCGAAGGTGGCGTCATGAGGGGGTTCTGGGCGGTCCTCCGCAAGGAGGCGATCCAGATGCGGCGCGACACGGGCACGCTGCGCTTCGCGCTCGCCATCCCCGTCTTCCAGCTCGTGCTCTTCGGCCTCATCGACACCAACGTGAAGCACGTGCCCACGGTCGTCTTCGACCAGAGCCAGACGCCGGACAGCCGGGAGCTCGTCCGCGACTTCGTCAACACCAGCTACTTCGAGGTCGTCGAGTTCGTCCCCTCCCGGGCCGCGCTGCGCGAGCGGATCGTGGCCGGACGGGCGTCGGTGGGCATCGAGATCCCTCCCGACTACGCGCGCAAGCGGCTCGAGAAGCAGCCCGCCGACTTCATGGTGCTCATCGACGGGTCCGACTCCACGATGTCCAGCTCGACCCTCGCCGCCGCCAACGGGCTGGGCCTGCAGAAGTCGCTCGAGGAGATCGCCCGGCGGACCGGCCTCCGGGAGCTGCCCGTCCAGCCGTTCCCGCTGCTGCTCTTCAACCCCGACAGCCGCAGCGCGAACCTGCTGATCCCCGGCCTCGTCGCCATTCTCCTCACGTTCTCGGGAACGATCCTCGCCGCCTTCTCCATCGTCCGCGAGCGCGAGCGCGGGACCCTCGAGCAGCTCATGGTGACGCCCGCCTCGCCGGTGGCCGTCGTGCTCGCCAAGCTGCTCCCCTACCTGATGCTCGGCTTCGTCCAGCTCCTGCTCGTGCTCGTCCTCATGGTGTTCGTCTTCCGCGTCCCGATCCACGGCAACGTGTTCCTGCTGCTCGGCCTTTCCCTCATCTACCTCTTCTCGCTGCTGGCGCTGGGACTGCTCGTCTCGTCGCGGGCCAACACCCAGATGGAGGCGATCCAGGGCGCGCAGGGCTTCCTCCTGCCGTCGATCATGCTCTCGGGCTACATCTTTCCGCTGTCCTCGCTGCCGGCGCCGCTCCGCCTCATCTCCAAGATCCTGCCCGCCACCCATTTCATCGCCATCTCGCGCGGGATCATCATCCGGGGGGCCGGGTTCATGGACCTGTGGCCCAACGTGGCCGCGCTGTTGATCCTGGCGGCGATCCTGGTCGCCGGCAGCACGAGAGCCTTCAGGAAGACGATCTCCTGAGGCCTGCGCTATCATTGGCGCCGTCATGGCGGTGCGCGTCCTCAGTCATCGGCGCGTCTACGACGGGAAGATCCTCGCGCTCGAGCTGGACGAGATACAGGAAGAGGGCGGTCCCAAGGTCCTCCGGGAAGTGGTGAGGCACCGCGGGTCCGTCGCCGCCATCCCCGTCGACGACGAAGGGCGGCTCGTGCTCGTCCGGCAGTACCGCCACCCCGTGGGACAGGCGCTGTGGGAGGTGCCGGCGGGCGTGCTCGAGAAGGGTGAATCGCCCGAGCAGGCGATCCGCCGCGAGCTCGAGGAGGAGGTGGGCCGGCGCGCGGGCCACCTCGAGCGCCTGGCGACGTTCCACCCCACCCCCGGCTTCTGCGATGAGGTCCTGCACCTCTTCCGCGCGACCCGGCTCGAGGAGTCGGCCGTCCACCCCGACGATGACGAGGTGCTGGAGGTGAAGTGGTACACCCTCGACGAGGCGCGCGGTCTTCTTCACGCGGGCGAGGTGCGGGACGCGAAGACCATCATCGCCCTCCTGATGGAAAGCCAGCAGCCGGCGGGCGAGCGGAAGGCGAAGCGGTGAACGACCGGCGCTCGACGAGGCGCCGGAGCCTTCCCTTCATTCGCAGCGCCGTGCTCGAGGTCGGAGACCGCAGCCACGTGGTGGTGGTCACGGACCTCTCCGCGGACGGCGCCTTCCTGTCCACGCGCATCGCCCTCGACCCGTCGGAGAGCCTGCGGTTGAGGGTGATCCTGCCCCGCGACGGCCGGGAGGTCGTGATTGCCTGCCGGCTCGTCTGGCGCAGCGAGCGCTTCGATCCCGACACCGGCCGGGCCGCCGGCATCGCCGTCCGCTTCGAGGAGCTCGAAGGCCCGGCGCGTCGCCTGCTCGACGCCTACTCCCGCGAAGGCCCCGTCCCCCAGCCTGACCCCGCTCCCGCCGACCACTTCGAATATCGTGTCTTCGAGCGCCCTCGCGTGGACGTGGAAGAGCTGAATCGCCTGGGCGTGGATGGCTGGGAGCTGGTCGCGGCGTGGCCCGACGGGGACAGCATGCGGTTGGTGCTGCTGCGACGGATTTGAGCAGCGAGCGCCGAGCGAAGCGCGCCGCCTTCGCGTCTAGAACGGCTTCTTCACCGACAGCCAGACGATCAACGGAACCCCCACTCCCAGCAGCGGCGCCGCCAGCGCGCGGATCATGTCGTCCATGCCGATGCCCCGGGCCAGGTCCTTGGAGAAGGGAGGCGCCGCCGTCTGGCGCAGGCCCCGGGCGATCCAGACGTGGCACACCCAGGCGTGCATGGCCTCCAGGGGCACGACGAGGAACAGCGTCAGTCCCAGCTTCAGGCCGAGCCAGCGGGCGCGGCCGGGGCCCCAGCCCCGCGCCTCCAGGAGCGTGAACCCGGCGAAGAGGGCGACGGCGAGCCCGGCGTGCTCCACCGCCAGCAGCGGGCGGAGGCGCCGACGGGCCGCGAGCTCCCGGCCCGCATCACCGCCGGCGCGCGCGCGAAGCAGCACGGCCTGGGCCGCGACCGCCGCGCCGAGCCACGCGGCGAGCGCGGTCACGTGCGCCAGCCAGAGCGCGGTGCCCGTCGCTAGCCCAGGCTCGACAGCAACTGGCGGACGATCGGCGCCTCGGGAGACTTGGGGGCCAGCTTCAGGAACGTCTCGAAGTCCGAGACCATCCGGTCCGCCTTCTTCTTCCCGTAGTACGCCTGGCCGCGCCAGAAGTACGCGTACGCGAGGTCGGCCTTCTTCTTGAGGACGTCCGACATCTTGTCGACCGCTTCGTCGAACTTGCGCTGGCCCACGAGCGACTCGCCGAGCGCGGCCACCGCCACCGCGTGCGTCGCGTTCGCCTCCAGGGCGGCCTTGGCCGGGGCCTCGGCCTCCGCGTACTTCTTCTGCTTGGCCAGGCTGGCGGCCAGGTAGGCGCTGGCGTCCGGGCCCGTCGCCTCTCGCGCCGCCGCCTCCGCCTTGGCGTACTCTCCGCGTTGGAACAGCGCGATCGCCGACTCCAGCTTGTCGTCGGCCCGCGCCGCCGCGGGGGCCGCCAATGCGGCCGCGAGCAGGGCCATCATCAGGGCGTTCTTCCGCATGTCAGGTCCGCTCCTCCATGAGAAGAACGTACTGGATGTTGACCCAGGGCACAAGGACCTGGCTCACGACGGTCTCCACGTTGCCGCCCTCGGCCACCGTTCGCTGCACCTCGAAGACCAGGCCCACGCTGTCGGCGTGCAGCACCGTGCAGTTCTGGTACGCGATGTCGCGGGTGTTGATCTCCTTGAGCTTGACCCCGACCGCCAGCGCAGACCTCTGATCCATATACCCCCCAAACCCCCCATGTCGCTCGCGCCGAAGTGAATTCGGCGCTCGCTGCTCGTGGCTGCATCAGTCGTAATACTCCAGTCCCAGGTGCGTGATCAGCTCTTCGCCTCGGAGGTGGCGGAGCGTGTTCTTGAGCTTCATGAGCTGGATGAAGAGGTCGTGCTCGGGATAGAGCCCGGGAGCGGTCATGGGACTCTTGAAATAGAAGGACAGCCACTCCTGGATGCCGCTCATCTTCGTGCGCGACGCGAGGTCCAGGAACAGCGCGAGGTCGAGGACGATGGGGGCGGCGAGGATGGAGTCGCGGCACAGGAAGTCCACCTTGATCTGCATCGGGTAGCCCATCCAGCCGAAGATGTCGATGTTGTCCCAGCCCTCCTTGTTGTCTCCCCGCGGCGGATAGTAGTTGATGCGCACCAGGTGGTGGATCTTCCCGTACAGGTCCGGGTAGATGTGCGGCTGGAGGATGTGCTCGAGCACCCCGAGCTTCGAGACCTCCTTGGTCTTGAACGACTCGGGATCGTCGAGCACCTCGCCGTCGCGGTTGCCGAGGATGTTGGTGGAGTACCAGCCCTGCAGGCCGAGCAGCCGCGCCTTGAACGCCGGGGCGAGCACGGTCTTCATCAGGGTCTGGCCGGTCTTGAAGTCCTTGCCCGCGATCGGCGTGCCGGTCTTCTTCGCCAGCTCCAGGAGGGCCGGGATGTCGGCGGAGAGGTTGGGCGCCCCGTTGGCGTAGGGGATGCCCGCCTTGATCGCCGCGTACGCGTAGATCATCGAGGGGAGGATCTCGGGATCGCTCTGCTCGAGGCCGCGCTCGAAACGGGCCAGGGTCGAGTGGACCTCGCCCGCCTCGCGATAGACCTCGGTCGACCCGCACCACACCATCACGAGCCGGGAGAGACCGCGCTCCTCCCGGAAGCCGTCGATGTCCGCCCGGACCTGCTCGGCAAGGTCCCGCTTGCTCTTCCCCTTCTTTACGTTCTCGCCGGAGAGCTTCTTCACGTAGACGGGGTCGAAAACCGCCGGCCACGGCGTGATCCGCTCCAGGAACGGCTTCACGGCGGCGAGGTGCTCCCCGTGCAGGACGCCCGCCTTGCGGGCCGCCTCGTACGCGTTGTCGTGGTAGATGTCCCACCCCGCGAACTCGATCTGGTCGAGGCTCGCGAGAGGCACGAACTCGCCGATGCGTGGCGATCGGTTCTCGGTCCGCTTGCCGAGGCGAACCGTCCCCATCTGGGTGAGGCTCCCGATGGGCCGCGAGAGGCCTTTGCGGATCGCCTCCACTCCCGCGATGAAGGTCGTCGCCACCGCGCCCATGCCCGGGAGCAGGACGCCGAGCTTGCCCTCCGCCGCCGGGATGGAACCGCTCTTGTCGGGACTGTTCATGACGGACTCCCTGGCGGCTCCCGCGGGAGGCGCCCAAAAGTCGCCATGCTATCACAGCCGGCGCGGCCGGAGCACCAGACGAGCGCCCGCGAGCGAGCGGTCCTCGCGAGCTTCTTATCCCCCCGGTGGTGCCGAGGTGGGTAGGCGTCCGGTCCGCGAAAGGAAGTCGAGGGCGGCCGCGGTCAGCTCCTTGTCGTGACGCGGTCCGACGAACCGCCTCTCCTCCACGTGGTAGTGGAGGATCCCCGACCGCGGGAAGTGCTCCTCGGTCTCGAACGAGTAGAACATCAGGATCCGGCTGTCGCGCGGGAGGCCGCTGTCGTCGAAGAAGCCAAACGTGATGTTGCGCATCGACAAGCTGCCCCCGCCCCCGGAAGTTGATCGCGTCTGAACGGTGACGACCAATCTAGTGAGCCGGCTTGGATGTTGTCAAGAGGAATTTCGTCCACGCCGGCCTGCGCTCGCGGAGTATCGTGCCACGCAATTGCCGCCCGGCGCCAGTTTCAAGGCGAGTGTGATTTCGTTCACTCGCCGGTGCCGCCCTTCGGCGGAAGAGGGCGAAGCCTTACGAGCGTGGCTCCCCATCCGCCAGATGCGGGCGGCGCGTCGCCGAACGACTCGACTTCCGCCGTCATCCGCCGCAGGACCCGCTGAACCTCGGCCCTCTGCACGCCGCGGCCGCGACCATGGACGACCCGCACCAGGACCAGTCCCTCTTCGCGGCAGGCGCGGAGGTATTCCTCCACGACCGAGGGCACGTCGCGGGGCGCGAACGCGTGAAGGTCGAGCTCTTGCGTGATGGGGAGCCGGAAGGGCTCGCTCTCGTCCGGCATCAGCGGCCGCGGGCGGCGGCGGCGGCAAAGTACGCCGGCAGATATTCCGAGTCGCCCAGCTCCAGGCGCTTGTAGGCCTTCCCGATCGGGTCCCACGCCGATCCGTCACCGAGCATCACGACCATCGGCCAGGGCGAGACGCCGGCCAGGGGCGAGCGCGCGGTCGGCACCCACCGGCCTCCGAGCGCGCGCGCCATCACCTCTCCGAGGTAGCAGCCCAGGACGAACAGCGCCTCCGCCACGTCCTCGCCGGTGTTCCCCTCCTCGCGAAGGACCTCGATCTCGGCGTCGGCCGTCTCCAGGCTGGCCGGGGAGTAGTCCAGCTCGAACCCCGACTCCCAGGCCGCCTCCACCGCGAGCTGGGCGTGGTCGATCGCGTTGTCGGGCGTTGCCGGGTAGCGAAGATCGAGCTTCACGGCGCTGAAAACTACACCCGTTCGGCGACCACGGGAGGTGACGATGGCTCCATGGCGGCCTTCTCATCCGGCTCATAGTTGAGGATGGGCGAGAGCCACCGCTCGACGTCGGCCAGCGGCAGGCCCTTCCGCCGCGCGTAGTCCAGGACCTGGTCCCGGTCCACCCGGCCCACCGTGAAGTAGCGCGCCTCCGGGTGGGAGAAGTAGAAGCCGCTGACCGAGGCCGCCGGATACATCGCGAAGTTCTCGGTCAGCCGGATGCCGGCCCGGCGCTCGGCCTGGAGCAGGTCGAAGAGCACGCGCTTCTCGCTGTGATCGGGACACGCCGGATAGCCCGGGGCGGGACGGATCCCGCGGTAGCGCTCGCGGATCAGGTCTTCGTTCGAGAGCGCCTCGCCCCGCCCGTAGCCCCACTCCTCGCGCGCCCGCTTGTGGAGCGCCTCGGCGAGGCCCTCCGCCAGGCGGTCCGCCAGCGCCTTGGTCATGATCGCGGAGTAGTCGTCGTGGTCGCGCTCGAACTCCTCGACGAGGCTCTCGATACCGATCCCGGTCGTCACCGCGAAAGCGCCGAGGTAGTCGGAGATGCCGCTCTCCCGCGGGGCGACGAAGTCGGCCAGGGCCTGGTTCGGCTGCCCCTCCGGCTTCTCGTTCTGCTGGCGCAGCGTGTGGAGCGTGGCCAGGAGGCCCGTCCGGGACTCGTCGGTGTACAGCTCGATGTCGTCCCCGACCGCGCTCGCGGGGAAGAAGCCGAACACGGCGCGCGCGGTCAGGAGCTTCTCGCGCACGATGCGGCCGAGCAGCCGCTGGGCGTCGTCGAAGAGCCGCCGCGCCTCCGCGCCCCGGGTCGGGTTGTCGAAGATCCGCGGGTACGTCCCGGTCATCTCCCAGGCGGCGAAGAACGGCGACCAGTCGACGAAGGGGACGATCTCCGGCAATGGCCAGCCATCGACGGCGCGCACGCCGAGGAACGACGGCCGCGGGGGCGCGTAGCCCTTCCACTCGAGCGGCGGGCGCCGCCGCCGCGCCTCGCCGATGGGGAGCAGCGGCTGCTCCCTCTTCGCGCGGTGCTCGGCGCGCAGGCGCTCCTGCGCCTCGCGGTTCTTCGCCGCGAGGGCGTCCCTCAGCTCCGGGCTCTTGAGCTGGCCGGCCACCCCCACCGCCCGCGACGCGTCGAGCACGTGGACGACGGGGCGGGAGTACGCCGGCGCGATCTTCACCGCGGTGTGGGCGCGGCTGGTGGTGGCGCCGCCGATGAGGAGGGGAACGGTGAAGCCCTCCCGTTCCATCTCCTTCGCGACGTGCACCATCTCATCGAGAGACGGCGTGATGAGGCCGGAGAGGCCGATCATGTCGACCTGCTTCTCGCGGGCGGTCTTCAGGATCTTCTCGCAGGGCACCATCACCCCGAGGTCGATGACCTCGTAGTTGTTGCAGCCGAGCACGACCCCGACGATGTTTTTGCCGATGTCGTGCACGTCGCCCTTGACGGTGGCGACGAGGATGCGGCCCTCCGCCTGTCGCCCGCCGCCCGCCTCCTTTTCCGCCTCCATGAAGGGCAGGAGGTAGGCCACCGCCTTCTTCATCACGCGGGCGCTCTTCACCACCTGGGGCAGGAACATCCGGCCCGACCCGAACAGGTCCCCGACCACGTTCATCCCGTCCATGAGCGGGCCCTCGATCACCGAGAGCGGGCGGCCGTACTTCTGGCGCGCCTCCTCGACGTCGTCCTCGACGTGGTCCGCGATCCCCTTCACGAGGGCGTGGGAGAGGCGCTCCTCGACGCTGCCCTGCCGCCACGCCTCCTCCTCCACCGCGCCCCGGTCGGTCTGCTCGACCGTCTCCGCGAAGGCGACCAGGCGCTCGGTCGCGTCGGACCGGCGGTTCAAGAGCACGTCCTCCACCAGCTCGCGCAGGTCGGCCGGGATCTCCTCGTAGACCTCGAGCTGTCCCGCGTTGACGATGCCCATGTCCATCCCGGCCTGGATGGCGTGGTAGAGGAAGGCCGAGTGCATCGCCTCGCGCACGGCCTTGTTTCCGCGGAAGGAGAACGAGATGTTGCTGACTCCCCCGCTCACCTTGCACCCCGGGAGGCTGGCCTTGATCCGCCGGGTGGCCTCCAGGTACGCCACGGCGTAGTTGTTGTGCTCCTCGATCCCGGTGGCTACGGTCAGGATGTTCGGATCGAAGATGATGTCGGGCGGGGGGAACCCGATCTCCTCCGTGAGTATGCGGTAGGCCCGCGTGCAGATCTCCACCTTGCGGTCGGTGGTGGCGGCCTGGCCCTCCTCGTCGAAGGCCATCACCACGACCCCCGCGCCGTAGCGGCGCGCGAGGCGGGCGTGCTCCTTGAACGACTCCTCGCCTTCCTTGAGGCTCAAGGAGTTCACGATCGCCTTGCCCTGGACGCACCTCAGCCCCGCCTCGATCACGCTCCACTTCGAGCTGTCGATCATGACCGGGACGCGGGCGATGTCGGGCTCGGAGGCGACGAGGTTCAAGAAGGTCGTCATCGCCTTCTCGGAGTCGAGCATCCCCTCGTCCATGTTGACGTCGATGATCTGGGCGCCCCCGAGGACCTGCTGGCGGGCGACGGCCAGCGCCTCCTCGTACCGTCCCGCGAGCACCAGCTTCGAGAATTTCGGCGAGCCGGTGACGTTGGTCCGTTCGCCGACGTTGACGAAGTTCGTGTCGGGACGGATGACGAGCGCCTCGAGGCCGCTGAAGCGCGAGTACGATTCGACCTTCGGCGGCACGCGCGGGGGAAGGTTGCGCACGGTCTCCGCGATCGCGTGGATGTGGTCGGGGGTGGTGCCGCAGCAGCCGCCGACGATGTTGACGAAGCCGCTCTCCGCGAAGTCGCGAAGGAGGCCGGCGGTGATCTTCGGGGTCTCCGGGAAGGCCCCGAAGCCGTCGGGCAGGCCCGCGTTCGGATAGCAGCTCAGGTACACCGGCGCGAGCCGGGACAGCTCCTCCACGTACGGCCTCATCTCGCGCGCGCCCAGCGAGCAGTTGAGGCCCACGGACAGGAGGTCGGCGTGCGAGATCGAGGTCCAGAAGGCCTCGACCGTCTGGCCCGTCATCGTGCGGCCCGACAGGTCCACGATCGTGCCCGAGGCCATGATCGGCAGGCGCCGGCCCGTCTCGTCGAAGTACCGGGCGATGGCGAAGAGCGCCGCCTTCAGGTTCAGCGTGTCGAAGGCCGTCTCGGGCAGCAGCAGGTCCACTCCGCCGTCGACGAGTCCGCGGACCTGGTCGTAGTACGCGGCCTCGAGCTGGGCGAAGGTCACCTGCCGTGCGCCGGGATCGTTGACGTCGCGCGACATCGACGCGCTGCGCGTCATCGGCCCGATCGCGCCCGCGACGAAGCGCGGGCGGCCCGGACCCGACGCCGTCGCCGCGTCGGCCGCCCCGCGGGCGACCCGCGCGGCGGCCAGGTTGATGTCGTAGGCCGCCTGCTCCAGGCCGTAGTCGGCGAGAGAGATCGCCGTGGAGTTGAACGTGTTGGTCTCGACGACGTCCGCTCCCGCCTCGAGGTACTTCCGGTGGATGCCCTCGACTATCCCCGGCTGCGTGATCGACAGCAGGTCGTTGCAGCCCTTGAGCTCGCGCGCGTGGCGCGCGAACTCCTGGCCGCGGTAGTCCGCCTCCTGGAGCTTGTGGGCCTGGATCATCGTGCCCATGGCTCCATCGATGATGAGGATGCGCTCCTTCAGCAGCTCCGCGATTGCGGCCATCGACTCCAGAGTCTAGCAGGGGTTTGGCCGGCGGCCGGAGGCTATGACGCAGGCCACACGCCGGGCGCGCGCCGCCCCGGGGATGGGCGGCGGTCACCGTGCCCTCATTGTCACTTGCCGTGACGCCGCGGAAAAGTTCCACGCGGGGCGTCGCAGCATGTGGACACGCCGGTGTCCTTGTTCAGAGACACGAAGTCAGGTGCGCGCGTGACTCGGGATGGCAAAGTGGCGTCGTTGCAGTATGAACGTGACGGCGTCCGCCGTGGCGTGGGCCTTGCTACGCGATTGCTTCGGGTCCCCTTATCGGAGGAGGCAATGCGCTCCACGCGTTCGACACCACGGTTCCTGGTCCTCATTCCTGCCGTCGCCCTCGCCGCCCTCTGCGCCGCCGTGCCCGCGCGCGCCCAGTATTTCGGCCGCAACGCCGTGCAGTGGGAAAGGCAGAAGTTCGAGGTGCTCAAGACGCAGCACTTCGACGTCTACTACTACCCCGAGGGCCGACAGGCCGCGGAGCAGGTCGGCCGCATGGGCGAGCGGTGGTACACGCGGCTGAGCCGCATCCTCGGCCACGAGATCAAGGAGCGCCAGCCGGTCATCCTCTACGCCAGCAACCCCCAGTTCCAGCAGACGAACACGCTCGGCGGGGCGCCGGGAGAGGGCACCGGGGGCGTGACCGAGGCGCTCAAGCGCCGGATCGTCCTGCCCGTCGGCGGCTCGCTGGCCGAGACCGACCACGTCCTCGGCCACGAGCTGGTGCACGCGTTCCAGTACTCGATGACCGGCCAGGGCAGGATATCGGACTCGAACTATCCCTCCGCGCTGCGCATGCCGCTGTGGTTCATCGAGGGGATGGCCGAGTACCTCTCGGTGGGACCGAGCGACCCGCTGACCGCGATGTGGATCCGCGACGCCGCCCGCCAGGAGAAGGGACTGCCCACGATCCGCCAGCTCGAGAGCCCGCGCTACTTTCCGTATCGATACGGGCAGGCGCTCTGGGCCTACCTCGCCGGGCGCTACGGCGACCGGATCTTCGGGCAGATGCTCCGCGCGATCGGGCCCCGGACCAACGACGTCGAGACGGTGCTGAAGACGGTGCTGCACGCGGACGCGGCGACGCTGTCGAAGGACTGGCACGCGGCCATCAAGGAGGCCTGCCTGCCCGTCATCACCGGGAAGAAGGACCCGGACGCGTACGGCGTGGCCCTCATCACCGAAAAGCGGCAGGGCGGAAAGCTCAACGTCGGCCCCGTCCTGAGCCCCGACGGCTCCCGGCTGGCGTTCCTGTCCGAGCGCGATCTCTTCTCCGTGGAGTTGTACGTGCAGGACACGCGCACCGGCAACGTGACGAAGCGGCTGTCCCGAACCGTCGTCGACCCCCACCTGGAGAGCCTGCAGTTCATCGATTCGAGCGGCGCCTGGGACCCGGCCGGAAAGCGCTTCGCGCTGGGCGCGGTGGCCAAGGGTCGCCCGGTGCTGGTGATCATGGATGCGGAGGGCGGCAAGCGCCAGGAGATCCCCTTCCCCACGCTGGGCGCGATCTCCACCCCCAGCTTCTCGCCCGACGGCCGCTCCATCGCTTTCTCGGCGCTCGCCGATGGGTTCACGGACCTGTTCGTGTACGACCTCCAGGCGGGCGCGCTCAAGCGGCTCACGCACGACGCCTTCGCGGACCTGCAGCCGGCGTGGTCGCCCGACGGAAGGCAGATCGCCTTCGTCACCGACCGCTTCTCGACCAGGCTCGACGATCTCGACGCCGGCAACTACCGGCTGGCTTCGGTCGACGTCGCCTCCGGCGAGATCCGGGCCCTGCCCGCGTTCGAGCGGGGCAAGCACATCAACCCCCAGTGGTCGGCGGACGGCCATAGCCTCTTCTTCCTCTCCGACCGCACGGGGATCACGAACGTCTACCGCATCGACGTCGCGTCCCAGAAGCTCTACCAGCTCACGGACCTCCTGAGCGGCGTCAGCGGCATCACCGCGCTCAGTCCCGCCCTCACGTCCGCGGCCGGAGCCGACCGCCTGGCGTACAGCGCCTACGACGAGGGCCGCTACGAGATCTACGCGATCGAGGGCGCCGACAAGCTCGCCGGATGGGAAGCTCCGGGCGAGGCGGACCCGCGCTACGCGGGCGTCATCCCGGGTGCGAAGTTCGCCGGCGCGGTGGTCAACGCCAAAGCGGACCCGATCAGCGGCCTCGCCGACTCGAAGACCTTCGCGCATACGCCCTACAAGCCGAAGCTCGGGCTCGACTACGTCGGCCAGCCCTATCTCGCCGGCGGGACCAGCCGCTACGGCGCCTTCTTCGGCGGCGGCATCTCGATGTCGTTCAGCGACATGCTCGGCAACCACTCGCTCCAGACCATGATCCAGGCCGACAACATCTCGGGCTTCACGGACATCGGCGGCCTCGTCGGCTACGTAAACCGCTCGCACCGGTTCAACTGGGGCGTCCAGGTCGAGCAGATCCCGTACGTCGCGGGCGGGTTCTCGACGGGGATCACGAACGTGTCCGGCCAGCAGGTCTACGTCGAGCAGACGCTCACCCAGCGGCTGATGGACCGCGGCCTCATGGCCCAGGGCTACTACCCCTTCGACTCGTCCCTGCGCGCCGAGGTGTCGACCGGTTACCGCAGCATCGGCTTCGACACGCGCCTGCAGACGCTGGGCTATGCGCTCAACAGCGGGCAGCAGGTCCTCAACGACACCCAGACGGTCAGCGACCCCACGATCCACCTGTGGCAGAGCGACGCGGCCATCGTCCGCGACACGTCGGTGTTCGGCGCCACCAGCCCGATCATGGGCCAGCGCTTCCGGTTCGACGTGAGCCCGACGTTCGGCACGCTCAACTACACGGGCGCGCTCGCGGACTTCCGCCAGTACTACATGCCCGTGCGCCCGGTGACGATCGCCGCCCGCGTGCTCCACTACGCCCGCTACGGCAGCGGGGGCGAGGACTCGAGGCTGACCCCGCTGTTCGTGGGCTATCCGGAGTTCATTCGGGGCTACGACGTCGGATCCTTCACCGCTTCCGAGTGCGGCGTCCAGGCCGACGGAAGCTGCCCGGTGTTCGACCGGCTCCTCGGCAGCCGCATGCTGGTCGGCAACCTGGAGGTGCGGGCGCCGCTGCTCGGCCTGTTCGGGCGCAAGGACCTCTACGGACCCATCCCGGTGGAGATCGGCGCCTTCTTCGACGCCGGCGTGGCCTGGAACAGCACCACCAAGCCGAGGATCTTCGGGGGTACTCGCGACTTCGCGAGAAGCGCCGGGGCGGTCGCGCGGGTCAACGTCCTCGGCTTCGCGGTCCTCGAGGTGGATTGGGTGAAGCCGCTCGACCGGCCCTTGAAGAGCCACCTCTGGCAGTTCAACCTGCTCGCGGGGTTCTGATTCCGAATGCGGCGCGCTCCGCT